>PDWJ01005499.1_pt1 | contig 10377 bp, 9 predicted proteins | sample 1430881 | NCBI WGS metagenome assembly PDWJ01 (sample SAMN01162460, study PRJNA174530) | Oral metagenome, whole genome shotgun sequencing project. | biome: Marine environment; feature: Marine mammal; material: Swab sample of the gingival sulcus; isolation source: swab sample of gingival sulcus... | reverse complement strand
GTTGAAAAAGTAAGCACAACTCAATAAAAACCCCGAAAAAAGGACATTTTTTTTCGGGGTTTATTTTTTAAGGTTTATGGAATAGTAAATACTACTTTTTGGTTGCGTTGTTTTCTTTTGATTTTGTGTTTTTTACCATTGACGATTACTCGTTTTATTTTTTGATGAATTTGACTGAAATCAATTTCAAAAGTGGAAACTTTAGAGGTGTTAATCAGTATTTTTTTGCCTTTTATCTCTGCTAATATTTTCCCTGAATGTTTGGGATGAGAAAACAAATTGTACTCGTAGCCGTCATCTATTTTTCCATCTAATATTTGTTCTTTGCCATTTCTTAATACCGTTATATTAAGATGGTCTCCCGCTTTTTTTTTGGCTTTAAAGGTATAGGGAGAGTAGAAAGAAGACATTTCTGTATTGTCCATTTTAAGAATAATATCACCTATTTTAATACCCATTTTTTTGGCGGTATGGTGTTTTTTATTAAAACCTTTTACTTTTAATCCTTTTCCTTTGTAGGCATAATCGTATTGAAGTCCAATATAGGCTTTGTCATTGAAAATTAAATGCTTGTATTGATGGTGAAAAGTTTTTCGTATTTGAGTGGTATCTATTTTTTTGATACTCAGCCAATGAATACCTTTAAAGTTTTCGTTGCTTTCTAAAGCAATACGATTTTTCTTTTTTAGGCTATTTTGCTGAATAAAATTTCCGATTATTTTGGGATTTTTTTCCAAATAAGACATCTCGTGGTTGCCTTCAAGTGCTTGGAAATTAATATGTGGATTAAATTTCATAAGGTACTCCACCGAAGATTTCATCTGACTGATAGGATAGAGGGCATCTTTTTTGGTGTTGATAATAAGCATGGGAACATTATTCATGTTTTCTGGATAAATAGGGTGTTTACCTAATTTATCAGCTACTTTGATACTTCCATTCATGGAGATGAAACCTGCAAAATTTTCAGGGTGATTCATCGCGAAATAATAAACGCCCGTTCCTCCGTCGGAGAATCCGCTTAAAAAGACTTTGTTTTTATCAATATTAAATTGGTTTTTCACTTTTTTAATTTCATCTAAAACCATCTCCGTACCAACTGTGTCAAACCAAGTTGCTCCTTTTTGCCCATAACTAAATAAGAGCGAAAAACCATTGTCTTCGGCGATTTTAATCAGTTTGGATTTTTGCATATACTCCAAAGGATTTTTTTTGATATTCGGCGAAGAAATACTACCATGCAAGTAAACTAAAAGTGGATGTTCTTGATTTTTAACCTTTTGGGGGGTGTAAACGATAAAAGGTCTTTTAACTTTATCTTTACATTCGTGTTCGAAAGTTTTAAATGCTCCATTTTGAGCGAAAACGAATTTAAAGGATACCAGCAATACGAATAAAAAACTTCTTGTTTTCATTATTTTTAAATTGAATGAGCAAATCTACTTATTTGTATTTTATTCTAGCCCAATGGATAATGAAAAAAAAACATGATTTTTTACAGGTAGGTTAATTTAGAATAATTATAATTATTTACGTATATTTGCAGCGTGAATTTAAACCTTAATGTTTTATGCGGAATAGAATAGGGACTTCTTTGTTACTTTTGGTTACTTTTTTGGGGTTGGTGAACGCTCAAATCAAAAAAGTGACAAAGAAGGATAGTATAAGGACCAAAACTATAGAAGGAGTAGTAATTACAGCGACAAGAACGGAGAAAAAATTGGAAAATGTACCTATTCCTGTAACGGTTATTTCTAAAAAAGAATTAGAAAAAACCAATTCTATTAGGTTATCAGATATACTCAATGAACAAACAGGAATTGTTACTATTCCAGGGCACCCTGAAGGAGAGAATTTTCAAATGCAAGGTTTAGATGGAGGGGAATATACTTTGATTTTATTAGATGGAGTACCTTTGGTAGGTCGTTCTAATGGTGTTCTTGACCTTGATAGGATAAGCGTTGGAAACATAGAACGAATAGAAGTAGTAAAAGGAGCTTCCTCATCTTTATATGGAAATGAAGCTTTGGGAGGAGTAATTAATATTATTACTAAAAAATCTAAAAGAGGATTTAGAGGAAATATTGGATATAGAAGAAATTCATTGACCAATCAGGATATTAGTGCAGAAGCCAATTATAAAGAGAAAAAACTGAGTATTTCTTCTTTTTTCAATAGAAATACAAGTAATGGATATTCGTTTGATGATAACCAATTTTCTCCATTCCAAAGATATACAGGAAGTGCCAATATCGGTTATGATTTTACTAAAAAAGACAAGTTGTTATTATCGGCAAGATATTATACAGAACATCAAGAAAATGCAGAAACAGAGTATACAGAAGCATCGAATGGTTATATTAGAGAATGGAATAATACTTTAAAATACGACCATCAGTTTTCGGATAAATTTCATTCTTATCTTGAGGTATATGGTAGTGAATATCATGCATATAAAAGGTTGGTAGAAGACAATAGCATAGAAAGTGAATTTAAAACCTTGATGCTAAGACCAGAATTGAGATTGTTTTATAAATTTAATAAAAAACATAATATCATTGGTGGTGTAGGGGTTACTTACGAAAAGTTAGAAGAAGCATTATTAGCCGACAATTTATTGACTTTTAGAGCTCCTTATGTGTATGCTCAATATGATGGACAACTTACTCGAACCACCAATTTAATCATAGGAGCAAGATTTGATGCTCATAACAAATACAAAAAACAATTGAGTCCAAAAATCGCTCTAAAACAAGATATTATCAAGAATAAATTATCATTCAAAGGTTCTATCGGTTATGGTTATAAAACACCTAATTTTAGGACATTGTATTATGATTTCACCAATGGAACAGTAGGCTATTCGGTCTTTGGACACGATGTCGTTGCCGAAAAAGTAGAGCAATTAATAGCAGAAGGTTCTATCAGTGAAATATTTATACCATTATCTGATTTCGAAAATAATGAGTTAAAGCCTGAAAGTTCGGTGGCTTATAATTTTGGATTTCATATTAGACCATTTAAAAACTTAGATTTTAATATTAATTTTTATAGAAATGATATTAAAGATCTGATTAATTCGGTTCTTGTTGCTAAAAAAGTCGATAAAGGATATCAAAGTAATAATATTTTCTCTTATCAAAATGTAGACGAAGCTTATTTTCAAGGTATTGAAGTGAACGGAAAATATAAATTGAATAAAAACTTTAAATTTGCAGGAGGTTATCAGTTACTTTACGCTTATCAAAAAGATGTTTTGGATAAGTTTGCCAGAGGCGAGGTGAAGGGGCTTTATGGTCAGCCTTTGAAAAAGAGTGATTATTTTGGATTACTGGGAAGATCGAGACATATGGGAAATTTAAAGGTGTTTTATAAAAACTTTAAGTGGAATTTTGATTCTAATATTAGGGCAACCTACCGAGGAGCATACGGAATTAAAGATTTGAATGGTAATCATTATCTAGATGTATATGATAAGTATGTGAATGATTATGTAGTGGTAGATTTTGCACTGAATAAAACTTTTGCTAAAACTTATAGAATAGGTTTAGGAATTAATAACCTTTTGAATTTCACCGACACAAAGTATATTGCCAATATACCAGGGAGAATATATTATGGTGCATTAAGAATTAACTTTTAAAAAAAATAAATATAAATCAAATAAATAATTTCAAAATGAAGACATTAAAAATTTCATTATTAGTATTGATGATGGCCTCAGTAGCCACATCTTGTAGAAAGGACAAAACAGAGGATAACCCAAATCCAACAACAGAGGTTCCTAGTAATCTTGAAACCAAAACTGTAAATGACTTGGCTGTTACGGCTTATTCTAAGTTTAGTTTTAAGAAGGGGGAGCTTGTAACAGGAAATGATTGGGATATTGCGTTTAATACGACTACAATCCTTGTAAATGGTGGAGAGAAGTTTTCGGATAATCCAGCAGAACCAGGAAAAACAGGTATTGCAGCAGCTTATATTGCTAATGGAACATTAGATAGTGTATCTTCTGTAGATGAGTCTAAATTAAAGCAAGATGGATCTAATTACTTGGCTATTCCAAAAGGTTCAGGTAATGGCTGGTATAATTATAATCCAACTACTCATTCTATTGACCCTATTCCAAATAAAGTGCTTGTTTTCAGAACACACGATGGAAAATATGCAAAAATGGTCATAACAAAATATGATTATGATGATTATCAAACAGCTGACCGTGAGTATTCTTTCAAGTATGTTTACCAAGGAAATGGAACAAAAAAATTCTAATATTATTTAGAAATAAATACTATTCAATAAGTCCTAAGCAATTAGGGCTTATTTTTTTACTTGATTTTTGATTAATTTATATCCATCATTTTTTTGTGATAATAAGTCAAGCATACGAAATATTGAAGTGCAAAAAATAAGGCGTAGTATAAAACGCAAAGTAAAACAAAGAACGATAAAAGATGAACAACCAATAATTAAGAAAAATAAAGGCTTTTTATTTATCAAAGAAACCTAATCTTTATTATGAAAATAAACGAAGTGGCTTTGTTAATTCCCCTCTAAAAAGAGGGGTGCCACGTAGTGGCGGGGTGTGTATGTTTACAACTCTTTGTTTATCATTACATTAATTTTATATCTAATAGAAATTTCGTGTATTTGACCTAGTGTGATAAAAATCAGTTGTATTGTATGTTTTATTTTATTTATCTTTGTTGAAAATTAAATTATATAACTATTTAAATTAAAAAATGATGAAAAAAGTAGTATTAGCATTAGGAGTTTTGGCAATGGTATCAATGACTTCTTGTGAAAAAGACAAAAAAGTAGAAGCAGCAGAAGAAACATCTACAGAGCAAACTGAAGGAACAAAAGAAGAGGCGAAAGGAGAAGCATCTGCTATCGAAGTTCCAAACTTCAGTACTCCAGAAATGAAAGAGTTTGCAACAGAGTATGCTACTTTTATGAAAGAGTCTCAAGAAGTTGTGAAGTCGGGAGATGCTGAAAAAATTAAAGCATTGACAGAAAAAACTCAAGAGTGGGCTAAGAAAGCAACAGAAAAAATGTCTACAATGACACCAGAAGATGCTAAATTATGGACTGAGTGGGCAGCTAAATTAGCTCAAGAGCAAGTAAAATAATTGATTTTTTACAAAATTAATGAAAGCTACCTCATTTGAGGTAGTTTTTTTTGGGGGGAGGAATGAACAATTTATCCCTTTTTTGCCCAAACAATTCTATCATTTTGGGAAATATCTTGGATAAGTTCTTTTTGGGAAAAATGTTCGAAGAGCGCTAAAGTTTCTTTGCCTAATTTCTGATTGATTTCCACAAAGACCATTCCGTTTTTAGAGAGGTTTTGCTCGGCATCTTTGGCAATTTTTTTATAGAAAATAAGAGCATCTGCACTAGGAGAGAAGAGTGCGATATTGGGTTCAAAACCTTTTACGGTATCTTCGATTTCGGTGAACTCATTTTTTCCAATATATGGTGGATTGGAAATGATAATATCAAATTTTTCATCGAGTTGATAATTCAGATAATCAGCTGAGATAAAATCGATTTCCACTTCATGAAAATGAGCGTTTTTTTCAGCCACTTTAATCGCTTTTTTTGAAATATCCATTGAGGTCACTTCCGCATTGGGAAATTGTTTTTTCAGTATAATGGGAATCACACCACTTCCTGTTCCAATATCTAAAACCTTGAATTTCTGATCCTGAAAAACCGATTTTTTAATTTTATCTATCGCTAATTCTAATAGTTCTTCGGTTTCAGGGCGAGGAATAAGAACGCTTTCGTCTACGAAAAAGGTCTTGCCATAGAACTCAGCATTTCCTAAAATATACTGATAAGGTTTTCCCGTTTTTAATCCTTGGATAATCTTTTGGAAATTGCTTAAATCATTCGTATTTAATTCATTGTTAAATAATCTTCGCACTTCAATTTTTGAAATAGTCAGCTGATGAGTAGCAAAGATATAGAACAATTCTTCTGCTTCCGAAGGTGTATAAATATCGGAAATTTGATTTTCAAAATGATTTTTAATTTCTGCAATCGTCATTTTTTATCGTGTGAAAACCAATTTTTTATCCGAAGAAAGTTCATCGTTTAATAAATAACCATCTTCCGAAAAAGCCTTGACTTCATCTAAGGTTTGGACATTGTTTTCGGCACAATATCTTGCCATTTTACCTCTGGCTTGTTTGGTGTAGATAACGATGGTTTTGAGTTTATCGTTTTTAATTTGCTTAAAATCTACCTCCACAAAAGGAGCATTAATTTTCTTCCTATCAATCACTTTACTATATTCCTTACTCGCTAAATTCAGGATGAATTCGTTTTTAGTGAGTTGATTATCAAGATACTCAGTAAGTGTCTCTTTCCAAAAAGCATAAAGGTTTTTATAAGCATCGAAATCAAATTTAGAACCCATTTCCAATCGATAGAGCATGATCCTGTCAGCAGGGCGTAAAATCCCATACAATCCAGAAAGGAGCATTAAATTTTTTTGAAGATAGTCTAATTCTTTTTTACCAAGTGTTTCAGGGGCTAAATGCCTATACACAGGACCTCGAAAAGCAAAAACAGCTTGTGCAGATTCCTTGTCATTGGGCTGAGGATTCCAATTTTGATTTCTTCCCCAATTTTCATCGGCTAAATTATCAGAAATACTCATGATTTCTTGGAGTTCGTTCGGTGATTTTTCTTTTAAAAACGACTGAATAAATTCCGATTTTTCAATAAACTGAGGAGCAGAAGTAGTCAAAAGACTATCTTGATAATCTACGCTCATCAGTTTGGCTGGTGATAAAAATATTTTCATTGGTTTGGTTTGAAAAATTACAATTCCGTAATGATATACTCTTTATAGTCTTTTTTGTTGAATTTAAAACTTTTCTTACCCTTTTGATTGGCAAAATATTTGGTGATTACAATAATCGCAATATCTTTATTTTTAGCATGTTGTTCCAATTTTACCAATTCATTTTTCTGGGTATCTACGAAGAGATAAACAAAGTCTAAACCACTACTTTTTATAGGCGTTAGTTTTATCCAATCGGTGTTTCTATTCATTACTTTTTTCTTTCCGATATGTGTTACATTAAAGTCTTTTCGGTAGTTTTTTAAATAACTAATAGGCGAAAAAACGGCGTCGTTTTCATTCGGTTGAGCAATGGTAACCTCTTGGTCTTCCTCGTTGATATTATAGATTTTTTTTCCGTCGAAAATCTGTTTCGTATCCATTACATTCAAAATGTATTTTTCTCCTTCGGAGTAAAAATTACCAACTTCCTTTCGACTGATTTTCCCATTGGTACCCGAACCAAAAACAAATTCAAAATAAGTGTTTTTGTTTTGATGGTGTTGTTCGGTAATTTGGTTTAATATTTTATTGGAAAGGGCATCTATTTTCTGAGCATTAGAAAATGCCAAGGCTCCAAAAACAAAAGCTGATACAATGATTTTTTTTAACATAATTTTTTATTTATTTCTTTAAATTCTCCAAAAACTGTTCCAAAGCGTTGGGATCTGTAATTTGTACTTCCCTTGCTTTCGACCCATTGAAGCCTCCCACAATGCCGCTAGCCTCTAACTGATCCATAATTCTTCCTGCTCTATTATAGCCTAATTTTAACTGTCTTTGAAGCATCGAAGTAGAACCTTGCTGTGTGGAAACCACCATTCTTGCTGCTTCTTCAAAAAGGGCATCTCTTTCGTTAGCATCAAAGCTTCCTGCACTGCTACTTTCTTCGCCTTCGTATTCAGGTAAGAGTAAAGCATTGGCAAATCCTTTTTGTTCACCAATATAATCGGCAATTCTTTCGACCTCTGGCGTATCTACAAAGGCACATTGTAGCCTTAGTGTATCATTTCCATTTGAGAATAACATATCTCCTCGACCGATTAATTGCTCTGCCCCAGGCGAATCTAAAATGGTTTTAGAATCAATACCTGTCATTACTCTAAATGCTGCTCTCGCTGGGAAATTGGCTTTTATCATACCTGTAATCACATTTACCGAAGGTCTTTGGGTAGCGACAATCAAGTGAATACCAATGGCTCTTGCCAACTGTGCTAATCTCGCAATAGGTTGTTCGATTTCTTTACCTGCGGTCATAATTAAATCCGCAAATTCATCCACCACCAATACTATATAAGGTAAAAAACGGTGTCCATTTTCAGGATTCAATTTTCTTTGCTTAAACTTGGCGTTATACTCTTTGATATTTCTACAAAATGCCTTTTTCAATAAATCGTATCGCTCGTCCATTTCGATACAAAGCGAGTTTAAAGTATTAATCACCTTATTGGTATCGGTGATAATGGCTTCTTCGGCATCAGGTAATTTAGCCAAATAATGTCTTTCGATTTTAGAATAAAGGGTCAGTTCCACTTTTTTAGGATCAACCATCACGAATTTAATTTCGCTTGGGTGTTTTTTGTATAAAAGTGAAGTTAAAATCGCATTAATCCCTACCGATTTACCTTGTCCCGTGGCACCAGCCATCAATAAGTGTGGCATTTTGGCTAAGTCTGCCATAAAGATTTCGTTCGAAATGGTTTTTCCAAAAACGACAGGTAAGTCCATTTTGGAGTTTTTAAATTTCTGAGAATTAATAACACTCCTCATTGAAACCATTGCAGGATTTTTACTGGGTACTTCGATACCAATCGTTCCTCTTCCAGGGATAGGAGCAATAATCCTAATTCCTAATGCGGATAAGTTTAAGGCTATATCATCTTGCAATTTTTTAATTGCCGAAACCCTTACTCCTGCTTCTGGAACGATTTCATAAAGCGTTACCGTAGGACCAATAGTGGCTTTTATTTCTTTAATTTGAACCTTAAAATCTTTCAGTACGCTAACGATTTTATTTTTATTTTCCTCTAATTCTTCTTTATTTACCGAAATAGATTCGTCGCCATAGCTTTTTAATAAATCAATGCTTGGAAGTTGGAAATTAGGCAGGTCTAATTTATGATCGTATTCACCTACTTGCTCTACCAATTCTGCTGATTTATCTTCTGGACTTTTATAAGTATTGTCTTCTTCGTCTTTTTCCTCTGCAATTTCCACGCTAAATCCTACATCTTCTACCGAATCTTTATCTGTAGATATTTGATTGTCTGTATTTTTTTCTATCGTGAGTGGAGTAGGAGAAACAATAGTATTTATTTTATCTGTTTTAGGTTGTTCAATTTCTTCCGTTTTTACGCTAACCGAAGAAGGTGTTTTCTCCTCTTGAATTTTGATATTTGACGCTTTATGATCCTTAATTGGCTCTTGGTTCTTGATTCTTGTTTCTTCGTTCTCGTTGGTTGATGTTTTGTTTTTCGTTTTATCGATAATCGGTTGAATTTTATTAGTAGCTTGATTCAATTTAGTTTTAATATTATTCAAGCGAAGATTAAATTCCAGAATAAAATATAGAGCAATACTAACTAAAAGTATCATCCAAAGTCCGAATTTCCCAATGAAAGAGCTTAAGAAATCTGATCCTTGATAGCCATAAACACCACTTAAAATTCCCTCGCCGTTAGTGATGGCACCAAAAAACAAAGGGGTCCAACAAATAAAAAATAAAGAATGCCCAAAGGTTTTCCAAGGTTTAAAGTATTTCTTTTTCAGAATAATGCTTCCGAAAACAAAACATAAAAATGCCAAAATAAATGAGGATATTCCCACGCCCTCAAAAACAAATAAATTTCCGAGCCAATTTCCGAATTTCCCCAAAATATTTTCCGATTTCACCGTTTTATCAAGTAGATAACCTGCCTGACTTTGGTCTGATTCCCAATTGAAAAGATAGGAAATAAAGGAAATACTCATCACAAAAGAAGCGATGAAAAATAATATTCCAAAAAAAATTCTAAGTTTAGATAACTTTTTAGGTGTCTTGTTCTGTAGGGTGGTATTTTTTTTTTCTTTCATAACGGCACAAAAATACTCTTTTTTAACTTAAAATAAAACTTTGATTTTGTAAAAAATACTAAAATGTTGAAATACAAAAAACGCCCCAATCTTTTGGAGCGCTTTTTATTTATTTTTAAAAAGTGGATTAGTGAGCGTGAGCGTCTTCTTTTTTAGTTTCTTCAACTTTAGTTTCGTCAGTTTTCACTTCCTCACCAGCTTTTCCTTCTTCTTTCTTGCAACATGGCTTTTCGCAATTTTCATCACATTTTTTCTCACCTTCGCATTTTTTCTCGCACTCTTTATCTCCCTTGCATTCTTCTTTTTTATCTGAACATTGCTCAGTTTTTGAACACTCTTCTTTGTTTTCTTTTGCCTCACAAGAGATTGTAGTAGAGAACATTCCGAAAGCTAAAAGCCCTAATAATACTGTTTTTTTCATAATGAATTATAGTTTTAATAAAATTTTA
>PDWJ01007144.1_pt1 | contig 10378 bp, 10 predicted proteins | sample 1430881 | NCBI WGS metagenome assembly PDWJ01 (sample SAMN01162460, study PRJNA174530) | Oral metagenome, whole genome shotgun sequencing project. | biome: Marine environment; feature: Marine mammal; material: Swab sample of the gingival sulcus; isolation source: swab sample of gingival sulcus... | reverse complement strand
TATTGTCAGTGCTTGGAATGTCGCCGAGATTGATAAAATGGCTCTCCCTCCTTGCCATGCTTTTTTTCAGTTTTATGTGGCAGATGGCAAACTGTCTTGCCAACTTTACCAACGTAGTGCGGATATTTTTCTGGGAGTGCCTTTTAATATTGCCTCTTATGCTCTGCTCACCCTCATGATGGCACAAGTGACCGGCTTGAAGCCTGGTGACTTTATTCACACCTTGGGCGATGCCCATTTATACTTAAACCATCTGCAACAAGCTGATGAGCAATTAAGTCGCTCCCCTTACCCTTTGCCAGAAATGCGCCTCAACCCTGAGATAAAATCGCTATTTGATTTCAACTACCCTGATTTCGAGTTAATCCATTACCAATACCATCCTCATATTAAAGCGCCGGTCGCTGTTTGACACTTTAACTTCAGCGGCTAAATTTGCTAAGCTTTGCGCTGGGCTAATTCAATCGATCCTTAGGTACAAAGTTAAGTGCAAATCAATAATACTGCCAAGGCACACATGCCTTTGTCGCTCCCCCTGCTGGTGTGGCTGTTCCTTATTATCTCTTTAATAGCATGGACTTTATTGCCCAGTGTGCTGTTTCCTAACTTACCCCTGGATGTTAATGAAGGCTTACTGTGGGGACAAACATGGCAATGGGGCTATTATAAACACCCCCCCTTACAAGCCTGGTTATTACAAACTACTTATGAAATCGCCGGGACACAGCGTTGGGCTTATTTTTTATTAGCACAGCTCATCATTAGCATCGCTATATTAGGCGTGTATGCGACAGCCCGTCGTTTAGCTCAGCCTAATCAAGCAGCATTAGCGACCTTAGCACTCAGCGGTATTTATTATTTCAATGTCACCAGCATTGAATTTAACCCAAATACCTTGCAATTAGCGACTTGGGCCTGGGCCAGTTATTTTTTTGTAACCGCCTTACAAACCCACACCTGGCGAGCCTGGTTAGCCTTGGGTGCGATGTTAGCATTAGCGACATATAGCAAATATTTCAGCATCATATTAAGTATGTCGTTTATTCTGTTTATGCTGTTTGAACCCGCCGCACGCCGCCAGCTAGCCACTTACAAACCTTGGGCTGCCTTGCTGTTTTGCTTATTACTATTGCTCCCGCATTTACTGTGGCTAGTACAGCACGATTACTTGCCCTTTAGCTATGCCTTAGAACGCGGTCAAGCTGAGGCTCGTCATGCTCTCAGTCAGCACGTATTAGCGCCTTTCAAATTTACCCTTGCACAATGCGGTGCCTTGCTCTTCGCTTTTATTTTATTACTGAGTGCGGGCATCCGCTGGAAACCCACCCGTGCATTAAAGTTGGACTTGATTTTTATATTAGCGTGGGGGCCTTTGGCGCTGACCCTGTGTATTAGCCTGATCACCGGAATGCAATTACGTGATATGTGGGGCACACCTTTATTGAGTTTTATACCTTTATATTTTGTTGTGCATCATGCACCTCAAACTTGGCATCTACGACGTTTTACACTTGCTTTAGCAGTGGTATTTGTATTTTTCCTTAGCGCTCTGACCGCCGCGCAACTCAGTGGCAAAGCCTTTAGTCGCCTGAACTTCCAAGGTCAAACCCTGGCCGATACCTGGCAAAGCCGCTGGCCTTACGCCAAGCCACCCTATGCTATTATTGCCAGCCACTGGTTAGGTGGCAATGCCAGCTTCTATAGCCCTAGCCGCCCGTTGGTATTTATCGAGGCAGATCGGCAAAAGTCGCCCTGGATTCAGCTTGACAAATTATCTGCACAAGGAGCCGTTATTATGAGTGAGCACAAGCCCAGCAATGGCTTAGCCCGTATTCGCTCAATATTGACTGGCAAGAGCCTATCGTTTTGGATTCAAGCACTATTCAATTAGGCTGGATTACACCAACTACTACAAGGTAAGCCCATGTCGCGCCCAGCCACTTTTACATTGTCCTGTGTGATTCCAGCCTACAATGAGGCACAACATTTACGGGCTTTCATCGAACACTTATACAACACCTTACATCCGCACATAGCGCAGCTAGAAATTGTGATTATCAATGACGGCAGCCACGATGAAACTGATGCAATCATTCGCCATTGTCTAAACGATTTTCCTTTACGCTACATCCAACTATCCCGCAATTTTGGTAAAGAGGCCGCTTTATCCGCCGGTTTAGATTTTGCCAGTGGTGATGCGGTGGTATTAATCGATAGCGATTTTCAACACCCGGTTGAATTGGTGCTGGAGATGCTCAATCTATGGCAGCAAGGCTACGATATGATTTACGGTATTATTAATGATCGTAGCAATGAAGCCTGGCTAAAGCGTTTCGGCACATGCGTCTTTTATAAAATTTTGAATGCCAAGCGTGCTAACCGTTTCAGTATCCCAGCCGATGCGGGGGACTTCCGCCTGTTGGATCGCGCCGTTGTCGATACTTTGAAGCGTTTACCCGAACGCCAAAGGTTTATGAAGGGCCTGTATGCCTGGGCGGGCTATAAGACAGTCGCCCTGCCTTTTACACCTGCTGAGCGCGCGTCGGGGCATTCAAGTTTTAACTGGCGACGTTTATTAAGCCTGGCCTCTGTTGGCATCACGTCATTTTCCAGCATTCCCCTACGGCTTAGTGCAATCATTGGTGGCCTGATCTCTTTATGTTCAATCGGATATGGTATTTATGTTGCCATTGACACGCTCATTTTTGGCAATACGGTTCCAGGCTGGACGACTTTGGCGGTGGGATTGATGCTGTTTTCCGGCGTACAACTGATTATGCTGGGCATTATGGGGGAATATATCAGTCAGATTTACGAAGAAATTAAGCAGCGCCCCTTGTATGTGGTGACACAAACCTTAACAAGCCCTCACTTACCCAAGGGTACTCAGCCATCTGCGGCGGATACCGACCACACTACCACCAGCGTCATGTGAGCCGCATGTTAAATATCTTTCCCTGGCAACGACTGTGGCGCTTTGCCAGCGTTGGCGGCCTTGCTGCCTTTACACACTTCAGTGTGATGATCGCTTTAGTCAGTGGCTTACACTGGCCGCCGCTCAGCGCCAATATCATCGCTTTTGCAATCGCCTTCGGCGTTAGTTATTGGGGACAAAGCCGTTGGACATTTGCCGAACGCCAGCACACCACCCAGCAAACGCTCTGGCGCTATGCACTCACTGCGCTTTTAGGCTTTTTGATCAATGAAGCCACCTTATTTTTAGGCATTCAGGTATGGCATTGGTGGTATGTACCGAGTCTGGCACTAGCAATTATACTGGCAGCATTATCCACTTACCTAATCAGTCACTATTGGGTCTTTAAATCGGCATGACTTTTAGCCTTCCTCCTACACTGACGATTTGCGCCGACGATTATGGTCTTACGCATGGTATTGATCAGGCGGTGTTAACCTTGCTCACACAGGGCGCTATTCAGGCCACGAGCTGTATGACCACAGCACCACGTTGGCACTCAGAATCCGCCCCCGCTTTGAACGAATGGCTACAACAACAGCAGATCATCCAGCAAACATCTGTACGAGCTGAAATCGGCTTACATTTCAATTTAACCGAAGGTTTTGGCAAGCAGGCGCGTTTAAGCCTGTCACAAGTGCTCAAACGGAGTTATTTACGAGCCTGGGATGTACATTTTTTAGAACGCAGCCTGAAACAGCAATTAGATGCTTTTGAAGATAGCCTGCAACGCAGACCCGACTTTATTGACGGCCATCAACACGTCCATCAATTTCCACAAATTCGTGAAGTCTTGCTGAAGGTATTGACCCAACGCTACCCGGATAAAAGGCTCTGGTTACGTCATACTCTACCGCCACGCCCCACGTTCCAACTTGGCCTTAAACCCTGGCTACTCGCCGCTTTAGGTGGCTATACCTTTCGACGCCAACTAAAACAACAACAATGGCCGACACACGCCAGTTTTTTGGGGGTGTATAATTTTACTGGCGACTACGCAGCCCATTTTCAGCAATGGCTCGCACTCGCCCAGCCGCATAGTTTAATCATGTGCCACCCCAGCAGTCAGGCTGATCCTGGTGACGGTATTGGCGCACAACGTGTCGTGGAATATGAATTTCTAAGCAGATTGAATCAGGATTCTGGCTCAGTAGCACATTCAGCTCAGTCTTAATCATTTCAACTTGTCCAGCACTGTTGTTAGGTTTTTTTTAACGCCTTGAGTGTGGGGATGTTCTGCACCACATCAGAAAGCGTGAAACTGCTGAGCCAATCCGCTACACTCCCTCGCTTGATCGCTATTTAAGCCCTATTTAAATTCATTCAAGGAGGCTTTGCTTGCCTGCCAAATTGCTTGTTACCCTGTCTCTGCTTAGTCTGCTGCTCAGTGCTTGTCTAGGTAATCCTAATCACCCGAGCTCTTGGCGTCCATTGCCACCAGAGGCAAAAATTGATCGCACCGGCAAAGTCATTGCCTCGGCTACCGTCGTCAAAGTCAGTGATGGCGACACATTGAAGGTCGAAGGCAAAGATGGACAGCGCTATACCATTCGCCTACACGCCATTGATGCACCGGAGAAAAAACAAGCACATGGCAAGCGCTGCAAAGCAGTCTTAACGCGGCTGGCCTACCAAAAGCAGGCTCAATTGGAAGCAGTTGACATTGATCGTTACCAACGTGTTGTTGCTAAGGTGGTAGTCAATGATGTGGATGTCGGGCTGGAGCAAATCCGCCAAGGCTGTGCTTGGCACTACACTCGATACGCCAGCCAACAAAGCCAAGCTGACCGCACAGCTTATGCCCAAGCTGAAACAGCAGCTCGTCAGCATCATGTGGGTTTATGGAACGCTGCGCGCCCATTAGCACCTTGGGAGTACCGGCGACGCTATTGAAGCAAGCCTATTGAAGCAGGCTTAGCTCGTCAATTAGTCCGCCAATAAATCCTTCAAACTGGCAATATAAGCTTTGGCTGTTTCTTGCCGCTCTTCAGGGGTGACTACTTTGCGGTCTTCCCATTCCAAATGTTTTTCCGGCAATTCATCCAGAAAGCGACTGGGATCACAGGTCATGGGCTCACCAAAACGGGTGCGTGTCTTGGCATAACTAATGGTTAAGTGCTTTTTGGCACGGGTAATGCCAACATAAGTCAGGCGGCGCTCCTCCTGTAAACCCGCTTCATCCAGGCTATTAGCATGCGGCAATAATTCTTCCTCTGCACCGACTAAAAACACATAAGGAAACTCCAAACCCTTAGCCGCATGCAAGGTCATTAAAGTGACAGCATCTTGCTCCACTTCCTCACTATTGCGCTCCAGTAAATCCACCAAGCTCATGTGCGCAACAATCTCAGCCAAGTTTTCTTTACCTGCGCCCTCATCGTGTAGCTTTGCGACCCATGCCACAATCTCATGCACATGACTCATGCGCTTTTCGGCCATTTTAGAAGAACTAGAGTTCTGTAATAGCCAATCTTCATAATCAATTTCATTCACAATACGCTTGACTAAAACGGCGGGTGCATACTCATTATTCGCTTGCACCATTGCATTGAGCCATGCAGTAAAGCTATCCACCCGTTGCCGTGCTTTAGCGGAAATACGCTCAGCAAAACCCATCTCTTGAGCGGCTTGAAATAAACTACATTGGCGCTCGTGGGCATATTCGCCCAACTTTTCTAGCGTAGAAGCACCAATCTCACGTCGTGGCGTATTAATAATACGCAAGAAAGCGGTATCATCATTAGGATTACTCACCAAGCGTAAATAAGCCAAAATATCTTTTACTTCAGCACGTTCAAAAAAGGATGTGCCACCGGTAATTTTGTAGGGAATATTATTTTCACGCAGTAGCTTTTCAAATAAACGGCTTTGGTGATTACCTCGATATAAAATGGCAAATGCTTTATAAGGCACACGTTCACGGAATTGGCGCTTCATCATTTCGCCGACTACCTTTTGTGCTTCGTGCTCCGCAGTACGGCAAGGCATAACTAAAATCGGATCACCTTCGCCTAAGGTACTCCATAACTGCTTTTCAAATAAGTGTGGATTATTCGCAATCAGTTGATTAGCACTTTCCAAAATGCGCCGTGTAGAACGGTAATTTTGCTCAAGTTTCACAACTTTGAGCAGGGGATAATCTTTCCGTAATTGAAAAATATTTTCAGGCCGTGCCCCGCGCCAAGCATAAATGGACTGATCATCATCACCCACTGCCGTAAAAGCGCCACGTACCCCCGCTAATTGCCGAACAAGCTGATACTGGCAAGCATTCGTATCTTGATACTCATCAATCAATAAATAACGTAAGCGGGCTTGCCACTTCTCTAATATTTCTGGGTATTGTGCAAATAATTGCACGGGCAATACAATCAGATCATCAAAATCAAGCGCATTATAGGCTTTTATTTGGCGCTGATATTGCTCATATAAACGGGCAGCAGCTTGTAAATTTTCATTTCCTACGCTGTGTTGCAAGGCTTGCTCTGGGCTAATAAAATCATTCTTCCAACGGGAGATTTGCCAACGTAATTCATCACCCGACTCTAAATCATTACGTAAAGTCAACTCTTTTAAAATCGTGCTGCTGTCTTGAGCATCCAGAATAGAAAAGCCTGCTTTATAGCCTAGTTTTTTTACTTCAAACTTGAGTATATTCAAGCCCAAGGTATGAAAAGTGGAAACGCTTAAACCTTTAGCTTCATCCTTAGTGAGTAACTGCCCAGCACGTTCTGCCATTTCGCGCGCTGCTTTATTGGTAAAGGTAATCGCCGCAATCTGTTTAGCCTCATGTCCACCTTTACGTATAAGCCATGCAATTTTCTGGGTAATGACACTGGTTTTACCACTACCTGCACCAGCAAGTACCAAAAGTGGAGAACCAAGATGCGTGACCGCCGCTTGTTGTTGGGGATTGAGTTGGGTCATTTTATTGCTCTAAACGCGCCTTGATAGCATTGCGGTAGGCAACATTTTCTCGGTATTGTTTGGCTTGCAGAATTTCTAATAAATACGCGGTAACAGCGCCGCCGAAAACGGCAATGCCCAACTCAGAACTGACATCCAGCACGACATCATTCATAAATTTTCCCCAAATATCTTCAAAGAAATAGGCCAGCACACGACTACCAATGGTTATCGCTAAGCCCAAGACGAACAAAGAAGCTAATAATTTAGTGTGAGCCTTTTCTTTGTCAATAATAAAGTCCAACTCATCAGGGTGTTGACGATAGTATTCAACAATTTCATCAGTCACGATGGTTTTTTCTAATAAAAAATTATCCAATATATTGTTTTTGTTTTCTTTATTCATTGGATAACTCCCCTTTTTCCGAGAGTAAAATCGCGGCTTTGTGGGTTGCCGGGAATTGCGATAAGACGATAATCATAATCACGGTAATCGGCACACTGAGCAGCATGCCCATCACGCCCCAGATTTGCCCCCAAATGGCGAGCGCAATAATGGTGACCATCGGGCTGATATTGAGATTTTTACCCATCAGTCTCGGTTCGATAAAGTTGCCGACAATTTGCTGGATGGCGCCAATCAGTGCCAAAATCAAAATAAACGGCATCAATTCGCCAAATTGCAACAAGCTAAATACGGCGGGAAAAACGGTCGCCACCAAGGAACCAATGGTCGGGATATAGTTGAGCACAAAGATTAAAAACGCCCAAAACATAGGGGAGTCGACACCAATGGCCAGTAGCACCAGATAGCTCAAAAAACCGGTCAGCAAGCTCATCAAGGTTTTGACGCGGAAGTAGCTGGATAGCGATAATTCAATTTTTTCCAGCGCTTTCATAAATTTTTGTCGGCTGTCCTGTTCAGGAAACAGCACCTTGATTTTTAATTTGACACTATCGGTTTCCAAAAAGATAAACAATAAATAAATCAATATCATCATGGAATTGGAAAAAATATCCGACAAACCAGCCGCCAGATTAGAGAGTATATTTTTAATATCCAGCGACTCAATGACTGAACTGATTTCAGCTTGCAAATCAATATGAAACAGTTTCTCAATTTTTACCGCGATGGCGGTAATATTGGCTTCATAATCGGAAAAGGCGACCAGCAATTCCGATAAATTACCTATGACGGTATGAAGCACCAAGTACACCACAAACAGCAATCCCCCCAGTACGGTAATGGATTGCAATTTTTCCGGCACAAAGCGGCTGAACCAAGTGAATCTGCCCGCCGCTTTTTTCAACTGCAAGGCGGCAAACCACAGCAAAAAAGCGATAATCAGCTGAATCAGCATATTTTGCCCGTAAACCAACGCTAGTATGATACCGATAGCGATGATGAAAAAGTAAGCGGTGTTTTTCATAATATGTTGTCCTTGTTAAAGCGAAACTCGCTGTCGTCTTTTAGACCTCCTGACATACATTGTAAATTCAATGTGTCAACAGAGGTCTAGACTTTCATAAATTAATTCATATCTCTTACCAAACGCACATAATTATTCACTCTCACCACATCGCCTTGAGGGCCGTTGCCTTGTGGATAATCGCCAGCACTGCCCGTTTTTGGGTCGCTGCGTTGTGAGCCTGCACCGTGAACATCCATGAGTTCTTTATCCTGTGAAGCATGAGGTGGAGCAAAGTATCCCAAACCCTCGCCAAAGGAAATATAAACTGCCCAGCTAACACGTTTGACATTTTTATGGGTGGTTGAAGTCCAGAAAAACGGATAATTTGTTTTTCCACCTTCATCGGCAATGGTTGAAATATTAAATATCGGATCAATGGCCGCTGAATGGGTTGCTTGTGGCGAACGATTGTAATCGACAATGCTTTGCAATTCTTTGGCATCAGGTAAGCGCCAATCCGAGTAGCCCAAATAATTTTCCTTGTTTTTCTGCTCGGCATACGCCAAGGCCTCTTGCCAATTCATACCTTTTTTACTGTCGTCTTTTGACCACATCAAGCCTGTTGATTTATCAGCAACTGTGCCGTTTTGTTCTACAAAATCATTTTTGCCGTAGTCGCTATTTCCTCTCACAAAGCGAACGGTAAATAGTTTCCCGCTTTGGATTCTTGGGTCAATCAATTCATAACCTTTAATACGCCCATCGGCAACATTAAGACCAAAAACCGTATCATTCGTTTTCATTGTTTTACCTTGGTAGCGTGTCGAAGATAGCAGTTGGGTATCAACTTCACGCTCTCCATTTGAACCGAATTCAAAATCAAAATAATCGGTGTCTATAAACGGAATTGCGCCGTCCGTGCTAATGCCAGGAACGCCATTTGGCGGTTCGCCATTGCTTCCTGCGCCACTTGGATCAGCACCACTGAAATCCATTAACGAATACAGCTCTTTAATCGTTGGCAAACGCCAATCAGAACGCCCTGCCAGATTCAATGTTTTGACGGCTGCTACTGCCTCCTCATAAGTCAGCACTTTGTACGACTTTTGCCACATCAAGCCTGTTACATTGTCGGTAATTGTACCGTCATCATTGTCTGTGTATGAGGCTTTATTTTTAATAAACTGGGCATCTTGTCCATAAAAAGCATCACCTTTTTGCGGCTGGGAGATTTCAGTATCATTACTGAAAAATTTTACTTGTCCCGTATCGACCACTTGATAGCTTGCTGTTTTCTCTCCTGTTGTATGGCTTATGTCGTTATCTTGAGCATAAGCTACTGCTGATAGCATCATTGCCATTATCAGTGCTTGTTTAATTTTGCTTGATCTAAATGTCATCATGATTAACTTCCTAACTGCCTAGTTTACTCATTTTTTCATATAATGTGGGTTTAACTTTCCGCATAAGTTCATCAGAAATTACGCGGAAAGTCAGCTTGTTATTCTAGGCCAAGCCTAAGACGATTTTCCATCATGTTGGCCGTGTTTACCACGTTTTTCCATGTGCCTATTTTGGCGTTTAATCACCTTTTGGCGTTGCTCGGGCGTTAAGATTTGCCAAATTTGATGCTGGGTTTTGACCCGTTTAATAAAGCGTTGTTTCACCTGCTCCGCTGTTTGCTCTGCCAATTGATTTAGCGCATTTTCATCCAAATTTTCCGATTGAATTAATTGCTGCATGGCTTGCATATGTGCTTGTCTATTGGCACGATGTTCTGCTTTATTCGGGCGTGCTTTTTCAAGAATTTCCTTGATTTGTTGGTCTTGTTGCTTTGTCAAATCAAGATGTTTGTACATTTTTATTGGCATGCCGCCATGTTTGCCAAAACCACCATTTTGACAGTTTTCGCCTGCAAACGCTGCACCTGTTGTTACGGCTATACCAGTTGCGAGTAGGGTTGCGATAAGTTTGTTTTTCATAAGACTTTCCTCTTAGGTTAAAGTTTAAATTGCTTTGTTATCTCGTTGAGATGGACATATCATAGCAAGTGTTTTTTTTACACATCGCAACGAAGTGTTAAGAA
>PDWJ01010576.1_pt1 | contig 10379 bp, 10 predicted proteins | sample 1430881 | NCBI WGS metagenome assembly PDWJ01 (sample SAMN01162460, study PRJNA174530) | Oral metagenome, whole genome shotgun sequencing project. | biome: Marine environment; feature: Marine mammal; material: Swab sample of the gingival sulcus; isolation source: swab sample of gingival sulcus... | reverse complement strand
AGGGTGTCACCTACAATAAAGATGAGCTATTATCTGGAAAATAATATGATAAAAAAGACCATTCGGCCGCTGGCCACTTTTGCAATCAGCTTTGCCCTATTGTTAATTCCGTTTGCCTTGGAGGGGATTTTTCCGTTTGGCAATCGCCAAATCATGATTATCGACAGTTGGCATCAGTATTATCCAATTTTACAGGAATTGCACGATAAGTTAATCAATGGCAAATCGCTGTTGTATACCTGGCACTCAGGCGGTGGCACTAACTTTTGGTTGATGATGACCTATTATGCGATGAGTCCGCTCAATTTGCTGAGTGTCTTTGTCAGCAAGCTACAACTGCGCGAATTCTTATTTTTTATCACGCTGTTTAAAATCTCGCTGGGCGGCGCGTTTTTCACCATTTATCTACAGGCAATCCACAGGCGTTACGATATGTCGACCACTTTTTTTGGTATGCTCTACGCCTTTTGTGGCTTTTTTATGGCCTATTATTGGAACGTGATGTGGCTCGACGTCGTAGCGATTCTGCCGCTGGTTATTCTGGGGTTACATCGCGTCATCTTTACTAAAAAAATTGTACTCTATACGCTGACTCTAAGCTACGCCATCATTAGCAATTACTATGTTGCCTATTTCATTTGCCTATTTATCGCGCTATATAGTGTGGTTTATGCCTTTGCTGAGGCAAATTTATCGTTAAAGTATGCAATTAAGCGCCTTTTGCTCTTGCTGCTGACTTCGTTGCTGGCCGTCGCTATGGCTGCAGTCGTTCTGTTGCCGGTCATCAAGGGCATGCCCTTGGCCTATGGCTTGTCATCACAGGATCCGACCAGCTATCAAACCTACACGACATTATTTGATACCATTAATCGCTTTTTACCCTTTGCCAAGCCAGCTGTGGTCGACGGGCCACCCAATTTAGCGATTGGCATTCTAGGCACACTGTTTTTCATGCTTTACTTTATACAGTCGCAGCATAGCACAAAGCAAAAAATGGGTTACGGTCTACTTTTTACCTTTTTAATTTTTAGCACCAATATCAATTACTTAAATTTTGTTTGGCACGGCCTGCATTTTCCCAATCAAGTGCCGTTTCGCTTTGCCTTCACGATTAGCTTCTTAATGCTGAGCATTGCTTATAAAGCCTATTTGGCACTGAATAAAACCAATTATAAAAAATATCTTTGGCTGGTTGCCGGCAGCACACTTTACTTAATCATTGCCGAAAAAATAGTCGCTGACCAGTACTTTACAAATGCTGTCTACGGCGTATTGTTGGCACTGTTGGTTTACAGTATTATCTTTATGCTCTATTTTAAAAGAAACGTCAACCAGCGCATCATCGCTCAGTTGTTGATTATCGTCTTCGCCGTCGAGGGCCTGGTCATGGCTGGTTTGGCGGTTGGCGAGGCGCATTCATCGGGGCGTGACAATTACTTTGCCGACGGTCCAAAAGTGCAAAGAGCGCTCGACTATTGGCGAGCCAATGAAAGTGACATTAGCCGCATTGAACTGTCGCCACTCTATTCGACAAATGATCCGCTGGTCTATCAATACCGTGGCATCAGCCAGTTTTCATCGACCGCCAATGCCAATTATACGCACTTTACCAAACTGTTTGGCTTGTCTTCTAATGAACCGTCTAATTCTTATAAGTATATTCCCAACACGCCGATTGCCAATGGCTTTTTGGGCATTAATTACATCGTATCAAAAGACGACAAGCTGGCACCGAATAATGCTGCCTATGACACAGTTTTTGAAGAAGAAGGCCTGCGCTTATTAAAAGCGCGCTATCCGCTGCCGTTTTCTTTTGCCGTCAAAAACAGCATCTACCTCGACGTACTTGAAGATTACAGCCCATTTGAAAGACAGCAGACTTGGCTGGAACACGCTAGTGGTCAGCACGGTAAAATTTTTACAGCAATGCCGGTCAGCGAATCGACTTTTGACAATATTAGATTGGACAATGTCAACAATATTCGTTATTATTATAGTAACATCAACGCAACTTTAGCGGGACATGCCAAGTTGGCCTTTACGGCGTCTGATGATGCGCAAATCTATATTTACTTAAAAAATCAAAACAAACAAGTGAAACTGGAATACGCTGGCAAAGTTTATCATTTTGACCCGCGGCGCGGCGTCATTATGGACGTCGGTCAATTGAGTAAGGGAACTAAAATAACAATTAGCTTTGACGTAGACGCTCAGGCAAGCGGCTATTTTGACCTACAAGCGGTCAGCTTTGATGCGGCGGCTTACCAGCCGGCCTATCGAGAATTGACGCGGGCGCCATTTGAAATCGAAACATTTGACGAGCAGATGATCGAGGGTGAAATCAACATGCCGCAAGACGGCGTGCTCTACACATCAATCCCCTATGACAACGGTTGGCTGGCTGCGGTCGATGGCGTAATGACTGAGATAATGCCCTTGCAAGATGCCGTACTGACCGTGCCGCTATGCGCCGGTCAACACAGCGTTTCATTTTATTACTATCCACCTGGCCTCAAAAAAGGGATTGGCATTTCGTTGGCAGCATTTTTCCTGTTTTTAGCATTGGCGTTGTGGCTCAGTAAATTTGGTCAACAAAAGCTAAAGCCGGCAATACGGCGACAGATTGCTAATGGCGTGGACAAAGACAGCAGAGCAGATCAATCTAGTGATGACAGTTTGCCACCGTCTGTTGACAATTTATCAGATGATGAGCATTTACCAAAAACGGATGGCTGACAATGGCTGGCTTAAAGTTAGAAAAATCATTTATTCGCTACATCGTAATTGGTGGCACGGCATTTTTAATTGAATACCTCAGTTACTTAATCCTTTTAAAACTACTGCATATCGATTACATTATAGCCGGCATTATCGTCTATAGCGTCATTTTTTGGTTTGTTTTTTACATGAATCGCAGCTGGTCATTTCAATCGCAAGCGGCTGTTTTGCCACAGCTAATCAAGTATCTCTTATTGTTTAGCTTTAACAATTTAGTCGGCAATATTTGGCTAATGCGCCTCTTAACCGAAGTCATTGGCATCAGCCCACTGATCTCGCCACTTATCAAGATGGCCTGTATCGTCATTTGGAATTATTTTATTTATAAACACATTATTTATCGGACGTGATTATGCAAAATTTGAGCGAATTAAAAATAGGGGTCATCATCCCCGTCTATAACGAGGCAGAGGGCTTACTCAACAACTTTCGGGCGATTGATACGGCACTCAAAAAAAGTGATATCAACGCGCATTATTTGTTGGTGGACGATGGCTCACAAGACGCCACATGGCAAGTGATTAAACAAATTGTCGAACAGTGGCAGACGGTTAGCGCGCTTCGTTTTGCCAAAAATTTTGGCAAAGAAATGGCATTATCAGCCGGTGTCGATATGCTCGAAGCCGACATCTATGTGACGCTTGATTCCGACTTACAGCATCCGCCCGATCATGTCAGGAGCATGATAGATTTGCTGCTCGATCAGTCAGTTGATATCGTTTCCGGCGTCAAGGCTGACCGCGGCGACGAGAGCTGGTTACATCGTTTAATCGCCAAATCTTACTATCGTTTCTTGGGCACATTAACCCATTTAGACATGCAAAACTCATCCGACTTTAAAGTTTTCAACCGCCGCGTCGCCGAGGCGTTACGCAATTTTCACGAACGACATATCTTTTTTCGCGGCATCGTCGACTGGGTTGGTTTTGAACACGTCGTTTCACATTTTAAGGTGGCACGGCGCAAAGCCGGCAGCTCGCGTTTTTCGACCTTAAAGCTGACTAAATTGGCACTGACAGCCATTATCTCTTATACCAGCAAGCCGCTCTATTTGGTGACGCTAAGTGGCTTTATCTTCGCCATTTTTGCCATCTTACTCGGCTTGCAGACAATTTATAATTACTTTTCCGGCCAAGCTCGTTAATGATGATTTCACTGGGTGTTATCGGTATCTACATTTCGCGCATTTACGAGGAAATCAAAGCGCGTCCGCGCTATATTATACGCGAAAAAATATAATCGTTTAAAAATACTTGCCCAATAGCCACTATCGTGCTATACTCTTTAGTTGTACCCATCGGGGTGCTTCTCTCTGCTTTAGCGCGGTGCTAAGGCCGAAATATGACCACAGGGAGGTGTAAAAATGAGAAAATACGAAACGATTTTCGTACTAAAACCGGATTTGGAAGAAGATGCTAGAAAAGCAGCTATCGAAAAATTCACGGGTATCATCAACAGTGATGGCGAAGTGACCAGTATCGACGAATGGGGTAACAGAAAGTTGGCCTATGAAATCGAAAAAATTCGCGAAGGCTATTATGTGTTGGTTGACTTTGTAGCAAATCCTGATTTGCCAGTTGAATTAGAGCGAAATTACAAAATTTCCGATGACGTTTTGCGCTACATTGTCGTAAACAAAGACAATTTGTAGAAAGGGGTTGCCATGAATCAGGTCGTGCTAATTGGAAGATTAACCAGAGACCCCGAATTGCGTTATATCTCGGGAAGCGGCACTGCGGTGACACAATTCACGCTGGCGGTCGACAAGCAATTGTCGCGCGAAAAAAAGCAGCAGTTTGAACAACAGGGCAAGCCGACGGCAGATTTCATTCGCATAGTCGTATGGGGCAAGCAAGCCGAAAACTGCGCCAACTATTTGGCAAAGGGCAGATTAGTTGCCGTGCAGGGTGCAATTAATACTTCCTCATACAAAACCAATACTGGCGAAACGCGTTATTCAACTGACGTCGTCGCTAACAAGGTACAATTTTTAGAGTGGGGTGACCGCCCGGCTGACAACCGTTCAGGTATGCAACAAAGACCAACAAATCAAACGAACAACACATTCGATGCGTTTGATAATGACTTTTCAAAAGATTATCAATCAATTGAAGACGATGATGATATTCCGTTTTAGGGAGGAGGTACTATGGCTTTTAAGAGACGTTCTAGAAAAAAAGTATGTTATTTTTGCCAAGACAAAGTTGAATTTATCGATTATAAAGATGTCAATAAATTGAGCCGTTATGTGTCAGATCGCGGCAAGATTTTACCGCGTCGTGTCACCGGTACATGTGCAAAACACCAACGCGCTGTGACAACAGCGGTCAAGCGCGCACGTATCGTTGCACTGATGCCATTTTCGAAAGACTGATTTGGCATAACAGGTAATCAAAGGTGGTTTGCAGCCACCTTTTTCTATTTTAAATTTAAACTAATCAATTAACGTGGTATAATGGATGAACAGAATAAGTGGCATTGGAGAAATTATGCGCACAGACAATGCGATTCGACAATATATTACATTTATCATTATAATGGCAATTTGCTTGGTCGCCGGCGTCTATAGCGGCGCGGGTGCACTGTTGCCCTTTGTCGTCCCCCTTTTAATTGCGATCTATAGCTATCGTAGTCGCCTGCGTTATGCTGTTGTTTACGTCTTTATGTCAGCCAGCATCGCAATATTGCTACCGACCAGTTTGTGGTTGGTGATACTCTTTATTTACGGGACAATGGGCATTGCTTTGGGATATTATTTAAAGCGGCGTAAGCCGGCCGAAGAAGTTGTCTTTGCTACGTTCATCAGCGTATTAATGGGTCTGTTATTACTATTGCTTACAGTGCAACTGCTTTCGGCAGGCAATGGCCTTTCCACTGTAGTAAGCGAGACGATTGACAGCATCACAATACCAGCTGAGCTGTTAGATAGTTTTAGTCAAGTTGGCATTGGCAGTGGCGGCAACGACCTCGCAGAGCTAGAGGCAATGCTTAAGCAGATGATGATGACGATTATGCCGTCAATTTTTGCCCTTACCATTTTTATACACGTCGTTATCAGCTATTTGTTGAGCGCTTTTAGCTTACGTCGCTTAGGGCATGATATTGTACGACCAATCAGGTTTTCATCGATCACATTGCCGGGCAATCCAATTGTCGGCAGCTTTCTAATTGTCTTGCTGGCGCTGTTGACATCCTGGTTATTTGCTGATTATGGTACAGTGATTATCGTTAATACGATGTATCTCGTATTATTGTTGTTTGCCGTACAAGGGCTTGCCGTTTTGGCATTTGCCGTAAAACAACTCAAGCTAAATGTATTTTTAAGAATTGTCATTTTCATCATTGCCCTTATCTTGATACAATTATACGGTTTGGCAATTGTCGGATGGCTTGAAGCCAGTTTTAAAATTAGAAATCGTATAAACGGGAGAGCGCTGAAATGAAGAACAAAAAACTAGATGACATTGCCAGTAATTCGGTTATATTTACCATCGTTGCCCTACTGATCATAGCGGCTGTTACTTTTATTGAAAACATTTTTTTAGCTGTCGCCTTAATCGTCGTGACAATCATTATTGGTTATCTCAACATCAAAAAAAATATCAAACGACGCCGCGAATTGACCCACTATGTCGAGCAATTGTCACTGGATATCGACCAATCAGCACAGCGTGCTATCTTGAATTTGCCGACTGCCTTTTTAATCGTTGAGCAAAGCGGCAAGATACTGTGGTACAATCAAACGATGAGCGACATCTTTGATGGGGTACAGCTTATTGACAAAAACATTAATAATATTATCACCGGGTTATCACTTGAAAAATTAATCGAACAGGGTCAGATCGAACAGCGCATCGCTGAGCACTACTATCGCTTAGAGCGTCAGCTGTTGACATCACAAAGCGACCAGAAACGCCAATTAATCAATATCTACTTTTACAATATCACGGCGTATAAGCAGTTAAAGATGCGTTATGACGATAGACAACCGACCATTGCCATTATGCAAGTTGATAACTACGATGACGTTATCAACGAGACAAAAGAAGATCGCAGACCATTTATTAAATCAGAAATCGATAAAAAAATAAACCTTTGGTCGTCGCGCATGAATGGCATTTTGAAAAAAATTGACAAAGATAAATACATCGCCATTTTTGAACACAAGTACCTGAGCATTTTAGAGGCCAAGCGCTTTGCCATCCTCGACGAGATAAGAAGCATTGATTTGGGCAATCGCATTGCGCCGATGCTGAGCATTGGTGTTGCGACTGGCGGCGGCAGCTTATCTCAGGTTGAAGAAAGCGCTGCATCAGCTTTAGAACTGGCCCTTGGACGAGGTGGCGACCAAGCCGTGCTTAAAAAACAAGGTGATTTTGAGTTTTATGGCGGCAAGACCAAAGCGGTTGAAAAACGCAATAAAGTCAAGGCGCGCATTATTGCCCATGCGCTGCGCCCAATAATCGACGAGAGCCAAAGCGTTTACATTATGGGGCACACCTTTCCCGATATGGACTCGTATGGTTCGGCGATCGGTATTTATCAAGCTGCCATCAATCGCGGCAAGACAGCTTATATAGTCTTAAAAGAAGCCAACGAAACAATTAGTGCCATTCACGAAAAATTTGTCGATGATGACAGCTTTCACTTTATTACACCAGATGAAGCATTGGCCGCTTTTAATGATGAAGATCTACTGATCATTGTCGATACGCATCGCCCCTCATTTACCGAATCACCGGAATTAGAGGCGCGTGCGCTGCGCAAAGTGTTAATCGACCATCACCGCCGCGGCAAGGAATTTATCGAGAACACCTTATTGACCTATTTGGAGCCCTATGCATCGAGCGCCAGCGAACTGGTTACCGAAGTATTGCAGTATATGGAACGCAAGATGATGATCGAAAAACGGGTCGCCGAAGCGCTGTTGGCCGGTATTTATGTCGATACCAAAAACTTTACGGTTAAAACCGGTGTGCGCACCTTTGAGTCAGCTGCATTGCTGCGTCGCTTTGATGCCGACACCACAGCGGTCAAAGCGCTGTTTAAAGACGATTTGGAAAGCTTTGTCGCGCGCTCTAATATCGTCAGCAATGCCGAAATGGTCTTTTCGGAAATCGCCTTGTCAACCAGCGATGAAGAAATCGCCAACGGCCGCCTAATTGGCGCGCAAGGCGCCGACAGTCTGCTCAATATTCGCGGTGTCAAGGCGTCATTTGTATTGGTGCGCGTTGACGACGAAATATATATGAGCGGTCGCTCGCATGGCGATATCAACGTGCAGCTAATCGCCGAAAAACTAGGCGGTGGTGGGCACCTGACCGGCTCAGGCGCACAGTTTAAGGACATTACTATGGCAGAGGCAAAAGCGAAGTTATTGGATACGCTCAAACAATATTATCAGGAGGCAGAATAATGAAAATTATTTTATTAAAAGATGTCAAGGGAACCGGTCGTCGTGGCGAGGTCAAAGAGGTCAACGATGGTCATGCCAGAAATTATTTAATTCCAAAAGGACTTGCTAGAGCGGCCACAAAATCATCGCTTAGCGAACACAAGCACCACCAGGCCAGTGAGAAAAAGCGCAAAGCTGAAGAATTAGCTGAAGCGCAAGCATTGGCACAAAAAATTGAGGGTATCAGGTTGACGATGCCATCCAAAGCCGGAGAAGCCGGCAAGCTGTTTGGCTCGATTACATCAAAAGAAATCGCCGAACAAGTCGAGGCGCAGCACGGCATTGTCATCGACAAGCGCAAAATACAGTTAGAACACGGCATTAAGACACTCGGTCTAACCGAATTAGCCGTCAAAATTTACCCAACAGTTGTCGCCACCCTCAAAGTTGACGTCGTCGAATTGAAATAGGAGTTATTATGCAAGGACGTATTCCACCGCATAGTGAAATTGCCGAACAATCGCTACTGGGCGCTATGATATTGGATGCACAGGCGATTGATGCTGCGATGCAACTGCTGACCGAAGATTCGTTTTACAATCGCGCCAATGGCATGATATTTGCCGCCATTAATCGCCTCTATAACGAGAACAAGGTGGTCGACATCATCACCTTATCAGATCAGCTGAATGTCAACGACAAACTAGAGGCAATTGGTGGCATTGCCTACTTAAATGAATTGACCGATAAGGGCCTCATCACCACCAACGCCGCTTCACATGCCAAAATTGTCGACCAAAAATATACATTGCGCCAATTGATCAAAGCAGCCTCCAAAATTAGTGAGCAAGGCTATTGTGAAGTTGATGCCAATGATTTAATTGAGCAGTCCGAAAAGTTGATTTTTGACATTAGTCAGCGGCGCAATCGCGAAGGCTTTACACCGATTAGTGAAGTGCTCAACAGCACACTTGATCGCGTCACAAAATTACACGCTGAGCCGGGCGAGTTAACGGGTCTAACCACCGATTTAATCGATTTGGATAGAAAGACAGCAGGTCTACAAAAATCGGATTTGGTGTTGTTGGCAGCGCGTCCCTCAATGGGCAAGACCGCATTGGGCTTAAACATCTGTCGCAATGCGGCTATTAAGGCGGGAGCCACCGTAGCCATGTTCAGCCTTGAAATGGCCAAAGAACGCTATGTCGAGCGCATGCTGGCGGCCGAGTCGATGATTCCCTTAAACGCCTTAAAAACCGGTCAGATGGAAGACAAGCACTGGGATATGTTGATCGGTGCGGTTGCCAGATTGGGGCAAACCAATATTTACATTGACGATACGCCGGCCATTGGCGTGTCGGAAATTCGCGCCAAATGTCGCCGCCTGCAGATGGAACAGGGTGTCGACCTGGTACTGATCGACTACATGCAGTTGATGAGTGGTGCTCAGGCCGAAAATCGCCAACAGGAAATATCCAATATATCACGCGGCCTCAAAGCCTTGGCGCGCGAGTTGGATTGTCCGGTCCTGGCATTGTCGCAGCTATCACGTGCGCCGGAACAGCGCGCCGATCACCGTCCGTTGTTGTCCGATCTGCGCGAATCGGGTGCCATTGAGCAAGACGCCGACATCGTTATGTTTCTCTATCGTGATGAATACTATAATAAAGAGAACAGTGAGGCGCACAATCAGGCAGAATTGATTATTGCTAAGCATCGTAATGGTGAAACCGGTACAGTCGATTTACACTGGCTGGGTCAGTATCAATTATTCACAAATCTATCAAAAAAAGATGGATAATGCTTAAAACAAACCATTTATAATATTAAACAGGAGAAAACTATGGCTGTTGTTGTAATTGTAGGCGCCCAGTGGGGCGATGAGGGCAAAGGTAAATTTATTGATTATTTAGCAAAGCAAGCCGATGTCGTGGTGCGCGGCCAAGGAGGCAATAACGCTGGGCACACCGTCGTGGTGGGCGATCAAAAATACGCCTTGCACTTGATACCATCGGGCATTTTATACGATAATACCGTCAATGTCTTGGGCAATGGCGTTGTGTTTGACCCCAGTGGCTTCTTTGCAGAATACGACGCTTTAAAGGCACAGGGAATCGCCGTTGAAAAGATCAAAATCAGCAAACGTGCCCATGTCGTCTTTCCCTATCACCGCGAAATGGATGCACTGGCCGAAACGGCCAAGGGA
>PDWJ01005496.1_pt1 | contig 10380 bp, 8 predicted proteins | sample 1430881 | NCBI WGS metagenome assembly PDWJ01 (sample SAMN01162460, study PRJNA174530) | Oral metagenome, whole genome shotgun sequencing project. | biome: Marine environment; feature: Marine mammal; material: Swab sample of the gingival sulcus; isolation source: swab sample of gingival sulcus... | reverse complement strand
AATAGGCAACGACATTGCGTATGCCATCCGCATCAAAAGGATCTCCTATAGTCCAACCGCATTGAGCCGTTTTTAAATACGCATGTTCAATGATTAGTTTTTTGTTATCAGTTGGTACTATAGAGGAAATGTTAAAACTCAAAAAACTTCGTATGGCATAACCGTTATCGTCCCATCCCATTAAAAGACAATGATCTCCGCCGTAATTGTAATAATCATGTAGTGTAGGCGTAGGTGTGTTGATGATATAGCCGTCATTTTCTCCTTCAGAAACAAAAGTCTCAGTGAATGATATCATTGTTAGGGTGTCCTCGTCTTTACTGCAAGAGTATATGATTAATAACACCGCAATTAAGATGCTTTTAATTAAACTGTATTTGAAATTCATAATCTTGTGGTTTAAAATTCATACTTTTTTAGAAGTTTTTAGTCTTTATCAGATCTATTAATAGAGGGTTATTACTTTTGACTAGTCTTGTCAAATCTTTTTCAGTCATCAATTCCCATTGGTCTTCTTTGAGACTTGCCTGCCGGCTGTTGTCAAAGGCTTCATAATAGACAATCCTTACTTGTTCACTGTCTTTTTTGATTGCATTGATGTTTTTCAGTCTTCTTTTCAAATCATTGGTTACGCCTATTGTAAAGAGCTTATGTCTATGATTGTATGCTATAAAGGCATAATACATTTTAATAGATACTTTGGAAATAGTTACCCAAATGTATTTTGAATGAGCGAGAAGTTTTGTTTAATGTGTAAATCAGTTGTAGTATTTTTGTAACTGATTAATATTTAGTTTGTTATGAGTTGATGTTTTTCTTCCGATTTTATAAAATCGGAAGAATTTCTACCTGAAATGTGATGGTGAATACTACGAATTAGAATGTTTTTTACGGTATTTGGAAGGTGTCATGCCGGTTACTTTTTTAAAGGTCGCATTAAAGGTGGACAGACTGTTAAATCCTGAGTCGTAGGCAACAGCTTCGATTTTCAAATAGGGATCTTCTAATAATTTTTTGGCCACAATAATGCGATAGCCATTGATAAATTCACGGAAATTACATTTGTGTTTGGTGTTGATGACCTGAGATAGATAATTGGGTCTGGTGTCTAACAGGTCAGCCAATTTTTGTAAAGACAAATCTGCTTCAAGATAATGCTTGTCTTCGTTGAGTAAATTGAGGAGTTGTTCATCGAGTTGGTTGACAGATTCATCATCAAGGTAAGCGTTGCTGTAACGTAAGGCTTCTTTTTTCTTTTTGAGTTGAAGATTAATGTAAAGGCGATACAAAAAGAACGCAAATGCGAGTATAATAATAAACCCAATGATAGCTACCGGAAACCAAATGGTCTGGTAGAAATGCGGCTTGATTGTTATTTGAACTGGTACAGTATCAGAATTCCATACACCATCGTTGTTGGCACCTTTGTAATAGAAAGTATATCGGCCGGGGGGTAAATCCAGATATTCTATGGTGTGCACCGGTTTTTTAAAACCTTGCCATATACTGTCGTAATTGTCTAAAAAACAAGCGTATTTGTTCTTTTCCGGTTGAATATAATTGAGTACAGTCAAAGTAAACTCCAGATGGTTTTCATTAGGGTGAAGCGTTAGTTTATGGGTGCCTGCTTTACGGGGGATACCATTGACCTTGATGCTTTCCAAAAGAACCGGAGGCTTATACGAATTCTGTGGCAGACTGTCGGGGTGAAATATATACATACCGCCGATTCCCCCAAAATACAATTGTCCTTTATGGTCTTTTACGGCAAAATCTCTATAAAATTCAAGGTTTTGCAAACCGTAGTCATCAATGTAAACACTACTTTCCAAGCCGTCAGATTTGTCATAGACAACCATTGTTTTTTGCACAGGATTGTATGTAACGAGGTTTTGTGTGGTTGACAGCCATACATTATTATGATCGTCCATAGTTAGTGCTTTCACAGTGTTGGTGGGTAAGCCATGGTTTTTATTGATCAACTTAAAGGTGTTGGTCCGGGGGTTAAAAATATTGAGACCTCCATTGTCTGTTCCTATCCAAAGTTCGTTATTATAGGCCATCAAACAATTAAGACGATCTGTACTCAGACTATTGGGGTCTTCGGGATTGTGCTTATAGATGGTTGTAATACCTGTCTTCAAATCAAGACGGTAAAGACCATCTGCGGTTGTTGCCCAAATCTGATTGTCGTCACTGCAATAGAGATCGGTAATATATTTTTCCCGCGTTCCGGTTTGTGTATTCTCATAAGGAAAGCGGTGATAAGTTTGAGTTTTTCGGTTGTATTTGGTAAGACCGCCAAACATACTACCGGTCCAAATATTGCCTTCCCGGTCTTCACAGATTGCAATAATATTGTTGCCGCTCAGACTGTTAAAATCATATTTAAGATGTTTATGATGTTTTAAAGATTTATTGCTTTGGTTATATTCAAACAGACCTTTCTCAGTGCCAATCCATAAGGTTTTGTCGCTTGATTCGAAGAGGTTAAATATCCGTTTGACTTTTACATTCCCAAAGCTAAAAATACGTTTACGGGTAAAGTCGGCATTGTCATAAATGAACAGACCACCGCCATCTGTAGCTACCCATAATTTGGATGATTTATCGACCCATGAGCGTGTGTATATTCCAGGAGGTAAAGTATTGTTATCCGTCGGGTCATGAGTGATGGTGTGAAATTTTTTGTTCTTTTTGAGAATATCAGCTCCGGCAAATTCAGTACCTAACCACAGATACCCTGCTTTATCTTCAAATATGCAGGTGATGATATTATTGGAAAGTGTGTGTGGATTGTCCTGATCAGGGAGGATTTGTGAAATGTTTTGTCTGTCAGGAGAAATCTTAAACAAACCACCGAACCAGGTGCCCACCCATATCGTGTGTTCACGATCTTCAAATCCTTCATTAAATCCTAGAAAACCACGATTGTTGAGTTTTTTTGTATAATAAAACTTTTCAAATTTATTATTGTTAGGATTGTAGATGTTGAAATAGCCATAACCATTGCCTATCCATATTTTTCCCGTATGGGTTTCAAAAAAATTAACGGTTCTGTACCCAAAAGAAGGGAGTTTATTCTTTTCATCGGCTGTGGCTAACTTGATGGGTTTTACACTGCCATCTTCCGGGAAAAATTCTAATAAAGAATAAAAATTGGTCAACAAAAATACACGCCCTTTTTGAGAGAAAAGAATGTCATAAATATATTCATTGTCAGGTGTCTCAATCTTATAAACTTGCTTGAGTTGAGCGTCTTTATTGACTACGGCTAACCGGTTATATGTAAAATCTACAAACCAGATATTTCCCTTATGGTCTTCTTTGATAGCCGTGATCTTAGCATCGTTAAAGCGCTCATCTATACAGGGGTCGAAACGGTCTGTAACCGGGTTGTATTTATTGAATCCTTTTAAGGTGGATACCCAAACAGCACCATTGTTTGAGCAATAAACGATATTGGTGAAATGAGTGCCTAAGCCTTTGTCCTGATGGTAAACTTCAAATGTTTGGGTATTGTATCTGATAACGCCTTCCTTGGTGCAAAACCACATTTGTCCGGTCGTATCCTGCGAAAAACAACAGATAGAATTTTGCGCCAAACTTCCCTGCAATTTCAGATGATAAAAATCCGGACTGTCTTTGTCAGGAACTTGTGCCTGAACGGCTAAGAATAAAAACCCTATGACTACACTTAGAAACTTATACATATCAATGTATGTAAATGATGTCTTACAAATTTAACGAAAAAAGTCCAGTATTGTTTTTTTTGGGGGGGTGTTTGGTGTTTGATCTGAGATTTTAGTTGCCGCAAACAGCCTGTTTTTACAAGCTTTTGGAAATTTCTCTCGTGCTTTAAGCAACTACTGCCCACTACACACTGCCCACTTTTATCAGCCTTTAGCTTTTGGCAACTACCCACTGCTTATTGCCCACGGCCTACTTTTATCGGTCTTTAACTTTTGTCCTTTGGCTTTTAGCAACTGCCCACTGCTCACTGCCCACTGCTCACTGCACACTCCCCACTGCACACTCCCCACTGCCCACTGCACACTGCCTACTGCTCACTGCCCACTACGCACTGCCCACTTTCACACTCTATTCATTTTCAAAATTTTCAAAGCCGTCAATAATATCAAGATACACACCGTCAAAACCGGCATCCAGTATTTTTTTAAGGTATGAATCGTCGTTGCCAAAAATGATTGCCTGCCATGCGGGATTCCAGTATTGTACGATGTAATTGCCTTGCCAGTTGGGATTTTCCCCTTCAATAAATGACGGATTACCGATGGTCCAATCGTTATGCCAATAATACCGGTAGTTTTCCGCTTCGCCAATACTCATATAGCTGATTAACAGACGTTGTCCGCCATTGGCTTTTTGTTTTAATGCTTCTATCTGGGACTCTGTAAATGCCTCACCATCATAAAAGAAATCCATGATTATACAATCGTAATTAGTGTTTGTTACAGCATCTACAAATGCTTGTTTACTTGTAAAAAAGTTGTCAGGGTTGATCAGGTATAAAAAGTTCTGAGCTTCGTGTAAATGAGTGATGACTGCTGTGTTTTCATTGTAAACAGGTGATGGATAGTCCGGAATATTATCCAGTTCTCTATGGTCGGCAGCAAATGAAATATAACCATTGGTGTGATTGACCGTATAAGAATGATCCATTTTAGAAGGGGTGGAGCAATAATCTGTTACCATTATCTGAACACTTCCGTTATTGTTGGCCATATCCAAAAAAGTCTTTGTCCATAGATGTTCTTCGGTAGGAGTTTCCTGGTCGTCTGCGTTATAACCAAAATTCAAACTTTCTTGACCTATACCGTCAATAGCGTTGATATAAGTCATGTCAGGAGCACCTGAATCATCGCCGGTGACGCTGATGAGTTCCACCCCATTTTGCGGAATTACGGCAAAATTGGGATTGATGCCTTTGGCATAGGCACTGATACTTTCAACAAAAGTTCTCATTTCCTGTTTGTAATCTATGGCTGTTGGTACAGGTTCGGGTTCTTGTGGTTGACAACCGGTGAGTAGTACTGTTATCAATACCAGTAGGGAGTTGAATTTTTGCATAAGTTTTTTGGTTTAGTATTTAATGAGGTCTTAAATTTATGCTGAGTTATAGTAAAATTTGTAAAGCCTTGTTGCCTTTTATGTAGTTGATATTTAGTAAACGGTCATTATTGTAAAAGATATACGGGTTTTCATTATCTCAATAGGACACTAAATTGTTTCTTTTCTATCTATAAGATTCATCTGATAATAATTCAATGATAAAATAGGCGGAAACTATTACTAAAATCTTAACCAAAAGGTGATTTAAGTCTCTGATAATTCTTTTTTCATTTTTGTGATGTAATAATCTTAATTTAAGTTTAGTCCATGGGTTTTAGTTCCAAATTTCTTTTTATACAAGTTTTCAATTTGAATAACCTCTTTTTTGTTTAAATTACTTGGTAAACTTTGAATAATTGTATATTGAAAATTCAAATGATAATCCTTATCAGAATTAATAAGTTTTTTTAATAACTTATTTCCTCCACTTTTTGTAGTCGCATAATCTTTCCACCTTTGCCATATACCATCTTTACCATATGCAGAACCTATATATTGATTTCCAGTTTTAGTGTCGAGTATCATATAAATCCCATTGATTGATGATAAATGATTTTTCCATTCTTTATTTGCTTCAGGGTTATCTATTAATTTTTTTAATTCATTGAAATCTAAAACAAAGTTTGTTAAACCTGGGAAGTGACCAAGATATCCTTCGGGGAGTATTTCAATTACTTCTTTATCTTGTTTATCAAACCATTGATGCCAAGAAATGGTACTCTTGCCCCAGTTAATTACAACTCTATCAACAAAATCTTCGAATTCGGGTTGCACTGTTAGATCATATAAATATCCGTCTGAAACTTTTTCTACATTGTTAACCTTAAAAACACCAAAAAAAAGTGATTTGGAATTTTCTAAGCCAGTAAAACTAACTATATAATCACATTTCCCAAAAACATCTTCTGATTGATGACTTTGATATTTAAGTAATGCTTCTCTATCTTTAATTACTTCTCTATATTCAATTCTATTGTCTTTATGCCTTATTAATTTTACTTTTGAAGTGTCTAAAATTTTACTTTTTAGTCTTAAAATCTCTTTTATTGTTATCATTTCTTCTTGCTTGTGGTTATAATTGAGGTAATACTATACCTAGTTGCAAATATACATTGTATTTGGGTGAAAAAGATTGGTTGATATGTTGTGTTATTCCAAAATTAAACAATACAAACCGGGTGTCTGAATAGTTTGACCGGACTGTTTAGGGGTGGAAGTCACTGTCGTTAACTACCAATTTTTCCGTATCGTTGGTAATCTGAAAAATAGAGTACAATGATTTTACGGTCTTTGCGGTAAGGATAGAATAATTCATACCTGCCGTTTTTGGCGCTAAATTTCTTTTTGTCAGTATTATTGAAAAAAACATTGTCTAAATAGTCTCTTTCCTCTTTTGTTGTTTGTTTAATAAAGTCCTGTTTTTTAGGTTTGATACTGTCGTTGAGACTGCCTTGATAACCCGTAAAGCCTAAAAAAACACGTGATTGGTCCAGACTGTCCACCGTAATAACTGAGACAAAAGGAAAATGACTGTCTGTTTTAGAATAAATATCCAGAATGTTATGGGTTTCCATGATCCAATGTTCGTTAAAAGCATAATTCAAGAGTTTATCCGATTTTTCTTTATTCGTTTCTATAATAGAGCGGGCAGATGCGATCAGCATTTTTTCTTTCTTTTTGGAGGTTAAATAATCTCCCCCTAATAACAGTACGAAAATCAATGGAAAACTGAGTATAAATAATAGCCCGAATTTTTTAGAATTTTTTGGTGATTGATGTAAGTTGTCCAGATTGTGTTTCTCGGCAATTCTCGTTAGATTAAACATGATATTGATGATGAGGGAGCCAAACATTAAGGCTAGAATCCCGACAATACTCAAATAAAAGGTTTCTGTAAGGTTTTCTCTGAATACCTTAAATCCAAAAACAGTAATCGAAATAAACACAAAAACCCAATATACTAACAGAATGATGGCAATGATGCCTATGGTATTGCTTAACTTAACTAATGATTTGTTATTCATATGCATTTGTGTTTTTTAGTCAGGATGATTTGATACGCCGGCCAAACATCAAACTTTGGTATGTTGTATCGTGTAAAGGTACAGAAAAATGCTTTAATGTTCAATCAGTATAGTAATCAATGATTATATGGATTTGTTAATTTATAAATATGATTTTTTGTGTATTTATACTTCCTTATTCGATAACCTTTAATGCTCTGAATGCCGAAAGAGTAAGGGTTTTACGAAGTGTTAAGAACTCGTTTTGAGACATGTTGTTATCGATGGTTCTGATTTTAGTCGCAAAAAAATAGATGTTTTTCTTTTTTTCAATATACCCTACAAACCACCCGATATTTCCATCAGGATGTACCCCCCAAACCTGTTTTTCCACTGAGGGTAAAGTGCGTATACTCTTTGATTTTTAGAATATTAATAAGTGTAGCATGGGTTGATTTTGAAATTTTTAATTTGTTATTGTAAAGCCTTACAAGAAAATCTATTTGTTGAAAAGGGTTTATGCCGGATTGACCTGTTAGCCAAAAATTGTCTATAGTTTTAGCGGTAACAATCATTTGCCCGAAATTCAATTCAGCTAAATATTTATGCATTCTTTTAACCCCTATGCTTTTGGCTAATTCCTGATAACAGGGAACACAAGATTTTTGGAAAGCATCTTTGAGCGTCAAATCCCTTTCCCACATAGTAAAAGCTCTTTTATCACCGCGCCATTTAAAAATTGATTGTTCGTTGTTCAATAAACCTGTTTCAAGCCCAATGATTGAATTAGGAATTTTGAAAGTAGATGCAGGTATGGCGCTTTTAGCTGCTTCACTGAAGTCATTAGAATAGTATGTTTTATTGTTAAAGTCAAAGATTAGGATTGTCCCTTTAACTTTTGAAGAGTCTAAGATGTTTTGAAAATCATTATTTATAAATTTTTTCCCTGTACTTTGATTAGTCTTAAGTTCTGGATGACAAGAAGCAAACATCGTAAATATAAATACAAGTATAAATTGAGTGCGCATTTTTTGAATTACTATCTAATTATCAATATTATAACGTTGTGCAATCTCTTATATTTCCTTTGCTGTTAAGATGATTTTTAGTATTGATTAATCATCAGTTAAAAACGTGTATGTAGTTGTGTTTTTTTAATGTTTTTAACTTAAAACTTATTTATTTGGTAATTTAATATGGATTATTTGTTAAAAAATGTTAATTTTACCGGTGAAGATGAAAAGGCATTTGTTATATTCATGAGAACAAGACTCTTGATTTTATTGTTCACTATATTGGCATATAATGGCTATGCCCAATATGAATCTCTTCTGGATGAAAAAGGTGTATGGCATAGAAATATGGCGTTTGATTCTATCAGACAAGTATTTATAAAGCACGATGATTCCTATGTGGCAAAAGAAATTTCACTGATTAAGTCTCTTGCAGATAAGTATGATAATCAGGTGCTGGATCTGGAAGCAGATTATATACGACTCAATTGTAAAAAAACATGGGGAAGTACGGGGGATAAAGCTGTGATATCCGGTCTTCATAAAGTAATTCATAAGTCAAAGGTAGAAGGAATCATAGATCTGGAGGAGCGGGCAGCCAAAACATTGGCGGATTATTATTTGGACAACTATTCAGAACTATGAGTTGGCATTTGAATACTATTTAAAGGCTGATTACCTCTTACAGCAGTTAGATCCTGAAACATTTCCCTTCTGGAAGCAGCATTATAATGATATTGCCCGGGCTTTTTATGACTTCAGGGATTATCATACCGCTATAACATATTTGAAAAAATCGCAGCGCTCGTCTATCAAAAAGTTGAACTGGAAAAGTCACTGGACAGCATTAAATAGTCTTGGTTTGTCTTATCTTGAAATCGACAGGACAGATTCTGCCATGTATTATTTTAAAAAATCATTAGAGACGCCCTTTTTGCCAAATGACGACTTACGTTATTTCATTGCCAGAGGAAATATGGGCCGTGTTTACCACTTGCAGAATAAACATGAGGCAGCGATCCCATTAATTAACAATAAGATGATAAACGCTTTGGAATATGAGGATTATGGTGTAGCGACAAGTGCCGCCATTGATCTGAGCTCTATTTATACGGCTTTAGATGATTTTACTACAGCTGAAAGTTATTTTAAGCGGGCAGAAAAACACATCAAACAGGCCGGTTGGGAGAAATTGTATATTGATTATTACAAAACCGGGGAAAAACTGTTTTATAAAAAAAAGCAGTTTGAATTGGCGCATCAGTATCAGGATTCCTTGTACATGGCTTACAGGACTGTTTATGATAAATATGATGTTCTTTTTCTGCTTAGAGCACAACAAAAAGTAGATCGTCAGATTTTGGATGCCGAAACCGAAAAGAATAAGCGACATAAGAAGTGGAGTACCGTCAAATTTTTATTGCTCTTTGGCTTAATATTGATGATTGTGTTAACTAGTGTGTTGGTTAATCTTTATAACCGTAGAAAACATAATATTGATCAACAACAAAAAGATCAGGAAATCCGTAAGGCTCATGTGGCGTTAAAGAGCCTCAACGAACGTATGTCTGATAAAGATCTGCTGATTGAACAATGGAAAAGCTTAAATAGTATCAAGGAAAAAGCACGGATTATTGAGGAACTTCAACAGAAGAAGATTCTCACATTGGATGATTGGATTGATTTTAAGAAAAACTTTGAGAGTATATACCCTGATTATTTCACTAAAGTAATGGCTATAGACAAGATTACGCCTTCAGAAGCCAGATTGTTGTTTTTATCAAAATTTGATTTGTCGTCTTCAGAAATAGCCGTTCTTCTGGGGGTGTCACCTCAGACTGTACGTATCACCTGGCATCGTTTTAAGAAAAAGCAAAGACTTGCAAAAGATTATACAGTTCATAAATATGTTAAGACTTTGAACAAATAATATACAGTACATTTTCATCGCAAAAGTATAGCTAAGGGGATTGTCCGGTAATCATGCGAGGCATATGATCAAAATAGGGACTTAATTACAGCAGGAATTACCTTTACTTAAAATCAGTGTCTTTTTGGGGTAAAATTTATAAGCTCATACTCAATGATTTAGGTATATAACAAGGCAAATTTTCGGATAGTTAGGGAAAAAAATATATTTTTGCCCTCCAAATTACAATATACATTATATAATGTTTTTAAAAATCTATTGGTTTAAATAAAGGGATTTCAATCAAACATTATTTTAAGTA
>PDWJ01008745.1_pt1 | contig 10382 bp, 8 predicted proteins | sample 1430881 | NCBI WGS metagenome assembly PDWJ01 (sample SAMN01162460, study PRJNA174530) | Oral metagenome, whole genome shotgun sequencing project. | biome: Marine environment; feature: Marine mammal; material: Swab sample of the gingival sulcus; isolation source: swab sample of gingival sulcus... | reverse complement strand
TGCCATCGTCGCCGGAACCTCCTCGATCATGGGAACCTCGCATCGCCAGCCCCCGGTGCGGAACCTGGTGGCATCGATCCAAGACGGCCTCACCGAGCTGTTCCAGCTTCCCGACGGGTGGGAGATCGTGGTCGGCAATGGTGGCGCGACCTTCTTTTGGGATGCAGCCACCTTCGGCGTGATCCAGCGCCAAAGTCAGCATCTGGTGTTCGGCGAGTTCTCCTCCAAGTTCGCCCAAGCAGCGGCCAACGCTCCCCATCTGGATGAACCGATGATCGTCACCAGTGAACCCGGCACCCATCCAACGGCTATCGGCCACGATGGCATCGATCTCTACGCTCTCACCCACAACGAAACCTCCACCGGGGTGGCAATGGAGCTTCATCGGCCAGCCGGTGCTGACCCGGATGCCCTGGTTGCTGTCGATGCCACCTCAGCGGCCGGCGGGATGACCTGGAATCCCGACGAGGTCGACATCTACTACTTCTCGCCCCAGAAGTGTTTCGGTGCTGATGGCGGCGTGTGGCTGGCCGCCTGTTCACCCTCAGCGGTGGAACGAATCGAGCAGATCGCTGCCAGCGATCGGTGGCGGCCAGCATCGCTCGACCTCGGCATCGCCCTCAAGAACAGCCGAGCCCATCAGACCTACAACACCCCAGCCCTGGCGACCCTGATCATGCTCGATGCCCAGGTGGCGTGGCTCAATACTCACGGCGGTCTCGACTGGGCGGCCAGCCGCTGTGCTCACTCATCGTCGATCCTCTACGACTGGGCTGATGCTCGACCGTGGGCTACCCCGTTTGTGACCAACCCGGACCACCGGTCAAGCGTGGTCGTCACCATCGATCTCGATGACCAGGTTCACGCTGGCGATATCACCACCGCTCTGCGAGCCAACGGCATCGTTGACATCGACAGCTATCGCAAACTGGGCCGCAACCAGCTCCGAGTCGGCACCTTCCCCTCCGTCGATCCCGCCGATGTCGAAGCCCTCACCACCTCGATCGATGCCGTCGTGGAGATGCTTGCCAACTGAACCAGCTCCCTGAACCTGGTGTCGCCAGCCCGCGGCGATGCCAAACTGGTCACCATGATGGTCGACGAGGTGCTCACCTTCACCGGGGGGCCTGGTGGCCCGCTGCGCTCGCCGGTCATGCTCATCGCCCTCAGCGGCCTCTTCGATATGGCTTCGGTCGCGACCACCACGGTGAACCGCTTCGCCCCAGCCGACAGAGCGCTCACCGTGGCGCGAATCGACCCCGATCCCTTCTACGACTTCACCCAACACCGGCCCGAGATCGCCATCCATGGGGGCACCAGCACGATTCGCTGGCCCGAGAACCGGTTTGATCTGGTGCGCGACCGAGGCGGTCGCGACCTGATCATCTTGGTCGGGGTCGAGCCCGACCTCGCCTGGGCCACCTATGCCGGAGCGATCGCCACCGTTGCCCAACACCTCGGTTGCGGAGCGGTGGTCACCGTCGGCTCGGCCGCCGAAGCAGTCCCCCACACCCGCACCCCGCTGGTGACCGGCTCCACCACCGATGCCACCCTGGCCCGCCGTTTGGGCATCGGCCAGCCGACCTATGAGGGCATCACCGGGGTGATCGGGGTACTCCACGCCGACCTCGACCGACGAGGCATCCCGGCAGTGTCACTGAGAGTGGGTGTTCCCCACTATCTCCTCGATGCTGAGCATCCCCAAGCGGTCGCCGCGCTCCAGCGCCATCTTTCCCACGTCTTGGGCGTTCCGGTTGCCGATGATGGCGGCCAACTTGCCGCGGCAATCGAGCACTGGGCAACCCGGTATGCTCAACGAGTGGCCGACGATCCCCACCTCGGCGTCTATGCCCACATGCTCGAAGAGGGCTATGACCGGCGCACCGAAGCATCGATCCCCTCTCCTGATGATCTGGGCGCGGCGTTCGAAGACTTTCTGCGCTCCCAGAACCCCGACACCTAGATCACACTGCATCGGCGCACACCGGCATGTGCCACGGTGGCGTCGTCGACGCACGTGAGCTCGTCGCAGCGGTGCTCGCTGTGACGGTGTCTGTGACACCCCGTAACTAGAACCATCTGTATGAAGTTCAACGAAGTAGCCGACCTGATCAAACGCCTCGACACCATCGATCTGAAACAGGCCACTGACCGAGAGCTGTTCAGCGCGTTGAGACAGATCGATGTGATCAAATCCTGGCTCCAGCAAGCTCAGTCAAACCTCACTGCACAACTCGTTGCAGAGGCAGCACTGGCTGAATTCAGGTTCGCTGATGCCACACTCGCAATGCTGACCTAGCCCAGCGAATCGAACGCCTGAGCCAGATCGGCCAAGATGTCATCGATCGTCTCCAACCCCACGCTGAGGCGGATCTGGCCCGGGCTGACGCCCGACGCTGCTAGCTGGTCGGCATCGAGCTGGCTATGGGTGGTCGATGCTGGATGAATGACCAGGCTGCGAGCATCGCCAATATTGGCCACATGGCTGTGCAAGCTCAGCGCGTCAACGAATCGCCGACCGGCCTCGATCCCCCCAGCGATCTCAAAGGCGATGATCGAACCATAGCCCTTGCCCGAGCCATAGTCGCGGGCCCGCTCATGCCACGGGCTCGACGCCAATCCGGCATAGTTGACGCTCACCACCCGATCATGACCATCGAGGAACTCGGCCACCGCCTGGGCGTTTGACCAATGCCGTTCCATACGCAAGCTCAGGGTTTCTAGCCCCTGCAACAACATGAAAGCATTGAAGGGCGAGATCGCCATCCCCATATCGCGAAGCACCTGCACCCGGGCCTTGATGATGAAGGCACCAGCACCGAACTGGGGCCACCACTTGATGCCGTGATAGCTCGGATCGGGTTCAGTAAAACCGGGGAACCGTCCCGACGCGCCATAGTCGAAGCGACCCCCATCGATGATCGCTCCCCCGAGTGAGGTGCCGTGCCCGCCGACAAACTTGGTGAGGGAATGGACCACGATGTCGGCACCGCGGGTTCATCGACAAAGGTCGACTCGATACCCAACTTGGTCAGGGTGTGGTGAAACAGGGTGGTGGTCCCGCCATACAGCGAGGGAGACACCACCACATGATCACCGGCCCGGCACAGGGTGAGGATCGCCACAGTTTCGGCGGCCTGTCCCGATGCCACCGCCAAGGCACCAGGCATCCCGATCGAGGTGGTGCATCCCTCCTCGAGAGCCGCCAAGCGAGCTTCGAGCGCCGTCTGGGTTGGGTTTGACAGACGGGTATAGATATTGCCGACCTCAGCGAGATCAAAGAGTGCCGCGGCATGGTCAGCATCTCGGAACTCATACGAGGTGGTCTGATAGATCGGCACCGCCCGCGACCCGGTTGAAGGTTCAGGATCGCCACCGACATGGATCTGCTTGGTTTCGAAACCCCACTCCCCGTTCATCTCGTTCACCGTAACAGCGCCACCTCGGGCGTGTCATCGCCGAGCCGGGGACGCGACAACGCTCCCCACAACTGGGGAGCGCTGCCTCTGAGGTTGTCTGTGCGCGTTATAGGTACGTGTCGTATATATGCGTCGTGTGTCTCGATCGTGGGCGTCGAGAGCGCTCAGATCAGGCCAAGCTTCTTGACAGCGTCGCGTTCGGCGACCAGCTCAGCAACTGAGGCATCGATCTTGGCTCGGCTGTAGTCGTCGATCTCAAGGCCCTGAACGATCGAATAAGTGCCATTGGCACAGGTGCACGGGAACGAAGAAATGATGCCTTCGGGCACCCCATAGCTCCCATCCGATGGCACCGCCATCGAGACCCAGTCACCCTCGGGAGTGCCGAGACTCCAGTCCCGAATATGTTCGATCGCCGCATTCGCTGCGGAAGCCGCCGACGAAGCGCCACGAGCATTGATGATCGCCGAACCCCGCTTGGCCACCGTGGGAACAAAGGTGCCGTCAAGCCAGTCATGATCGTTGACCAATTCATAGGCGTTGCGACCATCGACCTCGCAATGGAACACGTCGGGATACTGGCTTGCTGAGTGGTTCCCCCAAATACTCATCTTGGTGATGTGGGTGGTGCCCACACCAACCTTGTGCGCCAGCTGACTCAATGCCCGGTTGTGATCGAGACGGGTCATTCCGGTGAACTGGCGGGGATCGATATCGGGAGCATTGTTCATGGCGATCAAGGCATTGGTGTTGGCCGGGTTGCCGACCACGATCACCTTGACATCACGATGAGCTGAACGTGACAAGGCCTGACCCTGGGGCTTGAAAATGCCGCCGTTGGCTTCCAACAGATCAGCGCGCTCCATCCCCGCCTTGCGAGGCATGGCTCCCACCAGCATGGCCACCTCAACATCGCCAAACGCGGTGTCAAGATCATCGGTGCAGACGACCTCAGTCAAGAGGGGGAAGGCACAGTCGTTGAGCTCCATCCTGACTCCGTCGAGCGCGCTGAGTGCCGCGGGGATCTCCAGGAGGTGAAGGGCGATCGGGGTGTCAGGCCCCAACAGGGAACCCGCCGCAATCCGGAACAGCAGGGAATACCCGATCTGACCAGCAGCACCGGTCACAGCAACGCGCACAGGAGAAGTCATGAGCTGAGCGTAGGCGATCTCTCTTCACTTAACGAACGGAGCGCGATCATGACCGTGAAGAGTCGCCGGCGATGATGGCGCTACCGGCCGAGCACATCATCGATCAGATCAGCGTAATAGCGAGCACCAGCTGGGTTGAGGTGGATTCCATCTCCGGTGAAACAGTTCCCGGGGCACTGTTCAGACAAGGCGTTCCAGTCGATAAACCAGATATTGTCTCCCGGCCCATCACGAGCTGCCAGCAGCTCATTGTTCTTCTCGGTCCACGACCGATCAGCATGGACATTGAGTAAGACCACATTGGGCACATTGCTCAGCGGCGCCAAGAGTGCATCCAACTCTCCAGCGGTGAACGCACCATTGGTCCCGAGGTGAATGATCACCGGATCGCCAAACACATCGTTCTCAGCAAACTCCTTAAACACCGGAATCATCTCGGTCAGCTGACGGTTCTGCTCAGCCATCACGGTGTAGCCCCGATTGGTGAGCTCGCTGGCAGCACCCAACATCACCGAATCCCCGATCGCCAGATAATCCACCGGTTCCGGCGGCAAGGTCGTAGTCGTTGAGGTGGTCGTTGGCGCAGTGGTCACCACCGGAGCGGTGGTTGAGGGCACCGGCGCCGTGGTTGGAGTGGTGGTGCGGCCCAACAGGTCATCGGCCGACACCGTCTGGCTTTCACCTTCTTGGAACGAGCGCTCCAGCTCGTTGAGCTGAACCTCCGCAGTGACCAATCGAACAACGCTCCACCCGGTCACGACCACCATCACCGCCGACACCCCAGCCAAGACCTGCCGAGGCCGCGGATTGCGCCCATTGAGCAACCGGGTCAGCCAGGGCCGCCACGTGCCCCGCCTGACCGGGGTCTCCACGATCCGATACGACGCTTCGGTGATGACCACGGTGATCACCATGGCGACCACGAACTCCACGATGGTGAGCGGACGGCCAGCCACCTTGCGAATGATCTGGTAGATGAACCAGTGATAGAGGTAGAGCCCATACGAACGGGTCCCGATCCATCGCAAGGGTTGGAGGGCCAGGATCCGGGAGAGCCAGCTGTGCTCGTGGGCGATCGGAGCGATCACCGCCAGGGTGGCCACATCGGTCACCAAGAACCCGCCTCGGAAGAGCCACGCGTCATAGCCGTTGGCAGTCACGAAATGGAGCCTCCACACCAAGACCGCCAAGACCGCGATACCGACCAACCCGATCAGGTCCAAGCGAAGGTGGGCTCGACGCAAGGGTCCTCGCATGATCGCCTTCGGCCGCCACACCATGGCAAAAGCTGCCCCCAGCAAAATTCCCGTCGATCGGGTGATCGTCGACAGATACAAGGTGTCGGCCTTGGAGATACACCTGCCAGCGATCGTCCAGAACCCTTGGGGAGTCGATTGACAGGTGTCGATCCGACCGCTCACAAACACCAGCGCGGTCACCCCGGCGATCACCACAGCCGCCAGGATCAGCCAGCGGGCGGTCAGGGCTAACTGTCGGGTAGTCCGGCGAGCCAAGAAGGCCACCATGACCAGGGGCCAGATGAGATAGAACTGCTCCTCAACCGCCAAGCTCCACAGATGTCGCAGGGGCACAAAATCGCCGGCTGCGGCATAGCCATCACCAATCCAGATCTGGAACCAGTTCGACACATAGGTCATCCCAGCGATGACATCACCGCGAACCTTGCCAAGATCACCGGTTCGGAAGAACGATGAATAGATGACCACCGCCAGCAACAAGACGCCAAGGGCGGGGAGCAGCCGCTTGGCTCGCCGCAGCCAAAACTGGCCCAGGTGGATACGGCCATCACGTTCGCGCTCGGCCATCAACAACATGGTGATCAGGTAGCCGCTGATCACGAAGAAGACTTCAACCCCTAAGAATCCTCCACCAAGCCATTGATCGCTGGCGTGATAGATCATGACGACCACGACCGCGAGCGCCCTCATCCCATCGAGTCCGGGGAGATATGGCACTGCGCTCAACTGGCTATCGGGGCGATAGCCCTGGTTGTGGGAAGCAGCCGACATCAGGTCACAGTATTGCGCCCCAAACCGCCCAAATGGTGCCGCCCTTGGTCACGTTTTGTGGTCATCAGTGCCGGAAATGGCGTTGACCGGTGAACACCATGGCGATCCCGGCTTCATTGGCTGCAGCGATGACCTCATCGTCGCGGACCGATCCGCCAGGTTGGATCACCGCGGTGACCCCGGCAGCCACGGCAGCGTCGAGCCCGTCCCGGAAGGGGAAGAAGGCATCGCTCGCACACACCCCACCGACCGATCGCTCGCCAGCCTTCTCGGCAGCGATACGGGCCGAGTCGAGTCGGCTCGGTTGGCCAGCCCCAATCCCCACCGCCTGACGATCACGGGTATAGACGATCGCGTTAGAGGTGACCGCGGCGACCACGATCCACGCGAACGCCAACTCATCCCATTCATGATCGGTGGGTGCCCGATCGGTGACCACAGTCCAGCCTGATCGATCGGTCGAGATCGGATCAGGCTGTTGGACCACAAAGCCACCATCGAGGGGCTTGAGATCGCACTCCCACTCCCCTGGCGGCTCGGCGGTGATCACCCTCAGATTCTTGGCCGCGGTCAAGATTGCCAACGCGTCAGGCTCATAGCTGGGCGCGATCACCACTTCGGTAAACACCTTCGACAAGGCGATGGCCATCGACACCGTGACCGGACCGTTGACCGCAACAATGCCCCCGAACGCGCTTACCGGATCGCTGGCGTTGGCCTTCACATAGGCATCGGCGATCGGATCGTCACCTACACCGAGCGCCACTCCGCACGGGTTGGCATGTTTGACGATCACACAGGCCGACCCATCGAAACGGTTGACCAAACGCCAGGCAGCCTCGGTGTCGTAAAAGTTGAGATAGCTCAACTGCTTGCCGCCGTGTTGAACCATGGTGTCCCACCAGCTCGTCGCTCCAGCTCGGCGATAGCGAGCCCCTGCTTGGTGTGGGTTCTCTCCATAGCGGCAGATGTCAGCTCGTTCAAGCGCCAGATACAGCCGTGATGGCAGAACGCTGTGGTCATCATCGTGATCGTCGCCAGTGTCGCTATCGAGCCACGACACGATCTCAGCGTCATAGGCCGCCGTGCGGGCAAAGGCATCGCGCGCCAGCCGTTTGCGGGTTGGCACCGACACCTCACCGGTGGCGGCGATCTCCGAAGCCACGACGGCGTAGTCGGTCGGGTTGACCACCACGGCGACGTGGGCATGGTTCTTGGCTGCCGCTCGCACCATGGCCGGCCCACCGATATCGATCAGTTCGATACCCGGATCGGCACCAAAGGGATAGAGGTTGACCACCACCAGCGAGATCGGCTCGATCCCGTACTGTTCCAGGTCGGCTCGATGGGTCGGATTGGTCAGATCGGCCAGGATCGCACCGTGAACCGTTGGATGGAGAGTGACCACCCGATGATCGAGCATGGGCGGAAACCCGGTCAGGTTGGCCACATCGGTGACCTCGATGCCAGCATCGGCGATCGCTGCCGCGGTTCCCCCACTCGACACCAACGACCACCCGTGATCGGCCAGGGTGGCGGCAAGATCAACGATCCCAGTTTTGTCATAGACGGAGAGCAGGGCGGTAGGCACGTGTGTGACCGTAGTCAGTCACGACCTCGACGACCAGTCTCCAGACGCGACGAAGGGGCTCCCACCAAGGAACCCCCTCGTTCAATTCCCGATCATGGAGAACGCTGAATCCCTCAGAGCGTGGCGACGATCTCCGCCATCAGTTCACCGGCCTCGGTTGGGTTTTGCCCGACCTTGACCCCCACTGCTGAGAGGGCGTCCATCTTGCCCTGGGCAGTGCCCTTGCCCCCAGACACGATCGCGCCAGCGTGGCCCATCTTCTTGCCCGCCGGGGCGGTCACCCCAGCGATATAGGCCGACATCGGCTTGGTCACGTTGGCAGCGATGAACTCTGCCGCTTCCTCTTCAGCCGATCCACCGATCTCGCCGATCATCATGATGGCGTGGGTTTCGGGATCGGCTTCAAACTCGCGCAAGCAGTCGATGAAATTGGTGCCCGGTACCGGGTCACCCCCGATGCCAACACAGGTCGACACCCCGATTCCCTTCTGTTTGAGCTCATAGAGCGCCTGATAGGTCAGGGTTCCGGAACGGGACACGATGCCCACATTGGGCCCATCAGCTGACGGGTCCTTGGCGATCTCGCCAGCGGTAATTCCGATATTGCATTTGCTGGGGCTGATGATGCCCGGGCAGTTGGGACCGAGCAGGCGGGTCTTGGGGAAGTCGCGAGCCAGGCGGTTAAACACCGCTGCTTCATCTTGAGCGGGGATGCCCTCGGTGATGCAGACCACGATCTCAAGACCGGCTTCGGCCGCTTCGAGGATGGCTGCCGGAGCAAACTTGGGCGGTACCGCAGCAAAGGAGGCATTGGCTCCCGTCGCCGCGACCGCTTCGGCTACCGAGTTGAAGATCGGGATGCCATCAACATCTTGACCTCCCTTACCCGGGGTCACCCCAGCCACGACCTGGGTGCCATAGTCCCGGTTGCGCAATCCGTGGTAGCGGCCCTGTCCTCCGGTCAGTCCCTGGACGATGACCTTGGTGTTCTCGTTCACAAAAATGGCCATGATCACTTGCTCCCGTTGGCGATCGCGACAGCTGCCTTGGCAGCGTCGAGCATGGTCGGCTTGGATACCAATTTGTCGGCCGGAATGCCGGCATCGGCGATGATCTGACGTCCCTCTTCAGCATTGGTGCCATCGAGACGGATCACGATCGGAGCCCGAAGCTCAACCCGACCCATCGCTTCGACGATCCCCTTGGCGACCTCTTCGCCGCGGGTGATCCCGCCAAAGATATTGATGAAGATCGACTTCACACTCTCATCAAAATTGATGACCTCCAGAGCGGCAGCCATCATGTCGGCATCAGCGCCCCCGCCGATATCGAGGAAGTTTGAGGCTGCCCCGCCGACCTGGTTGACCACATCGAGGGTTGACATCGCCAGCCCAGCCCCGTTGGCAATAATGCCGACCGAACCTTCAAGTCCGATGTATTGAAGCCCGTGCTTCTTGGCCATCTGCTCGCGCTCGTCGAGGACCTCAGTGGCAGCGTATTCCTCCCATTCGGGATGGCGGAACGCGGCATTGCCTTCGAGGGTGACCTTGGCATCGAGGGCGTGAACCTCGCCGGTCGGCTTGAGGATCAAGGGGTTGATCTCGGTCAAGTCGCAGTCGCCCTTGGTGAAGCAGTCATAGAGCTTGACGATGATGTCAGCTGCCCCATCGAGGGCCCGCTCCGGCAGTTTGGCATCGACCGCTGCCTGGCGGGCGGTGGCCAGATCGATCCCGTCGACCGGGTCGACATGCAATTTGACGATCGCATCGGGATCGGATTCGGCAACCGCTTCGATCTCCACTCCGCCTTGAGCCGAGAGCATCAAGAGATGCTTCTTGGCCCCTCGATCGAGGGTGAAGCTGACGTAATACTCTTCATCGATGTCCGAGGCCAGCTCGATCCAGAGCCGCTTGACCACATGGCCCTTGATGTCCATGCCCAAAATGTCGGTGGCATATCGACGCACCTCGTCGGCATTGTTGGCCAGCTTGATACCGCCAGCTTTGCCCCGTCCACCGACTTGGACCTGGGCTTTTACGACAACTGGATAGCCGATCGATTCAGCTCCGGCTACCGCCTCGTCGACGGTGTCGGCCGTCGCCCCCGGACTGACCGGGATGCCGTAGCGGGCAAAGTATTGCTTGCCCTGGTATTCGAACAGGTCCACAGTGGTTCCGTCCCTTTCTGGTTA
>PDWJ01005495.1_pt1 | contig 10386 bp, 7 predicted proteins | sample 1430881 | NCBI WGS metagenome assembly PDWJ01 (sample SAMN01162460, study PRJNA174530) | Oral metagenome, whole genome shotgun sequencing project. | biome: Marine environment; feature: Marine mammal; material: Swab sample of the gingival sulcus; isolation source: swab sample of gingival sulcus... | reverse complement strand
ATAGAAGACCTCGCAAAAACTTAGGGTTTGAAATACCTATTAATGTTTTTGCTAAATTTGTTACATTAAAAATTGCATTTGGTAGTTGAATGTACCTAACATTAAATCGTAACGAACACTACTTCTAATAAACGATTTTTTTAATACCTTTGCTGTAAAATTTCTAAAAACATAAAAAATGCTTAAAAAAACTGCTCTTATTTTAGTTCTACTTATATCTGCGTTAAACACCGTTTTTTGTCAGAAAACCTTAAAAATCGGCTATCGTATAGAACCGCCTTTTGTGGAAAAAGCAAAAGAAGGTACACTCTCGGGACCTTCTGTATGGTTGTGGGAAAACATTGCCCGAGAAAACAACTTAAAGTTCGAGTATGTGGAAATGCCGCTGGAAGAGTTGTTGCAGGCTCTTAAAGCAAATAAAGTAGATGCGAGTCTGTCTCCTTTGACCATAACAGCTAAAAGATTTCAAACCATAGATTTTACCATACCGTATCATACAGAACACGCTTCTTTATTGGAACGTAATATGTCGTCATTTCAAAAATCGGTGCAATTTGTAAAATCATTCTTTTCCATCAACTTCTTACGTGCTTTAGGAGCGCTTGCATTTGTAATTTTTGTATTTGGTCTTTTAATTTGGCTCTTCGAAAGAAAAAGAAACAACGACGAGTTTCATCGCGGCATTAAAGGCGTATGGGAAGGTTTCTGGTGGTCTGCAGTAACGATGACTACCGTTGGATACGGCGATAAATCCCCAAAGACTGTGGGCGGAAGAGTAATTTCTCTTATTTGGATGTTTACGGCAGTTATTATTATCTCGGGTTTTACAGCGGGTATAGCATCATCGCTGACTGTGAATACAATAAGTTCTTCTCATGATAAGTTATCTGATTTCAGGGATATAAATTTAGGCTCGATAGAAGGTTCGGCAACTAATGAGTGGCTGAAAAATAACTTTTTCACCAAAAAGAAAGAATTTGCAACAATGGAAGAAGCACTTAATGCATTAACAGAAAAGAAGATAGATGTTATTGCATACGACCGTGCATCGCTGCAATCAATAATAAAAAGAGATACGCTTTCAAAATATCAATTGATAGACATTAAATATAATCCGCAATTTTATGCTTTTGGTTTAAGTAAAAAATTACCGAAGAAATTGGTAAAATCAATTAATTATTCCATGCTTTCTAATATTGAAAAAATGGACTGGAAAGTACTGCTTTCAGAAAGCGGATTAAAATAAATTATTACAAATTAAATATTTTCTTTTTTAAGACACTCCACCCTTTTGTCTTAAGTTCAAAAAAACAAGATTGTATACTCCAAAACAATGTCAAAAAAAATACCTCAAAGCACTTAAATGCTTTGAGGTATTTTTCTTTTAAAAGAAGCTGTTTTAATTCATCTTCTTTACATATTTGGTAAGGATAACAATCTGCTGTCCTTCTACTCTACCCTCAATATGTTCCGGATTATCGGGAACCAAAGCAATTTTTCTTACAGCTGTTCCCCGTTTAGCAGTAAAACCGCCGCCTTTTACATTCAAATCTTTTATCAATACTACATTATCGCCAGCTTGCAGTTGTGCACCGTTGCTATCGATATGTTTTACCACATCTTCATCATCAGCATCTTCACCGGTAGCTTTTGCCCATGCCAAAGTCTCTTCATCAAGATACAGCATATCTAATAAATCCATTGTCCAGCCCTCGTTGCGTAAACGGTTCAGCATCCGCCAAGCCATTACCTGCACTGCAGGAACAGTACTCCACATACTTTCGTTTAAGCACCGCCAATGGTTTGCATCCACAGTATCGGGATTTTCGATCTGCTGACTGCAGGTTTCACAAATTAAAATATTTTGGTCAGCTGTTCCATTGGATGGAGCAACCTCATAAGCCTGCAGATTATCAGCAGAGTTACACAACTCACACACACCGCCGCTGCGAGCCTCTAATTCCTTTTTTATACTCATTTCTCAAAATTTTTATTATTTCGCTGCAAAGGTAAACTATAATTTTAAACTTTCATTATGGCTGCGTAATTCTCTTTTGGCAATAACCTATTCAGCAACAACAATCCAATAATAAAAGCTAGTCTACAAAACTTGAAAATTCAGAATTACCAAGCATATCCAATAAAAATTTAACAGGAATAATCGGTATTATTAATAATAACGTTATTCCAATTACCCCAAAACCTTGTGCTATACTTGGGTAAAAAATTTTTTTTCAATAACCTTGTTTTTCAATTGTTGTTCTATCCATCTCTAATAGTAATATTCCTCTGTTTTAGGCAGCAATTTATTCAACAGTAGCAAACCGGCAACAGCAATAACAACAGCACTCGCAATTATAATCATGTTCGGGGTATAATTTTCTAAAAAGGTACCGCTGTCAACAATTCCCTTTTTATCTAACCAAACCAAAAGGAAAGCAAAGCCATTGTTAACAGCATGGATAATTATGGTGTAGGACAGTTTTCGGGTTCGATAATATACCCACCCCATAAATATCCCGATTACCATTGCAGCTATAAACTGCCATGGATTCAAGTGTATTAAACCAAATAAAAAACTTGACATTAAAATTGATTTTAAAGGGCTGTATCTTTTTAAAAATCCGTCTAATACAATTCCTCTAAAAATAAACTCTTCCAATATGGGGGCAGCTATCACTATTGTGATAAATGAAAAAATTCCTGCCTGTCCAAACATTCCTTCCAAAAGCTCTTTTACAAAATCGGGAATTGGAATAATACTGGAGACGGGTTGGATAAAACCTGTGCTGATTGCAATTGTTGTAATGGCAAGAAGAATTACAGCAACAAAGCTGTCTATTTTTAAATTGAAAACTTTATCTTCTATTCCATTTATTCGCTGGCGCTGACGATTAACAATATAAAATGTAACACCCATTAGTATTACATAGTTGAAAAGTTGTGAAATATCTTTAGTTATTATCTTATTGAATGGTAAAAAGAGAATGCCAATCACGATTCCTGCTAAAATAGCAATTCCTATAATACCAAAACCTTGTTTTATGTTTGGATAAATTTCTTTTTTTTCTTGTTGTTTTTTTTCTAATTTTTGCTCCATTTTTTAACTATTGGTTGTTTAATAAAATATAACATCCCGTCTAAAAATCGGGAAAAAACGCCACAAAAATAATTATTAATCTGAAAAATAAAAAACACAATATTAAGTTTAATGGAAATAAAAATACCGGCATTATGATATGCCGGCATTTAATCGATAAAATTGAATTATCTTTAATAATTTATAAGAAACGCATAATTTGATATACCACAAAACCTATAATCCATGCTAATGCAGTGGTATAAAATGCTATAAACCCGGCCCATTTCCAACTTGCCTCTTTTGCTGCTGCTGCAATTACAGCAACGCAAGGAAAATAAATCAATATAAATATTAAAAAGGCAAGAGCAGATGCGGTGGTAAATACTTTCTGTCCGGATCGATACTCTCCCGTAAAGGTCTGTTGCTGTAGTTTGGATCGCAAACTTTCATTGGTTTCGTCGGCATCACCACCTACTTGATATAAAACACCCATACTACTCACCACAATTTCTTTGGCGGCTACTCCAGTAAGAATACTTACGGTCATTTTCCAATCGAATCCTAACGGATAAAATACAGGTGCAATAAAATGTCCTATTTTTCCAATATAAGATTTTTCCTGCCGTTCTTCTAATTTGCTATTGTTTAAATGCTTGATTTGAATCTCTTTTTCGCTTTTGGCTAGTTGCGTATTGTTTTCTACCTGCTCAATCAATTGATCGTAATCTTTTGAATACTCTACATCCTGCGGGAAATATCCCAGAGCCCAAATAATAATAGAAGCAACTAAAATAACACCTCCCATTTTTTTCAAATACTGCGAACCTTTATTCCACATATGTATTAATGTGGTTTTTAGAGTCGGCATTCTATAAGGAGGCAACTCCATTACAAAAGGAGCCTCTTTAGCTTTAAAAAAACTAGCCTTAAATATTTTTGCAAACAATATTGCTAAAACAATTCCCAATAAATAGATACCAAATAACATCAACGTTCCGTTATTTGGAAAAAATGTGCCAATAATCAATATATAAACAGGCAGGCGGGCACTACACGACATAAAAGGCAAAATTAACATGGTTAACAGCCTGTCGTTTTTATTCTGTAAAGTCCGGGTAGCCATTAGTGCCGGAACATTACAGCCAAATCCCATAATTAAAGGAATAAACGATTTTCCATGCAAACCTATTTTGTGCATCAATTTATCCATTATAAAAGCGGCACGAGCCATATATCCGGTATCTTCCATAAACGATATAAAGAAAAACAGAATAAGAATATTGGGTAGAAACACAATAACTCCACCTACTCCGCCGATAATACCATCTATAATCAAATCTTTTAATGGTCCCGGATTCATCCAGCCGTCTACTAATCCGCTCAAAGCACCAACACCCGATTCAATCCACTCCATTGGATATGCCCCCAAATTAAAAGTGGCATAGAAAGTAAGGAACATAAACACAAAAAAGATAGGAAATCCAAACAGCTTATGGGTTAAAAAAGTATCGATAATAGTACTTTTACGCATTTGTTTAACTGCACATTCTTCGTAAGTTTCTTTTAATGCACCACTAATAAAACCATATTTTGCATCAGTAATAACGGTTTCACATACTTCTTCGGTTAAGTTTTCAATTTTTTCTATTTCTGCTTTTGCAATATCCAAAATAGCCGTTCCTTTTTCACTGTTGGTAGCCAATTGATTAATGGTACTATCATTTTCCAATAACTTTACAGATAAAAACCGGGGCGATGCTTTAATAGCCAACGCTTTATCTTCCCGAATTACAGTCTGCAATTTTTCGATTGCCGGCTCTATTAGTTCCCCGTAATTAATATGTATGTGACGGACAATGGGATCTTTATCTTCATAAACATTAATTATTTTATCGAAGAGTTCGGTAATTCCCTTATTTTTAGATGCAATAGTAGGAATAATAGGAATACCTATCATTTCGGCCAGCTGTTTGTAGTTAAATTTTGCCCCTTTGTATTGCAATTCGTCGTACATATTCAGGGCAATAACCACCTTTATATCCATATCAATAAGCTGAGTGGTTAAATACAGATTCCGCTCTAAGTTCGAAGCGTCAATCACATTGACCACCACATCGGGTTTTTGCTCTAATATCTGGTTACGTACAAAAAGTTCCTCGGGGGAATAAGCTGTCAAAGAATAAGTTCCGGGCAAATCGACAATATCGAACTGATAACCATTTTGCTTGACTTTGGCATATTTGGCATCAACAGTAACACCGCTGTAATTACCCACATGTTCGCGGGCTCCCGATGCACTGTTGAAAAGTGTTGTTTTTCCGGCATTGGGATTCCCTACAAAAGCTACGCTTATTTTTTTTCCTTGTTTTTCTGCCGATTTTTTTAATAAATCGCTGACAATAGTACCATTAAAATTTTGGTCTTTTTGCTGTGCCGCTTCTTCTATGGTTATTACTTCTATCAATTCAGCTTCACTGCGGCGAAGCGAAATTTGATACCCCATTATTTCATATTCAACCGGATCTTTCAGCGGAGCATTTTTTATTACAGTAACTTTCTGACCTTTTACAAATCCCATTTCAGTTATCCGTTTACGAAAAGCTCCATATCCTGCTACCTTAATAATTATACCTTCCTGATTATCGGTTAGTTTTGAAAGTTTCATCTATTTTTCTTTTTATTTATATCAATTAAAACAACAGCACAACATCCTCAAATTTAGCACAAAAATACCACCTAAAACAACGGTTTGCAATACCTATATGTTGGTATTTTATGTATAACTCCAAATATGAAAAGATAAATCGTTTAGGTATCAATAAAAATAAATATACGATAATATGGTAACAGTAACGATCATGTAAATTAAAGTCAGCGGAAATCCTATTTTAAAAAAATCTTTAAAGGAATACCCTCCGGGACCATATACCATTAAGTTGGTTTGATACCCTATGGGCGTCATAAAATTGGCGGCAGCGGCAAAAGCGACAATCAGCACAAACGGCTCGGGTGGCAAATGCAAATCGAGAGCCATGGTTAAAGCAATGGGAAACATAATGGCAACCGATGCTTTATTGGTAATATAGGCTGCCAAAACTGTTGTTATAAAGTAAGTTCCCAATAAAACGCCAACTTTTCCGAGGGGTAGAAATATGGCAATTAAAAGATTTGCAAGAATTTCTGCCAAGCCCGATTTTATCATGGCTGTTCCAAAAGCAAGCGAAAGACATATAATTAAAGCCAAATTGAAATCGAGCTTTGATGCAATATCTTTAGGATTTGAAATCTTTAATGCCAATACCACTATCAACAATACGATTAGGCTCATAAATAATGGAACCAAATTAAATGCCGATAATAATACCGAAAGCACAGTTCCTCCCAAAAGCAGCCCTATCTTATAATTCTCTTGCTTATGAAATTCTTTTATTTTTGATATAAAATAAAAATCCTGACTACGCTGAGCCCGTTCCACAAAATCATCGCCCGCCAATACCAATAAAACATCACCGGCACGCATTTTTTCGTTACCTATTTTACCGTCTAACCGCTCGCCGTTCCGGTGTATGCCGATTACCGCGGCATCATAAATTCTCCTAAAGTTTGCCTCACGAACCGTTTTTGATATCAAAGTTGAGTTATGCGAAATAACAATTTCCACCACATCTAAATGTTTTTTACGGCTCATCATTCCCACATTGGTTAAACTCAATCCCGAATTTGGCTGTATTATTAAATCGGCAATGGTTTCAGTTGCTCCTGCAAACAGCAGTACATCACCTTCCAAGAGAATAGTTTTATACGATACGGCAGGCAGCTGCACTCCTCTTCTATTGATTTGAAACAGATACAGCCCTTTTAAATTACGCAGGTCTGCCTCTTCAATAGTTTTTCCTATTAACGCAGATTTGGTTTTTATCTCTGCTTCAACAATATATTTTCGCGTGTTGCCGGTAAACTCGCTTAAATTATCCTTTTTTTGAGGCAGAACCCTTTTGCTCCATATCAACAGATAGATAATTCCTAAGATCATCATAGGAATTCCTACCCATGAAAAGCTGAACATACTCAACGATTTTAATCCGGGGATAATGTTCTGGTCTTTTACCATACCATTTACAATCAGGTTGGTAGATGTTCCGATAAGTGTAATACAACCTCCCAAAATTGCAGCGTACGATAATGGAATTAATAGTTTCGAAGGGGCTATATTGTTACGCTTGCTCCAATTGTGTACATAAGGCATCATTACAGCTACCAATGGCGTATTGTTTAAAAAGGCAGAAAAAGTTCCTACTAAAATCATCATTTTTGCCATAAACTGATGGTAACCGTTAGACCGTTGAAACACTTTGTCGAACAGCGATTCTACAATTCCTAAATCTTTAATGATATCGCCAATCAGCAGCAACATTAACACTACCACAATCTGGTCGTTGGCAAAACCGCTGAGAATTTCGCTGGGTGTAAGTATACCGAAAATTCCCAATACCACCACTCCTATCAAAAAGGTAAAGGCGGGACCTATCTTTTCGGTATAAAAAGCTACCAATATAAAAATCAGTACAATTAATACAATTATGGCATTAAATGTTAGCATCGTTTCTTATTCTGTTTGAACATGCGAATATAGAAAAAATAGTGAAATATAGTGTGGATCGTTACAAATACAAAACATATTTCCGACTAATACATGTAAAATTATTTTAATTTCTTAACTATAAATCGTTGCTATAATCTTTCTGTTTCCTCCGCGGTTTCTAAATTCGCAAAGATAAATACCCTGCCATGTTCCTAAATTTAAACGTCCGCCGGTTATGGGAATGGTAACACTGTTGCCCATTAACGATGTTTTTATGTGTGCCGGCATATCGTCACTGCCCTCAAAAGTATGTGTGTAATAAGGTTCATTCTCCGGGACTATTTTATTCATTATCTGCTCAAAGTCCACACGCACCGAAGGATCGGCATTTTCGTTAATGCTCAAACCCGCTGATGTATGCTGTATAAACAAATTTAACAACCCCATTTGGGGCAAAGGAGGTAATTGCTGTAATATTGCTTTATCTATCAGGTGGTAACCACGAGGGAACTGAGGTAAAATTATTGTTTTTTGTGCTATCATTATTCGGTTTATTTATATCATTTCAATACTTTTCTCATTTGTATACTACACAAAGGTGGTAAAGAAATTATTAATTTCCGAATTATTTTTCAGAATAGCATCTGCCCCCGTTAAAAAATATATCTGTGGTTTCGTAAAACTCAAAACATTCATAATGCAAATCTATTACACAATGAAAATCCTTAAAGCTTTTAAATAAAAAAAACCTGATAAAAGTCTGTTAATCAGTTTATTCACTACTATTAACAGATAGTTATCAGGTAAGATATTTAGCGTTTGCAAGCACTAATTAAAATTGCATCAATAAAATTAGGCTTTTATTAATTTACCGTCAATAAAATTATATACAATAGGACGGCCGGTAGGTATCTCTAACTGTAAAACTTCTTCTTGACTTAATTTGTCTAGAAACATTACAATGGAACGCAGGCTATTGCCGTGAGCCGAAATCATAATATTTTTTCCTTTTTCCAATTCAGATAAAATATTCTCTTTAAAGAAGGGAATGGTACGCTTGGCGGTATCCTCTAAACACTCCCCGTTTGGAGGCGGCACATTATAACTTCTACGCCATTGATGCACCTGTTCGGCGCCGTATTTCTGTGCAGTTTCAGCTTTATTTAAACCTTGCAATTCGCCATAATAACGCTCATTTAAATGCCAATCACGATAAACAAGAATAGAGTCTTGCTGCATTTTATCGCTATAAATAGCTGCCCATTCCTTCATTTTTCCTTCGTCGTGCAATACAACCGGAGTTTTTTCGCTTTTGTTTTGAGCAATGGCAATCATAGCCGTTTCCAACGCCCGAACCTGAACCGATGTAAATATCATGTCAAATTCAATGTCAGCCAACTCTTCTCCGGCTTTTACAGCCTCTTGAATCCCCTTTGCCGACAAAGGAACATCTACCCATCCGGTAAAAACATTTTTTAAATTCCAAACCGATTGTCCGTGTCTTATTAATATTAATTTTCCCATGTTATTTATATTTAGTCAAAGGCAAATTAATAGATTTTTTAATAGGCAAACAATCCTAATTTATAATGATTTTAAAGAGTTTTTATCCTCCAAATACGTAATATAATATTAATCCGAGTATTAACGCAGGAACTGTTGTTATGATAGTAGCAATTAACGATGATTTTTTATCGATAGCTAACAACGGAAACAGAGCATCACCGTCTTGCGAAATGGCATTGGCAAGAAGTGCCGAAAAAGGAATCATACCTTTGGCAAAAAGCGATACAAATATAATTTGAGGACCGCATCCCGGTATTAACCCGATAAAAGCTCCTATAAACACCGACGCAACTCCTGTTGCCGTCATCCAATCTTTAACCACCATTTCGCCACCCAGAGCGAATACAGCTATTTCGTATATAAAATAAGCCACAAACACCCAGGTATTTACAAATGCAGTATCCTCGGCACTGTGAATCAGCGTTTCTTTTAACGAAAAGATTTTACTCTCTTCCTCTTCGTATGCGTCATTTTTAACCACTTTTCGGTTTACGAACATATAAATAGCAGAAAAAACCGTTCCGGTAATTCCCAGAATCGTTCCCAAGTGAGGAATACCGAACCAAGTGTTTACATCAATCTGAAAAAGTAAGGCAATACCCGGAATTATTGCAATGGATACCAATACCCAAAAAACGATATAAGCATATTTATGTGTAAAGATATGAGCCCAAGGTTCTTCTATTGGTGATTTTTCCTTATGGTGAAATACCACATCAACAATATCTCCTTCGCGGTGGGCAATATGAGGCATTTGCTTTTGATGTACTCCCTGCTCTATTAATCTTTTTTCCAGTATATCGTGTTTCTTTTTTATTGGTTCTAATTCTTTTACCAATATTTGTTTACGTGTCAAAAAACCTTCATCAACTTTCGTTTGATCAACAATATACCCTACAACGATAGCCACTAAAAAGCAAATTATCGACACCCACAAGTACATTTCAGGATGAGTGGATATTAACACAAAAGCAGAATCTCCCATTGTTGCAATCAAAGTTGCCACAATAGTTCCAAAACTAACTGTTCCTTTTAAATAGAGCGGCATCACAAAAATTGCACCTCCACAGCCGGGTGTCAGTCCCAGAAAAGCACCAAATATAGGCTGCCATTTTTTCGATTTTTCCAAAGATTCTACAAACTTTCCTTGACGCTT
>PDWJ01008332.1_pt1 | contig 10387 bp, 6 predicted proteins | sample 1430881 | NCBI WGS metagenome assembly PDWJ01 (sample SAMN01162460, study PRJNA174530) | Oral metagenome, whole genome shotgun sequencing project. | biome: Marine environment; feature: Marine mammal; material: Swab sample of the gingival sulcus; isolation source: swab sample of gingival sulcus... | reverse complement strand
CACGTAAAACAGAACATAACAAGCGGCCCGAACCAGAACGCATGGCGAATCACCAGCTACACCGAGCCTAACGATATTTTCGCCGTAGCCGATCACACCGGCTGTACCGCAATCCACCCCGGATACGGATTTTTCTCGGAGGATTTTCGTTTTGCCAGAAGGGCAACCATCCGTGACAGGGCACTCAACTTTATCGGGCCTAACTGGCAGGTCATCCGCGATCTGGGCGATAAAATCAATACCAAAAGAGTAGCAAACGAGCTGGGAATTCCCACCATTCCCGGCACCGATGCTCCGATCTACAATGAGATGGAAGCCGAAGAAATTGCCAATCGGCTTCTTGAAGATCAACTTGAAGCGGGAATCCAGGATCCATCTGTCCTTATCAAGGCCGCAGCAGGAGGCGGCGGGATGGGAATAGAAGAAGTAACCGAGATCCAACAATTCAGGAGAGTATACCGCCAGCTCCAGAGCTATGCAAAAAGACAGTTTGGAGACGGTGGTGTTCTCATTGAGCAGTGTCTGCGGGACTACAACCATCTTGAAGTTCAGCTCGTCTGCTCCAGACATGGGGAGAGGCTGCATTTCAGCTCCAGAAACTGCACTATCCAGTCCACAGGCCGCCAGAAGCGTGTCGAGGCCGCTCCGGGTTTTCACAGTTCCTGCTTTGACTATGACTTTGATGAAAAAAAGGTATTAGACCAGATTGTCGAATATTCCCTGAAACTTGCCAACCACGTACAATATGACAACGTAGGCACCTGGGAGTGGATTGTCGATCGCCAGGGACAACCATATCTCCTTGAGGTAAACACCAGGATTCAGGTGGAAAATGATATCTCCGCACGTATCAGCTACGTGGACGGCAAGCAGCCCAATCTCATTCGGGAGCAGATCCGTCTGGCTCTTGGCGAACATATCGGGTACGAACAGAAGGACATCAAATTTCACGGAGTGGCAATCGAACTGCGTATTGTTGCCGAAGACACCAGACGGGGTTTTGCTCCATGGATCGGCACTATAACAAAGTTCAAACTACCATCTTATCCGTGGTCTGTGGTCTACTCCCATGTGCCAACGAACCGCCCCTATGCGATCCCCAGTGATTTTGATCCCAACCTGGCCCTGGCCCTGGTCTGGGGCGAAGATGTAACCGATGCCAAGAAAAAGGCTGCAAAGTTTATTGACGAAACCGTAATCAAGGGCCACGACTCCGGTAATGCCCCCATCATCACCAATCTTGAATATTTAAAAAATAACCTGAACAGACTCCTTGCGTTCTAGGCAGGACTCTCCAGAGAAAGAATACAGTTTATTATGAACGAACTACTGAAAAAACTCGTAAAGATTGAAGAGCGTATAAACTACCTTCTCCAGGTGAAGGATTACGAAAACTGGGGAAATCTTGAGGGATTCAAAAAGACCTGTGAGCAGCTCAAACAAAATGTTTATGACCATACGGAGGAGCAGTTCAAGGCAGAACTGAGAAAACTTGACGACTCCATTCGTTTTCTGGAAGATCGCGCAGAGGAACACCTGACCCCTATGGAAAGGGTGCGCATAGTCCGCTCTATCCAGCGTTTCACTCTCAAGGATATCCTTGAAAACGTCTATGAAGATTACACCGAACTGGGCGGTGAGGAGGATGCAAACGTCGATCCGGCAATGATCTGCGCCAAGGCAACCATCACCCGCCGCATAAAGAACAAACCCTACACCGCCTCTGTCATGGTTATTGGCCAGGAAACCGGCCATGGCGAGGAATTCAGAAACGGCGGTTCCTGCCGGCCCCAGGGAAACGAAAAGGCTCTTCGCTATATGAAGGTTGCGGAAACAGAAGGGATTCCCATCCATTTCTACATTTTTACACCGGGTTCCTATCCTGTGGAGGAAGGTTCCGGCGCGGCCCAGCAGATTGCGAGAAATATCTACGCAATGACCAAACTCAGAGTGCCCATGATCTCCATGATTTCCGAGGGAGGTTCCGGCGGGGCAGAAGCTATCGGCCTCTCCGATTACAGACTCATGGCTTCCCACGGTTACTACTCGGTAATCAGCCCGGAAGGAGCCGCTGCAATCGAGGGGAAGATTCGCGAGGGCTCCAGAGTACCCCGTGAGCTGGTTGAATTATGCGCAGACCGTCTCAAACTCACCGCCGAGGATAACCTGAAAAACAAGACCATTGACCGTATCATTTATGAACCCTGTCTCGGTGCCAGACGCGACGATTTCGCATTCTTTGCGAAATTGCGAGCCGAAATGCTCAGAGCGACAGACGAGGTTGTCCTCTCCACCAAAAGCTTCAGCGCCCTGAGAACCTATGAGCTGCGCAAAAAAAAGAACAAACCGGCCACAGAGGATGAACTTCAGCATGCACTTACCTGGGCTCTCAACAATGATGAAGTCAAAAAACTGCTGTCCCTCCGCTCAAAAAAATATCACGAGATGGGCAAGACGGGTTTCACCGGTCAGGCCGAGCAGGAAGACGGGATGTATAATCTTGCCAGGGTAAAAACAGAGAAGATGTACTACACTCTTCGTTATGACATAATGAAGAACCACAAACGTGAAGTAAGCAAGGTAATAAACGACGTTTCCGGGGAAAGCTCGGTAATGCTCAAGAGAATCAAGGAACCATTCAGCGCAGTACTTGATTTTTTCGGCAAAAGACGCGAGGTCAAGCCCCAACGGCTTCTTACCTGGTCAGGAACTCCCGGGCAGGACAACCAGAACCCAAGAGTCGATCCACTGGAGCTCACCGATACCTACACCAGCCCGCTTGCCAATTCCGACAGAACTGTCAGCTGTCCCAATGCAGATAAATATGGCTGCAAAGACCTCTGGATTCCCGATCTTTACGGCGAATTTGCCGGAGTCTGTGAGACCTGCGGACATCATTTTCCACTGGAACATCAATGGTATCTGGAAAACATCTTTGACCCAGGCTCAATCAGACATTTTAACACAGAGATATCCTCAAAGAACCCGCTGGGATATACCGGCTTTGATGCGAGACTCCAGAGCTCCAGAAAAAAAACCGGCTGGCGTTCGGGCAATATGACCTTCCACGCCAAGGTAAACGGAATTCAGATCATTGTTTCCATGCTCTATTCCGACTTCAGAAATGGAACTGTGGGTTCTGCCGAAGGGGAAAAATTTGCCCAGGCCTGTGCTCTTGCCAAACGAAAAAAGCGGCCATTACTGGCATATATCCACACAACGGGTGGAATCCGCATCCAGGAAGGTTCCCTTGGAGTCACCCAGATGCCCAAGTGCACCATGGCGGTGCGGGAATACATTGATGCAGGAGGACTCTACATTGTTGTCTATGACAACAACTCCTACGCAGGGCCGCTGGCAAGCTTTTTAGGCTGTTCGCCGTATCAATTTGCAATCAGATCCAGCCGGATTGGTTTTGCGGGGCCAAGGGTTATCAGGGAGACCACAGGCTCAGCCATCCCGCCGGATTACCATTCGGCGAGAAATGCACTGAAACGAGGTCATATCCAGGGAATCTGGGACAGGCGTGAATTTAGAAGGAACCTGCACAAGTCCCTGTTAACCATGGGGAGTCCCGGTCTGTATTACAGGGACTAGCGACAACACCTTGTATGCTTTACCGTTTGTCTTATCCCTTGATTTTATTTTGCCCATCATCAAGCCACGTCTTTAAATAACCCGTTTTGCAAAAGACAAAAAGCAGACTACCTGAAGTAAAGGTAGTCTGCTTTTTTATGTTCAGGTCGGTACCAAGCGCCATCCACTCTAGCAAAAACAAATCTAAACCAGAAATTTTTCATGATTTTTTGTTGCTTTTTGCTGTTTTGTTTTTAAAGTTAATTCCTTGTTTACGGTGCGTAGCCATTTTTAGGTCTTTTTTAACCCTCCAGTGACACTCCCCAAACACAGAAAATGAAAAAATCTTCACAAATGAATATGGAGCAGGAATCAAAACTCCAGGAGATAAAAACACGGCTCACAGCTGAAATAGAACTACCATCCCCGCCAGCTATTGCAGTACGTATTCTCAAAACTGTTCAGCAAGAAGATTTTTCGATGGACGACCTGGCAAGAATCATTTCGGCAGATGTCGCGCTGACAACCAAACTGCTGCGAGTGGCCAACTCTGCCTATTACGCCCTTCCCAACAAGGTAAGTAATGTAAACAAGGCCCTGGGGATTCTTGGAACGAATATTATTAAAAATATTGCGCTTTCCTTTGTCATTGCCGGAGATCTGCAAAAATCAGAGAGAAGTTATTTTAAATTCGACCATTTCTGGCGGCGTTCCGTCACCACCGCTGTTGCGGCAGACCTGCTCACAAAAGCTATAAACAAGCATAATGACGATATTTTCGTAACCGGATTATTACAGGACATCGGCATTATGGTTATCTTTCTTTATAAAGGAAAAACCTATGACAATGCCCTTAACAGCGAAACCAGCTGCGATGACAAAAATCTCATCGCCATAGAGCAAAAAAACTTCCAGTTTAATCACCAGCAGCTCAGTCACATATTGTTATCTGACTGGGGGCTCCCCGACACCATTACCGCGCCACTTCTTTATCATCACGAACCAGACAAGGCTCCAAAGCATTTACAGGAGACAGCCTCCATCCTGGAAGTTGCGTCTCTTCTTTCTTCTGTCTACCTGGGAAGCGAAACAGCAACCAACGTTTGTCTTGTCAGCCAGAAAATGAAAGATTATTTTTCAATTGAGCCAGAGCAAACAAGAGAAATTATCGATCAGGTTGCTCTCCAGTCTGTTCTGATTCTGGAGATATTTGAAATTAAGGCTGACGACATAAAGCCCTACTCTACCATTCTGCAGGAAGCAAACGAAGAACTTGGTAAACTCAACCTTTCCTACGAACAATTGGTACTTGAGTTAAAAGAATCCAAAGCAAAATCAGAACGCTTTGCAAAAGAACTACAGCAGGCAAACCTCAAACTCGAGGAACTCGCCTTCCGCGACAGTTTGACCGGAATCTATAACCACCGGTATTTTCAGGAAGTATTAAGCAAGGAAATAGCAAGATCCCGACGTTACCACCGCTCTTTAAGTGTACTAATTTTTGATATCGACTACTTCAAAAAGGTCAACGACACCCACGGACACCCAGCCGGAGATAAAGTTCTTGTACAACTGGCGCAATCTATCGAAAAAACAATTCGCCCCAGTGACGTTCTGGCACGATATGGTGGAGAAGAGTTTATAATTGTTCTTCCAGAAACGAACCTTGCCGGCCTGAGAGTTTTTGCAGAGAGACTCCGCAGATGCGTGGAACAGCAAGAGATCATTGACGGCCCAAATGTTATCAAGGTAACCATAAGTGGGGGGGGAGTGCATCTGCCTCCCCAGGTAGATATCCCTCAGTCCGAACTGGTAGATCTTGCCGACAAGAAACTCTACATCTCAAAAAAGGAAGGCCGAAACCGGGTAACCGTTGCTGATTGTCAGTGATCAGCATAACATAACGACAGGAACCCGGTTCAAAATTAAAGGTTTCCGTCTACACCTTGAACTGCCCCATGATACCCTGCAGCTTTTCTGCCAGCTCACTAAGCTCTGTTGACTTCAAGTTGATCTCACTGCTGAAACCTGCAATCCCCTGAATAGCCTCATCCGCCTCCCCCGTTGCTGCCGAGATACTTCCTGCGACAGCCGAGTTCTGGTTAATATTTACGTTAACTTCCTGAACTCCGGTAGAAGCCTGGGCCACATTATCCGCAATCTCCTGACTGGCTTCAGCCTGTTCGCTCACAGCCACGGCAATGGTTTCCACAATCTTGTGAACTTCGGCAATGATAGTGGAAATTTCGTCAATCTGTTTCACCGTATCGGCGGTTGCACCCTGAACACCTTCAATCTGCATCCTGATCTCGCTGGTCGCATCAGAAGTCTGCCTCGCCAACTCTTTTATCTCATTTGCAACCACGGCAAACCCCTTGCCTGCCTGGCCTGCCCTCGCCGCCTCAATGGTGGCATTCAGGGCAAGAAGATTAGTTTGTTCGGAAATTTCGGTGATAACATCGGTGATCCTGGTGATTTTCTCTGTACTCCTGCCAAGCTCATTGATTTTAGAGGAAGCCTCACCGGCCTTCTGCACTGAATCCTGGGTAACTTTTTTTGCAGCTTCGGAATTTTTGGCGATCTCCCGTACCGTCACCGTCATCTCTTCCGCTGCGGAAGCAATCATATGAATATTCGTTGCTGCCTGTTCACAGGCCGCGGCAACACTGACCATATTGCTGTCCATCTCCTCAGCAGCCCCGGAAACCTGAGCACTGTTTCTGGAAATCCCCCCAAGCCGGTCGTCCATCTGACCAGAAATACCGGATAGATCGGTCGATGCCCTGTTAAGCTGTCTGGCATCAACAGAAACCTGGGCAATGATTCCCTGCAGTTTCTCCATAAAGATGTTAAACCATTTGGCAAGCTCGCCCATTTCATCCCTGGCGACAATAGTCAATCGTCTGGTAAGATCGCCCTCTCCTTCGGCGATATCCCTCAGCATTTCAGAAGTATTATTGATGGGCCTGATAATAACTCCTGTCATCACAAAGGCTACAAGAACAACCACAATCATGCCGCCGACTATTACCAGCAGCATTCTCTTCTTAAGAGAATCAACGGCTGCAAAAACCTCGCTCACGGCACCGGTTGTTATCATCGCCCATCGGGCACCGGGGATATGCAGGGGATCATAGCGCATAAATTCAGCCTGTCCGGTGCTGCCAATTTTCTCTCCAGAACCTGCCTCCCCAGCCAGAGCCTTTTCTATAAATCTATCAGCCGCGGGGTCACCAACCTTACCTTTTTTTACTACCCGGTCACTTCTGAGAGAACTCACACCGTCAGTCATACCGACCAGATAGGTCTCGTTAGTGTCTCCCATGCCACTGCGCTGCTGCACAATCCTGTTAATACCAGTAACCGGAATCCGTACAGCGAAATAGCCAATAGTACGACCTGCCTTATCCTTAACAGCAGAAACCATAAAGGCACTTTGCTCACCCTGTACCGGAGAATATGCCGCAAAATCGGCAAAAACAATATCTCCCCTGGTCTGCCCCGCCTTATCCAGCGCCTTCGCAAGGTTCGAATCAGCAAGTTCAGAGGAGGCAACGCTCAGGCCAAGATCCCCCGCCCCGGCAGTGCTGTAGACGATATAGCCATCCGGGGAAATCATGAGAAGATCGTGAAATCCATATTTTTCGACCATGCTTTTGATTGAGCCCTCCCGAAACTGGACAAGAGTCTTCCATCTTTCGCTCTCCACCGATTGCCCCCCGTCAACAAAAGCCTGGGTAAAAATATCCATGCTGTCGAGCACAAACGGGTTGCTCTTGATGATTTCCACGTCGGTTCGCATAGAGGAGAAATAATCATGTAGATGATTTATCTTTGCTTCCTGGACCGCATTGTATTTTGCAATAACCTCATCACGCAGGGAGCGGCTCGCGCTGTCCACAGCTATACGGGTAACAACTATCAAGGGGAGTAAACTCACCAGAATAAATGAAAAGAGAATTTTGATTCTCAGAGTCAGTCTATTGAACATATTTTTCTCCCGAGAGGCCCTGAGAGGCCCGAGAGGCCCTGAGAGGCCCTGAGAGGCCCTGAGAGGCCCTGAGAGGCCCTGAGAGGCCCTGAGAGGCCCTGAGAGGCCGATTATATACCATAGTAACCGGACAGCAACAATAATTTGCAGATTCCTTATCTATTTTGCCAACCACAACGTATTATTACTGCCCACCCATCCTGCCTTATTATTCATCGGAATAAAAAGTTACAACTACCTAATAGTTTACTTGTATCTCACAAAAAATCAATCAGTCAAGGAGAAAACGGTTATCACCCGGCTAACCTGTAAAAACAACGCCTGCCACGAACAAAAAAGAGACAAAACGACAGATAAAAACGTGCTTCGGCTGAAATAGTAATTTTTTTTATGGAGAATATATCCGGTCTCCACTACAGTGCCCCAAGACTGACAGGATATGGAAAAAGACAAAAAACACCAGCTGTCAGTTTCTACAGAATCTTACTACACACAAACCCAGCACCAGATACAGGAGAACCTCATGTCCAGCAGCTTTGGAACCTTGTTCAGAATAAGTACCTATGGAGAATCCCACTGCAAGGCGGTGGGCGTTGTTATTGACGGCTGTCCTCCGGGTCTTGAGTTAACCGAAGCGGATATCCAGCCGCAGCTTTCAAGACGCCGCCCCGGTCAGAGCGCACTTTCCACCGACAGGCAGGAAGCCGACCAGGTAGTTATTCTCTCAGGCACAGAAAACGGCAAAACCCTCGGCACCCCCATTGCCCTCCAGGTTGCCAACAAAGACCAACGCCCGAAAGACTACGGTAACATGCGGGCTATCCCCCGTCCATCCCATGCAGACTACACCTACCAAATGAAATACGGTATCCGTGCCTCCTCCGGTGGGGGACGCTCCAGCGCCCGTGAAACCATTGCCTCTGTTGCCTCCGGTGCCGTTGCAGAAAAGGTGCTGAGAGAAAAATACGGAGTAGAAATTGTTGCCTGGGTGAAAAGTGTCGGCGAAATCGATTCAACCGGAGTGGATATTGAAACAATCACCCGAAAGACGGTGGATCAAACCACCATTCGCTGCCCAGACCCGAATGCCGCCGCAAAAATGGAAAGCCGGGTTGCAGAACTCAAGGAAGCCGGAGACTCCATAGGCGGTGTTGTCTGCTGTGTTATACGCGGAGTACCGGCCGGTCTTGGGGAACCGACATTTGAAAAACTCGAAGCCAGGCTTGCCCAGGCGATGCTCGCTATTCCGGCAACCAAGGGCTTTGAGGTCGGTTCCGGCTTTGCAGGAACCAGGCTCCAGGGTTCGCAGCATAACGACCCGTTCGTCATGAAAGATGGGCGACTTGGCACCGTGACCAACAACTCCGGCGGCATTCAGGGCGGAATCTCCAATGGAGAGCCGATTACTCTGAAAATCGGTTTTAAGCCACCGGCAACAATCTCGCTTCCACAGCCGACCGTAGATTTTGAGGGTGAGGAGGTCATTCTGGAAGCCAGGGGACGACACGACCCCTGCGTCGTCCCCAGAGCTGTTCCCATTGTCGAGTCTATGGCCGCATTGGTTGTACTGGACATGATTATGAGACAGGAAGCAAGAGCCGCATTGAAGCAGCGATGTTGCAATCCGTAAGGATATAAGACTGCGAAGGTTCGTTTCGTCGCTTTACCCTGACAGAAGGAGATAACAAAAATTGACAATCCCTGTTATCGAGAATATTTTAAGCCTGAATCCGTGAGCATTCAAAAACAGTATAGATGCAAGACAGTAACATAATTGATTAGATTTGGTATGTCGATATACCACCAACACAGTTCTCTCGGAACATACGTTATGAACAGGCAGGCTCTAAACCATCACAGATTCAGGTTAAAATGAAGATGATTACATGCAAACATGGAGGCCAAAATGAACGTTTCGCTTACCCCTGAACTTGACAGACTTGTCAAAATGAAAGTTGAAAGCGGATTATACAATTCTGCCAGCGAGGTCGTTCGAGAGGCCTTGAGACTTCTTAAATCTCGTGACGATCTTAATGAAAATCGAATAAACGCGTTACAATCAGACATCCAGGAAGGAATAGCATCCTTGAATGATGGAAAGGGAATAGAAATGACGGAAGAACTTTTCAACTCCATAAAAAAGACTGGTCGGAAAAAGCTGAATGAAAGGAAGAGCCAAGAATGAGAAGGATAGTTTTTTCACCGGAGGCTCTTGAGGATCTTGAAGAAATCTGGTTATACATCGCCCAGGACAGTCCAGCCCGGGCAGATGGTTTTCTGGATCAGCTGTACGCCCTTTGTACAGAGAAACTTGCTGTATTTCCTGAGATTGGTACAGGGAGAGATTATCTTGACGAACATGTATCAGCCTTCCCATGCAAAAGATACATGATTTACTACCGCTCCGATACTGTCCTGATTGAGATTATACGTATCTTACATGGCTCCAGGGATTTACCTGCTATTTTTCAATAAAGAATATTCGCTTCAAGTTCCCACGCATCACCGGGCCAGGTGGGTACCAATTCGTACGCTGATAGCTGTAAACTACGATTTTTTCTTCCAGCTCTTCTCCTCGCCCTTCAGCAAGCGGCGAATATTTTCATGATGCTTCACCCAGATCAGCAGGGCTACAACACAGGCGGATACAATAGTAACGGCTGGCTCGCCGAGGAAAAAGAGCCATAAGGGGATAAGCCCCGAGGCCAGAAGAGACCCGGCAGAAACAAACCCGGTAAGGGCAACAGAAGCGACAAAGACAAGCAGACTCAAGCCAATGGCTGCCGGAGAGAGGTAAAGAAAGACCCCCAATCCGGTTGC
>PDWJ01005494.1_pt1 | contig 10389 bp, 5 predicted proteins | sample 1430881 | NCBI WGS metagenome assembly PDWJ01 (sample SAMN01162460, study PRJNA174530) | Oral metagenome, whole genome shotgun sequencing project. | biome: Marine environment; feature: Marine mammal; material: Swab sample of the gingival sulcus; isolation source: swab sample of gingival sulcus... | reverse complement strand
TGCAGCTGATAAAGATCGCCCCCGTCCAGTTCGAGCTGATGGAGTGTTTCAATGTCATCCTGCCACATCTCCCTTGTCTGCCCGGGAAAACCATAAATGAGATCTATAACCACGACAGCCTGGTCCAGGTCGCGCAACTCGACCAACTTGGCCATAACATCTTCTCTTTTAGCAAGACGCTTCATAGACTGGCGCAGACTGGTATTAAAAGTTTGAACCCCCAGAGAAAATCTATTAGCACCATTCTCTATACAGGCTTTTATTTTATCGTGACCAAAATTCTGGATTCGTCCCTCCACAGTAATTTCACAATCATTGGCCAGAGGAAGATACTTTCGTACCCCTTCAAGAACACGACCAAGATCAACTGCTTCAAGGGATGTCGGGGTTCCGCCACCGAGATAGACAGCGTGAATCGGGGATGTTTGCTGAACGGGATCATCGTGCCACATCTTCAACTCGGCCAGCAGAGCGTCTGTGTACGTATGGCTCTGCTCCGAGTCGTATCTTTTTTTGTAAAAGCCGCAGAACAAGCAATGTGTCTCACAAAACGGTATATGGATGTAAGCAGCACTCTTGCCGGCTCTTCTTGTATTGCGTATCTCTGTAATTGCTTGTTCAATTTGCGGAGGCGGCACCATGGAGGCCGTGCCACCGGGATGGGTGGTTATTTTCTTTTCAAACGCACTGGTTAGGGGATCTTCTGTTCTTGCAAAGTAGGGTTCGAGGTCTATTTTCGACATGATCAGGCTCAAATGTTATGGAAAAACAAATCAGGGTAAAAGCTCCTGACAACAAGTTAAATAACGCGTACCAAACCTGTTTTTCAGTCTTTACAAGGCCATAGGATTAATTAAAACTAATTTTTTAAGGGAAATTGCATCTTTTGTCAATATTAAAAAAACCTCTCCATCTCCGACATGTTTTGGCATCTGAACATCCTGCTCAAGGTTCGACGGGATGCGAATTCACGGTTTTTTTGACCGACCGTTTTCAACTATAAGACAGAACACTGGTTAACCAGAGGAGTCGGGTAAAAACAGGAAAGCAAGAGTATGTTTTCGCAGATACCACCGCTGAGATGAAAAACCTCTCGCCAGCGGTTGAATCCCGGGGCGGGAAACACGGCGGCATTGATACCGCCGTGCAAAAAGGAATAGTCTATTTAACGATATTCACCCAATCGGGAACAACACCAATGTCAATACCAAATACAGGAACGACAACCAGATAGGTAAGCACCACGGTGAGTACAATTCCTATGATATTCAGTCCGATGCCGCTTTTCACCATCTGCGGGATGGTGACATATCCAGAACCAAAAACAATAGCATTCGGCGGAGTTGCCACCGGAAGCATAAAGGCGCAGGAAGAGGCAACCGCAGCAGGTACAATCAGCAGCAGCGGGTTCTGGCCAAGACCAATGGCGACCGCCGAGAGAATAGGCATAATCATTGCTGCAGTAGCAGTGTTCGAGGTAAGCTCTGTCAAAAAGATAATAAGAGCTGTCACCGCAATAACCAGAACAAGAATCGGAGCATGTTCAAGCAAACTGACCTGATTACCTATCCATTCCGCAAGCTTGGTGGCCTTAAAACCAGCTGCCATGGAAAGTCCGCCGCCAAAAAGAATCAAGACCCCCCAGGGCATCTTTTTGGCCCAGTGCCAGTTCATCACAAAAATACTCTTCTTCATATTGACTGGTATCAAAAAGAGCACCAGGGCACCGGTCATGGCAATAGCCGCATCAGTAACTAACTTGGGATCCGGGAAAATAAAACCAAGTTTCTTCCTGAATATCCAGGCAAAGGCCGTCAGACCAAAAACCAGCGCAGTCCACTTCTCGCCGGTACTCATCGGACCCATCTCCTTGAGCTCCTGATCAATCAATTCCCGACCGCCAGGTACCTTTTTCAGCTTCATGGGATTGGCGACTCTGGTCAGCCACAGCCAACAAACAGGCAGAAATAATGCCGTCAGAGGAACACCGACCATCATCCAGGAAGCAAAGGTAATCTCATAACCGTAGGTCTTTTGCAGATAACCGGCAAGGACGGTGTTCGGTGGAGTACCGATGAGGGTAGCGATACCGCCGATGGAAGCGGCATAGGCTATACCGAGCATCAGGTTGAGACCAAAATTGAAGTTTTCAGGGGTAAAATCGATTTTCTGGTCAAGTCCGGTTTTCTTGCCCTCGGCAACGACATGAGCAATAATCGCCAGACCAATGGGCATCATCATGACTGTTGTTGCCGTGTTAGACACAAAGGCCGACAACACTGCCGTGGCTATCATAAAACCAAAGATAAGACGACTCGGTGAAAAGCCGATAATCTTGACGATCAACATTGCGATACGGCGGTGCAGGTTCCAGCGCTGCATAGCCAGAGCAATGATAAAACCGCCCATAAACAGGAAAATCAGATGCGAGGCATAAGGCGCGGCAGCCTTTTTGGTATGCATGATGCCCAGCAAGGGGAACAATGCCAGGGGCAGCAGGGATGTCGCCGGAATAGGAATGGCTTCAGTCATCCACCAGGTAGCCATAAGAACCGCAACAGCAGCCATTTTCTGGGCCTCAGGAGTCATTCCCGCAGGTGTGGGCATCAGCAGCAACAAAAGAAATAATGCCGGGCCAAGCAGCAAACCGACTTTCTGGCGCATGCTGAATTCCTTGGGATCTTCCTCATCCACACCACCAGGACCGGTTTTCAGGCGGGAAATATGCTCTCCCGGTGCTGATTCCAGCTCGTCGGCGAGGGAAACTTCCTTCTCCTGTACCTCTTCCTTTACCTCACTGTTTTGCTGGTGAATAAAATGGCGAACCATGCTTTTGGGGCGAAACAAGACCAAGGCCTTTGTTTCATCATGCATTTGCCACAGGCGGTCCCAAAACGATACAACTCTTTCCATAGTCTGTCTCCTCTGTTAAGGTTGTTTACTGCTGTACGACGCCTTTTTCCAAAAAACACCCCGAAAAACGAAAAAGATGGCACTCTTTCCTGACAATGCGGGGTGGATACTATATGTGTAAAAGCTGCTACAAACAAGGAACCTGTTTGTCAGGGTTTGCACAACAGGCATAACAAGACCAAAGAGGTTGACAAGAGGCGCGGCAAGACCACGCCGGGAAAGACCTGTTTTCTTTTACCGGAACCGGTAGTGCTTCCCTGAGCAATAGAAAGACAGGGCTTACCCTACCATAATTTTTGCGGCAGTCATAGATAAAAACATATACTCAATATCCCCCGCAGGAGACTGTCAGAATTACTTAATAATTTCAGATAAATACATAATTCAGCTCCAGGGTTGTTTTTTTTGTGGCCGTAAATAACAGGGACTGTTACTAATAGAAGGAGCTGAACGCCCCGCAGGGTGGTTGGATGAGCCTGATATGTTGAGCTTGTTTGATTTTTTCTCTCCCGGAACAATGCATTATGAACAATCAGACTCTAAACCGTCCCGGATTCAGGAGAGAGTCAACCAGGATTAGAACATAACTTCAACCCGCACAAAAAAAATATCATGCCTGCATATAAAGCATCATTTACCGCGAAGGAATCAAAGCTCTTGAGTAAACTTCTGAAACTTGCGCCGGTTCCAGAGTACACTTTTACCATAGATGAACTGGCAGGTTATCTTTTTGGATTGGCGATGACCCCGGACATTATCCTCCCAAGTGAATCCATCCCGCCAATTTTCGGGTATGAAATGCCTGAGTACAATACAATGGAAGAGATGGAGACACTCAATAACTCCCTGTTTGACACCCTGAACCGCTTTATAAGGCTGTATCACGACGGTGAACTTGTTTTTCCCTTTGCTCTCCAGGATATGGGAGAGGAAGATCTGGAGCGGCTCTATCTCTGGACCTCCGGCTTTGAAGAAGCTCTGTCCCTGCGTGACGAACTCTGGGAACCGGATGAATACCCAAATCTTTCAGATGCCAGAAAGCAGGAATTATTCCATAGCCTGATGACCATCAATGGACTGGTTGACCCAATGGCAGCCATTGATTTTTTTGACAATATTCCGAAAAAGGCTTTCACAGAGATGCTCCCCCACATGGATCCAGACGAAACCAGCAGGGAAGCCCTGATCCAGATGTTTCTGCTTTCCTCCCTGCCGATTTCTGTGGAAACCCTTGTGGACCACAGCCGGATGGTGGAAATGAAGCGCCAGAACCAACTACACAACCAGGCTCGACAAAAAACGGGAAAGGGCGGTAAAAAGAAAAATGTTATCAAGGTTGACTTCACACGTTCCGGCAAATGATCACCCACAATCCCGAACTATATCTGGCAGAGGAATTTGTCCAGCAAACCGGCTGCAACCTCTTTCTCACAGGAAAGGCCGGAACGGGGAAAACCACCTTTTTACACAATATAAGGAAAAACTGTAACAAAAGAATGGTAGTCACAGCCCCCACCGGAGTGGCTGCCATCAATGCTGGCGGAGTAACCCTCCATTCACTCTTTCAGCTGCCTTTTGGCCCTTTTGTTCCGGGAGGGGAAAACAACTGGCAGCATAAGTTCAGCAGGGAAAAAATCAACCTGCTGAAATCCCTGAATCTGCTGATCATCGATGAAATCAGTATGGTCAGGGCTGATCTTCTCGATTCCATAGACCATGTGCTGCGAAGATATCGACGCTCCAATGCATCTTTTGGCGGGGTTCAGCTGCTGCTTATCGGGGATCTCCACCAACTCGCACCGGTGGTCAAACCGGGAGAGTGGCAGCTGCTGAAAGAGGTTTACGATTCACCATATTTTTTCAGTTCCATGGCTATCAGGCAGACAGAATTGATTACCGTGGAGTTAACGCACATTTACCGTCAGTCTGATCATAAATTTATCTCCCTGCTCAACAAGGTGCGGGACAACTCCGTGAACGCGGAGACCCTCACCGCTCTTAACAAACGATATAATCAAGACCTTGCAGACACAGCGGTAAACAAGCCCGGCTACATCACCCTTTGTTCCCACAACAGCTCCGCCGACTCAATAAATGAAAAACGACTTGCCCAGCTCAAGAACCGGGTCAAAATTTTTGATGCGGTGATAGAAGGCGATTTCCCTGAAAAATCCTACCCAACGCCGCCTGAGCTTACATTGAAGGTCGGGGCACAGGTGATGTTTATAAAAAACGATTCCTCTCACGAAAAACGATTTTTCAATGGAAAGATTGGCGAAATAACAAAGATCACGAAGGATACAATTCAGATTCGCTGCCCCGGCGAAAGGGATGACATCATAGTTGAACCAGCCACCTGGGACAATATCCAGTACAGCCTTAATGAAGAGACCATGGAGGTGGAGGAAAACAGGGTGGGTTCTTTTATACAATACCCTCTCAAACTGGCCTGGGCGATCACCATCCACAAGAGTCAGGGGCTGACCTTTGACAAGGCAATAATTGATGCGGAAGCTGCCTTTTCCCACGGTCAGGTCTACGTTGCCCTAAGCCGCTGCAGAACCCTTGAAGGAATTGTCCTCAGCACCCCGCTCAGAAGCAGCAGCATCAAGACAGACAAAACAGTGCATAGTTTTACTCAACAGGCAGCAGCAAACCCGCCAGATCCAGCGAAACTACAGGCAGAAAAAATACGTTATCAACAAAGCCTGATTCTCGACTGCTTTTCTTTCACCACCCTGCATTCCCATCTGGACTGGCTCTGCCGGGTATTTGCCAGAAATAAAGACCTGCTCAGATTACCAGCTCTTGGCAATCCAATGGAGTTCAGAGAGGAGATAGCTGCTTCAATCTGCCGGGTGGGTGTTAATTTTGGCAATCAGCTTCGCTCCATGTTTTCCGAGGGAATCATGCCCACCGAGGATCCTGTTGTCAGCGAACGTATTCATAAGGCACAGCAATATTTTCTCGACGAGCTGCAGACCCGGCTCGCTCCCAAAATTGCTGATCTCGAACCGGAAACAGACAATAAGGAAACCCGCAAACAGGCGATGCGCGTTATCGACAGGCTCAGAGAGGAGGCGGGGGTAAAGACTGCGGGAATTACAAGCTGTTCCGGCGGCTTTACGGTCACAAAATACCTCAGAGCCATTGCGGAAGCAGAACTGATACAGAAAAAGAAAAGCCCCTCAGCCAGGAAGACTCCAGCCGTCACGTATGTGGAGTCAGACATCGAACATCCCGAACTCTACACTCAGCTCAAAACCTGGAGAACCACAACCGCAAAGGATCAGAACCTCCCCCCGTTCCAGGTGATGCATCAGAAGACTTTAGTGCAGATTTCTGTACATCTTCCCTCAACCATAACGGAACTGAAAAAGATCAAAGGCATAGGGGATACCCTCGCTTACAGGTATGGGCAGGAAATCATCAAGCTGGTTAACGAGTATCGGGCCAGTAATGATATAAAAACAGTAAATCTGCCCAAACAATCGAGCCTCACAGATGTAGAAATTTCTAAAAAGCCTGCGGCGGGAAACACCAGACAGGAGACTTTCAAGCTCTACAAAGAAGGGTTGTCTCCGGCGGAAATAGCCGCCGCCCGCAGCCTCACCGTACAAACTATCGAAAAGCATCTCACACATTTTGTCAGCTCCGGCGAAATTGATCTCCACGATTTGGTTTCGCTGGAAAAACAGCGCTTGATCGAAGAGGCTCTGAAGGCAGGACAGCGAAGACTTGGCGAAGTTAAGGCAGAACTCGGCGAAAATATTTCCTACGGAGAAATCCACTATGTACGGGCGGCACTGAAAGCACAGGAAAAGCAGACACTGTCACCCTCAAACCCGGACAAAAAGCCCGGATGCGAAGAAGGATGAAGCCGGGTTGCCCAAAATCCCCCCCTGACAATGAAAAACTGGAAGAGATCCAGGGGTAAACGGCAAAGTTCAGGAATCACCAGGCAGCATAGAGGGCTGAAATAACCGTAAACGCAAGGCATTGCTGACCACAGTAACCGAGCTCATAGCCATAGCCGCACCTGCAAGCATCGGGTTTAAACCGGGGCCGCCAAAAATACAGAGCAGACCGGCAGCAATGGGGATGCCAACAACATTGAAGGCAAAGGCCCAGAAAAGATTTTGCCTGATGTTTTGCATTACCGCATGTGAGAGAGACAGAGCATGAGGGATGCCCGCCAAATTTCCCTTTATCAGAATAATATCTCCCGACTCTACAGCAATATCAACTCCCGTACCCATGGCAATACCAACGTCCGCAACGGCAAGGGCGGGTGCATCGTTGATACCATCGCCGACCATTGCAACCTTGCCGTCTTGTTGCAGCTCCCGAATTTTTTCGGCTTTTTTCTCGGGCAGTACCTCTGCTATCACCTCTGTAACTCCGGCTTTCTGTGCGATCGTTTGCGCGGTAATCCGATTATCTCCAGTGAGCATGATAACGTTTTTTCCTGCATTGCGTAATGCTGCGATCACGGCCTTGCTCTCTTTTCTCAGCTGGTCAGCAATGCAGATCAATGCCGCCGGGCTGTCATCTATCCCGAGATAAAGAACAGTTTTTCCTTCTGCCGCCAGCTTTTCAATCTGAGTGGACATTTTTGAAAAACTAATCCCGGAATCGGCGAGAAAATCGTAATTACCAAGGCAAACTCTGCTACCATTGACTTCCCCCCGGACACCTTTACCGTCAATTGCTTCAAAGGCTGCTGGCTGTACCAGTTTGACTCCCCTGTCCTGTGCGGCGCTGACAATCGCAGCGGCCAACGGGTGCTGGGAGGAAAGCTCGCAGGATCCAGCAAACATCAAAATCTCTTCAGAATCGAACCGCTCTTCCAGAACAATCAGATCGGTGAGTTCCGGTTTTCCTTTAGTCAAGGTACCCGTTTTATCAAAAACAACAGTGTCAATTTTTTCCGCCATTTCGAGAGAGGAACCATTTTTTATCAAAATACCAAGCTGGGCTCCCCGGCCCATCCCCACCATAAGGGAAGTCGGCGTTGCCAGTCCCATGGCGCAGGGGCAGGCGATAACAAGAACAGCGATAAAAAAGCGCAAAGCCACAGAAACTTCCACGCCGCCAATGCTGTACCACGTAATTCCGGTAAAAAGGGCAAAACAGATAACTGCCGGAACAAAATACAGGCTAATCCTGTCAGCCATTCCAGCAATAGGCGCCTTTGATCCCTGGGCATTCTGCACCAGCCGGATAATCCCGGAAAGAACAGTGTCTTCCCCAGTCTTGGTACAGCGCAGCCTGATAGCTCCGCTGCCATTTACCGTGCCACTATACAGCTGATCTCCGGCGTCTCTCATGACGGGGAGGGATTCTCCGGTAAGCATTGATTCATCCACACTGCTCCTGCCCTCCTCAACAATTCCGTCAGCAGGAATTTTTTCGCCCGGTTTGACCAGTAATAAATCCCCTTCCTCAATCTCATCAACCTTTATTTCCTGCTGCTGGTCGTCAACCAGCAGGGTGGCCTTTTGCGGCTTGAGCTGCATAAGCTGAACGATGGCATCAGAGGTGTGAAGTTTCGCCCTGTTTTCCATGAATTTTCCAACAGACACCAGGGTAATCAGAATACCGGCAGATTCAAAATAGAGATCCATCGCTTTTTCTACCGGAGATACACCCAACAATATTTCAGCAAGATTCCACAGGGAGTAAACAAGCGCTGCTCCGGTTCCCACAGCAATAAGCGAATCCATATTGGGAACGCCGCGAAACAAGGCCGGAATCCCCTGGGTATAAAACGTTCTTCCCAGAATGATGACGGGCAGCACCAGGATAAATTGAACCACTCCAAAACAAACGGGACAATTCTCTGGACGCAAAGACCAGGGCAGAGGAAGCCCCATCATATGCCCCATGGAGACATACAGAAGCGGAATGGCCGCCGCAAGCATCCAGAACAACCGCTTTTTCATCCTTATCAGGGCCTGTGCGTTCTCACTCCTTTTTTTCTGAAAGTCATCCGCGCCACTGCTGGCAAGGGCAGCAGAAAAACCAAGTCCATCAATGGCTTGCTTGATGTCTCGAACCCCTGTTGTTGATTTTTCAACCTCAAACTCTCCTCTTTCCGCGGGCAGACTAACCGCTGCACTGGTCACACCCGGCAGACTGCCTACGACCTTCTCAATCCGAGTGGAACATGCAGCACAATGCATCCCGCCTATATTAAATACAAGTCGGACGGTATTTGTCGGCAGCGGGCCAAGACTAAAGCCGAGAGCAGAAACCTTTTCGCAAATATCCTGATAGGAAAGCCGGGCCGTATCCCACTCAAGCTCCAGCCGCTCTTCTGCCAGATTGACCTCTGCCTTTGTGACTGCATCAAGGGATGAAAGAACTTTTTCGATCCGGCTTGAACAGGCGGCACAGTGCATTCCTTCAACATCGACTCTGATTTTTGTCAGCAGGCTTCCTTTGTTTTCCATAACAGCGTGTATAATACCTTGATTTAACTAAGAGATAACCATATCTTAAGACAAACCTGAAACCACTATAATAAAACAGGAGGCAAACAATGACTACACTTAAAATTTCAGGCATGAGTTGTCAAAACTGCGTCGGTTCGGTCAAGAAGGCAATCGAAGCAATCGAAGATACGGGAGAGGTTACAGTCAATCTTGAGACAGGAACTGCCGCATGGACCGGCAGCGCAGACACGGAAACAGTGACAAAGGCAGTCACTGCAATTGGTTTCGGGGTTGAATAAAAAACGGTGCCTCTGTTAAAGGCTCTCCACAGAGGCACTGAAAATACACAGCGAATGAAAAACTAATTTCCGTCAATCATCCTCCCAAGCCCTCCCAGGAGACTGCCTTCTCCCTGCGAACTACCGCCAGCACTCGGAGCATGGGCGAGAACCCTGTCGGCCAGACGGGAGAAAGGCAGACTTTGCAGCCAGACCTTACCGTGCCCTGAAAGGGTAGCCAGAAACAGTCCCTCCCCGCCAAAGAACATGGATTTCAAGCCTTTAACCATCTCAATATCGTAGTCGATATTTCCGGTAAAACCAACGATACACCCGGTATCCACCCGCAGTGCTTCACCCTTCAGCTCCTTTTCTACTACAGTCCCGCCCGCATGGATAAAGGCCATACCATCACCACGCAGCTTTTCGAGAATAAAGCCCTCGCCGCCGAAGAAGCCTGCACCCAGCTTTTTCTGAAAGGCAATGTCGATATTTGTACCAAGTGCAGCACAGAGAAAGGAGTCTTTCTGACAGTACAAATCCCCTTGAATTTCGGCCATGTTCACCGGAATAATAGAACCCGGGAAAGGCGAGGCAAAGGAGACTCTCTTTTTACCGGCTCCTCCGTTCGTAAAGTGGGTCATAAACAGCGATTCCCCGGAAATAACCCGTTTTCCCGCTGAAAAGAGTTTACCCATAAAACCTTGATCCGCCTCGGAACCATCACCCATCCTGGTTTCAAAGACAATACCATCTTCCAT
>PDWJ01013544.1_pt1 | contig 10391 bp, 6 predicted proteins | sample 1430881 | NCBI WGS metagenome assembly PDWJ01 (sample SAMN01162460, study PRJNA174530) | Oral metagenome, whole genome shotgun sequencing project. | biome: Marine environment; feature: Marine mammal; material: Swab sample of the gingival sulcus; isolation source: swab sample of gingival sulcus... | reverse complement strand
TCCTTTCTTCTTTGATAACCAGTTCGGCCATCTCAGGATCATCTCGCATCAAAAATTGCATAGCAGTCTCCTCGGGTCTTGGGTTATGGTGGCATTCTTCTGTTAACGGCCACGGGCCGCCCTTGGTCTATCGAATCCCAGGCACAGCTCACAACAAAGGTTGAAAGATCTGAGTAATCTACACAGACTTTCATATAAAAACTAATACAAACACACGGGTTTGTTCAATATAGAAAACGCGTTTGCAATGTCCAAAGTTCAACAAACGGGAGACAAATCTTTTCTTTACTCTCGGGTAAAAAAATGAAATCATGAAAGGCTGTTGTTTCGCAATCTGGATATCCAAGAGCGAGTTTGCCCTTGGTTTGGTGTCCAGACAAGACATAGCTTGATAAATTATTAGAAGGAGAATTGTGATGAACAAAACAATAGTGGCAATGATTGCGGTGTGTTTCTGTCTTCTGTCTGTCCAGGCAGGGGCTGAAACTTTGGAACTTTTGACTTGGAAAGGCTATGCCCCTAAGGTACTGGTAGAAAAATTTGAAAAGCAGACCGGTATCAAGGTCAAAGTCACCTACACCAACAACGAAGAAATGATTGCCAAGCTCAGGGCCACCCGCGGTGCCGGCTTTGACCTGGCACAGCCGAGCCAGGACCGGATTTCTTTTGTTCAAGCCAAATACAAAATTTACCAGGCCATGGACCTATCCAAGATTAATCAGGACCAGATCATTGGGTCCATGTTGGACGCCGTGAAAAAGAACACCATGGTAAAAGGACAACCCCATGCCGTCCCCTTTTGCTGGGGGACTTCCGGCCTGGTGGTCAATAAAAAATATGCCCCTGATGCCAACGATTACACCGCACTGCTCAATCCCAACTACAAGGGTCGGATCAGCTATCGTCTGAAACGCCCCACCCTCATCGCCATGGCATTTACCATGGGCGAGGATCCCTTTGCTAAATATGCAGATGTCAAAGCCTACAAAGCGCTCATGGACAAGGTCGGGCAAAACCTCATTGCCGGTAAAGACCTGGTTAAAAATTACTGGACCAATGGTGACGCACTGCTCCAGTCCATGCGGTCCAATGAAGTCTATGTGGCCATGGCCTGGGACAATGGGGGGTGGAAACTCCATGAAGAAAATCCCGATATTGACTTTATCGCACCCAAAAGCGGGGCGCTTGGATGGATTGATACCTTTGCCATTCCTGCCAAAGCCAAAAATGTGGACGGCGCATACAAATGGATCAACTTCATGCTGAATCCTGAGAATGCTGCGACCTTCACCAACTTGGAAAAATACGGCACTGCGTCCAAAGGTGCCATTGATTTTACCGACAAAAAAGTGCGGAATAATTTTAAAAGAAGTTTTTCCAATGCCGACATTGATAACATCAAATGGTATCCACCTGTGCCATCCAAGCTGGAATCCATTGAAGGGATGACCCTGGATCGGGTAAAAGCGGCTAAATAGCGGTCATGGGCCGTTCTTGGTCTATCAGCACCAAGGCACAGCCCACAACAAAAATTGAAAGATCTGAGTGTGTTACACAGACTTTCATATAAAAAACTGTATATTAACCATTTGAGTGGTTGTGGGCCGACCCTGGTGAAACTCCGGGTCGGCCCACGGCTGTTATCTTAAGGCAGATCCATGAAAATTGATCTATCCGTTCAGAACGTTGTCAAGAGATTTAAAGACATTACTGCCGTGGATCAGGTGTCATTTGAGGTGGAAACCGGAAAGTTTTTTTCCATTCTGGGGCCGTCGGGCTGTGGAAAAACCACCCTGCTGAGAATGATTTCTGGTTTTTTTGAGCCCACCTCGGGGACCATATTCATTAACGGCCGGGACATGGCAGGGATTCCCCCCAATAAACGACCGGTAAATCTGATCTTTCAGAATCTGGCCCTGTTTCCCATGATGGACGTGGGACAGAACATCGCCTTTGGTCTGGAACGTCTCAAGGAAAAGCGGCCCGTGATTAGAAAGAAAACCCAGGAGATTCTTGAGCGGGTAGGGCTTCCCGGATTTGAAAACAAAAAAGTGGATCAGCTCTCTGGCGGCCAGCGCCAGCGCGTGGCCATTGCCCGAAGCCTGGTACTGGAACCGTCTGTCCTTCTTTTGGATGAGCCTTTGGGGGCCTTGGATCTCAAGTTACGGGAACAAATGAAGATTGAGTTAAAAACGCTTCAGACCCAGGTGGGGACGACCTTTGTTTACATTACCCATGACCAGAGCGAAGCCTTGGTCATGTCCGATCATGTGGCCGTAATGAACAATGGCAAATTTGAACAGGTGGATTCTCCTCAAAATTTGTATATCAATCCCGCGACACCCTTTGTGGCCCGGTTTGTCGGTGAAAACAACCAATGGGAAGGAAAAATAAATTCGGTCAACGGGGGCACGGCGGTGATCACTACCCCTGAAGGCCTGGAATTCAAAGCAGCGGTCAAACCCGGCATGGCAGCCGGGAGCACCACCGACCTTTTTCTGAGGCCCGAGGCCATTGTACTGGAACCGGATGCTGGGGCAACAGATCTCAATCGCTTTGACATCACGGTCTCTTCCCTGCTGTTTGACGGCGCCAATTCAAGGCTGTTGGCCAAACTGCCCCAGACCGGTCAGGAGATTCAGATTTCCCTGCCCCAAACCCGGCAGTTCGATCACATCCAGCCGGGAGATACCGTCACCGCTGGATGGGATCCGGCATCCGCCATGCTGTTTGCCAAGGAGGTCTAATGGATCAAGGATTCCGATGGGGGCTTGCCATATTTATGACCCCTGTACTGCTCTGGCTTTTTCTGCTCATTGTTTTGCCGCAATTTGACATGCTGACCATGTCCCTGCGGGCGGAAAATGAATTGGGCGATATGGGCTTTTCCCTCTCCAACTTCACCCTGTTTTTTTCAGAGCCCATCTATTGGCGCACCTTTGCCAGAACCGCTCTGTTTTCCATCCTGGTGACGGTTCTGACCTTTATTATCACCATGCCCGTGGCCTTTTTCATCACCAAGGTGGTGTCCCCTAAGTTTTCAGGATTTCTTTCTCTGCTTATCCTCATGCCCTTCTGGGTCTCAGAGCTGGTGCGGGTGTACGGATGGATGATCCTGTTACGGGAGAGCGGTGTGATCAACCACTTCATGGTGGGATTGGGGATTTGGGATACGCCTATCGAACTGCTTTACAATGACGTGACCATGGTCATGGGCCTGGTGTATACTTCCATGCTGTTTATGCTGGTCCCCCTATTGTCTGTTTTGGAAAACCTGGATAACAGCCTGATTGAAGCGGCCTACGATCTTGGCGGGAATGTGACCACCATATTTCGGAAAATCATTATTCCCCACTGCATGCCTGGCATTGTTTCCGGTGCCATCGTGGTGTTTATGCTCACCCTGGGTAACTATCTCACCCCGAACCTTATGGGCGGGAAAAACAGTCTCTGGTTCACGGAGCAGATTTATAACCAATTTATCGCCTCTTTTAACTGGAATCAGGGCGCTGCCTTTGGTTTTTTGCTGCTCATCCTCTCTTCAGCCATTATCTGGGCGGGATTGAAACTCACCGGCCAAACACTTGGAAAGGTGGTCCAATGATACGAAATATCCCCCAGACCAAAGGCTATTCAATGGGATTGCGGCTTTATGTGATCCTGTATTTCATTTTTTTGTTCGCGCCTCTGGCCGTGACCTGTGTGCTGGCGTTTAACGATTCCATGTTTCCGTCATTACCCTGGAAGGGATTTACCCTGGACTGGTTTTTCGGCAACACCCAGGAGCGGATCGGCATTTTCCATGATCAGATCAACCTGGACAGCATTTGGGTCAGCTTTAAAGTCGCCTTTTGGGTCTCCATTTTTTCCACGATCGTGGGTACCATGGGTGCCTTTTTGTTTGAACAGGAAACGTTTCCTTTTAAATCCCTGCTTTTTTTTCTCATGATCGCGCCCCTGGTGATCCCAGGCGTGATTCTGGGCATTTCCATCCTGCTGTTTTCCAACACCCTGGGCTTGTTCTTTGAAACTCATTTTAATCTGGATTTTGAGGTGTTCCGTCCGGGATTCTGGCTGGTGGTGCTGGGGCAATTTTCATTTATCACCACCATTGTGACCTTGGTGGTGTCTGCCCGATTAAAAAAATTTGATACCACCCTGGAAGAGGCGGCCATGAATCTTGGGGCGACCCGATTTGAAACCATTTACCATATCACCTTGAAATTTTTGCGGCCGGCCATCATCGGCGCCTTGGCTGTGTCATTTCTCATGTCCTTTGAGAACTTTAATACCACCTTATTTCTGGTGGGTTCCGAAGCCACCTTGCCCATCAACCTTTACCTCCAGGTTCGGGATGGCAGTACCCCCGTGATCAATGCCATTTCATTTTTAATGATTTTAGGGACCTCTTTACTGGCAGTGGTTAATTTGTATTTTAGTAAAAAAGAGTCGCTGTGAACACGCACAACCCTGCAATCTCGTATATTTGTCTGGTCTTGGCCACCATTTTGTGGGCCTCCACATTTGTGACGCTGAAAATCGCCTTTAGAACCTATGATCCCATGGTGGTTATTTTTGGCCGTATGGCTGTGGCCAGTCTCTGTGCTGTTTTTTTCAGAAGGGTGTTTCAAAATGTGGGGTTAAGGAAAAAAGATCTGAAATACATGGCATTGATGGTCTTTTGCGAACCCTGCCTTTATTTTGTATTTGAGGCCAAAGCCCTGGTCTACACCTCGGCAGCCCAGGCCGGTATGATTACCACGATGATGCCGTTGCTCACAGCGGTCGGGGCCTGGCTCATTCTTAAAGAGCGGCTTACCACAAAAACCTGCCTGGGGTTTGCCATGGCCGTGGGCGGTGCACTGTGGCTCAGCCTGGCCTCCCAGGTTTCAGCGCATGCACCCAACCCCATCTTGGGTAATTTTCTGGAATTTATGGCCATGGTCTGTGCCTCTGGATACGCCCTTGCCCTGAAACGATTGACAGACCGTTACTCTCCGATGTTTTTGACATTTATCCAGGCCTTTGCCGGGGCATTATTTTTTTCCTTGGCATTATTCCTTCCCAGCACCACCCTGCCCACCGAACTGGCGATCGTTCCCCTGTCCGCCATTGTTTACCTGGGTGCCGCAGCCACCTTAGGCGCATATGGACTGTATAATTTTGGGGTCAGCCGAATACCTGCCAGCCAGGCCACCGCCTTTATCAACCTCATCCCCGTATTTGGCCTGATCATCAGCCGCATCGTCCTTGGCGAACAATTCACCGGCATTCAGTATATGGCCTGCATTGTGGTCTTTGCCGGTGTCATCATCAGCCAGGACCGGTCTGTCATATCTCTATTTGATTTTGAAACTCCGGACGATTTCATTGAGTTCATTTGCCATTTTTTGCAACTGTTCCGCTCTGATCTGTAGATCATCGCTGGTTGCTGACATTTCCTTTGCCGATTTATCGACCTGAGAAATTTCTCCCACAATCTTGTTAGACGCCGCTGCGCTTTGATTCACATTTGCATTCGATTCTTGTATTCCCTCAGAAACCTGTGAAATATTCATGGAAATTTCTTGGGTTGCAGATGCTTGCTCATCAACAGAAATTGCAATGCCGTCAACAAGCTCACTCACCTGACGAATTACGTTAGAAATTGCGTCAATCTCATTTTTTGCATCATTGGTTGTCTGCTGAACCCCTTCAATTTTCTTTTGAATATTCAACGTGGCCTCGGCTGTCTGATTGGCAAGGTGTTTAATCTCATTGGCCACAACCGCAAACCCTTTACCCGCTTCTCCTGCTCTGGCAGCTTCTATGGTCGCATTTAAGGCCAGCAGGTTCGTCTGCTCTGAGATTTCATTTATCGTTTCAGTCACCTGGCCAATGGCAAGTGCGGCATCACCGAGTACTGCCATTTTTTCGCCCGCATTTCTGGATTGTCCAACAGCGTCTCTGGAAATTTCATTTGCTTGTAATGCCTTTTTCGATATTTCATTGATCGTGGCAGACAATTGTTCAGAAGCGCTGGCGATCATTGATGTATTGTTCGATGCGCGCTCAATGGCATTCACAACGACGTCAAGATTGGAATTCATTTCCTTTGCGGATGAAGAGACATTTCGTGCCGAATCGGACGTACTTGATGACCCTGTCGCCATTATGACTGAAATTCTTGTCAGCTCAGAAGCCGATGTATTTACCGCATTTGAGTTATCCGCAATTCTACCAACGATCCCCTGAAGCTTTTTAAGAAAAACATTCATCCAGTCTGCCAGTTCCCCAAGTTCGCAGTTGCCTGGTCTTTGCAGTCTTTTTGTTAAATCGCCTTCGCCTTCAGCGACATCTTTTAACCCAGCGACAACGTTATTTATATTTCGAACGATTGCTGTTGCGATAAAGGTAAAAAAGACAACCGCCGCCAAGACCGAAACCAGCCCAACCACACTGATAACCATGTTGCTTTTATCACCCATCGCCTCCAACACACGGGCACCGCGAGTAAAATCAGACTGTTTTGCCTCCGCTGTTATAATCCAGTCCCAAGGCTCAAAATAAACAAAACGTGCATCCCATACAACGCCTTTTCCTGCCCCATCATTCCGTTCATATTTTTGCTTGCCAATTTCGCGAGGTGCCAAGGTTTTCGCGGTCTCAATTCTTTCTTTGAGATACGCAACGCCCTTGGCGTCTGTGCTGTCCAGAACGACTTCGCCGTCCTTTTTACCGCCAGCAGAAATTACATATCTTCCGTCACTATCAAGCACTGTTACAAAACCATCTTGTCCAATACTGCGTTCTTGAAGTGCATTTCGCACACTTTTGACATTTTCCTGCGGAATGCCCACATATAGTATTCCAATAATTGTATTACTGCGGTTCCGAATCGGTTTATACGCAGTCATATACCAGGTATTTACAACAAAGGCCCGTCCCCTGTAGGTTTCACCATTCAGAACGGCTGAAATCACACTGTTTTTGCTTCCATCTGGATTTATCGCAGGTATGTAAGTGGCAATGGCCCGCTCACCATTCTTTTTTATAACGTTTGTTGCAACCCGCAACATATCTCCTTGATCATTCATCCGCTGGAAGACAGTACAGGTAACCCCCATCAGACGTTGAACCTTATCCACAAGAGGCACATTATCCCCAGGGGAGGAGAAACTGCCCAACCATTGAGATCCAAAATACATCTTATTCAACATAATTTCGCGGGTCTCTTTTGAGAATTGATTTACAGCCTTCCAAGCGACAGAATCTTCACCAAATGAAAAGCCTCCTGCGGTCTCAACCAATAGTTCGGCAACGTCTAACGAATGTCGGATATCATTTTGAATGACCTCTTGATGGGATTCGGCAATGGTATAAAAACCATGGACAATATGATCAAGATCCGCATACGCAAGATCCAAGCTTTTCTGCTCTGCCACTGCGACAACTTTTTTATTTTGACTGAACACACAAATCATTACGATCGTTAATGGGATCAACGTCGTTAAGGTGCCACTAATCAACAATTTAGTGCTAATATTGAAATTTTTCCATTTCATGCAAAACTCCTTATTTTTAAAAAAAACTGAACACGAGTTCAACATTCTATTTTTTAATGATTACGAACAATTAAGCCATGAAAATGATTATTCCAAGATGTTATAAACCATGGGAAATACTTCGATATAATTATCTATCATTTTGTTTAAAAGGATCCACGAGTGGGGCGCAAGGAACCAAGAAACATAATCGTAAGCAAATCGAAATACCTGTATTCGAAATACCTGTATTATATACTCCTTCGCGGGCGGACTCAAGCCCCAAAATAAATCGTAGAGTCGCGTCAATCTAAGAATGGGTACCTAAAAACTGAAAGCGTCCTATGGCCGGATATGCAAGGCATCGGACATGCCGCTGTCATCTTTTAAACAGCCTTAATCCATTATTTGCACTTAACCTCAAATTAAGGCCGGTACTTAATTAACTGCCAATCATATCGGCCTGTCTCATATGCCTTAAAAAAGGCTTAGCTGTTTGCCCCCCATAATCTCTGCCACACTCATGTCTGAGAAATAAAGTACGGCATCGGCAATGGGTTTGAGCTGCTTATCAATATAATGAGCATAATCCAGATCGTCGTGGGGCAGGGCCGTGGGTACAGGCCCCCTCAATGTCATGACGTAGGCAATCTCCCTGATATCTCCCATTTTATTTCCCAGCAACCGGGCCGCCTTGACATGGGGCGGCACCACCTTCACATACTCGGCCGCAGGTTTGGTCAATCGTTTTTGATAGACCAGATCGTTGTCATGGCGGCCCGCTTTGATCTCCATGATTTTTTCCCGGATCCAGGATGCGACTTCCTGGTCATTAAATATGCGTTCAAACAGATCATATTGAAACTGTCGTGCAAATCGGGTCCAGTCGGAGCGAACAAATTCCAACCCCGTAAACACAAGTTCCGGGCCATTTTTGGTTTGAATCAGGCCGGCATACCGTTTTTTGGCACTGTCCCCGCGGCCCCTTAAAGCGGGTAGAAAAAAATGGGTAAATAGCTTTTCAAATTCCAGCTCCAGTTGAGCGTCCAGATCAAATTGTTCCCGGATGGTTTGGGTTAAAAATGCGTTAATTTCCTGTCCAAGTGCTTTTGCAGCCGCTTGACCGTCCTTGAATTCCCCGGCTTTAAGCTGGACAAACACAGAATCGGTGTCTCCATATAGCACCGCATATCCCCGGTCCTCTAAAAATTGCCGGGTGGTTTTCAGCAGCCATCGCCCGGTACCGGTGATGGACCGGGAAAGGTCCGGGTGATAGAAGCGGCTTTTTGTGGTTCCCATAACCCCATAAAAACTGTTCATCAAGATTTTAACCGCCTGTGAAAGATGGGCGTCCTTTGCTTTCTTTGCCGTTTCCCGGGTCTCCATCAGGGCGACAATAAACTGGGGCAGCACATGAATATCCCGGGAAAATCGGGTCTCCATAGGTGTTTTCAATGGATGATGATCGGCTTTAAGCCGTGACAGCGGATCAATCTTAAAGGTTCGGATGATTGAAGGATACAGACTTTTAAAATCAAATACGGCGATCTGCTTAAAAAATCCTGGTGATTTAGTAAACACCCATCCGCCAGGGGCATGGCCAATATCTTTGATGTCATCAATATTGGGTGCCACCAGGCCGTGGCGGTGAATTTTGGGCAGCATAAAATGGTCAAATGCGGCCACTGATCGTCCTACGCCGTCCATGGACAGTCCAGAAAGCTGGGCCCGTTTCCAGGTCAAGTCGATGAGGCCGGTCTTTTTAAAAATGTCCGTCACCAAGGTGCAGTCCAAAAGATTATACCGGGCCAATGCCACCTTGTCATGGCGGAATCGGCGCTCAATCTCTGCCACCTTGTTGGTATCCTCTCCAATATCCTTGCCGTACCCCAGCATCGCCGACGCCACGGTCTCAAGACGGAAGTTATCAAAGGTGTAAAAGGCGCCCCGAAGCGCTGGCGGGCCATCAATGACGATGCGGCCGCTGATATCGGCAGCCCAGTTTTTTTTACGAATCTCCCGGATATCGGGTATCCGCCGGTCCCGTCCCAAGGTAAAGGGGATGGCGTGCGCCTGGTATTTGTTCATTAGAAACGTCAGGTCAAACCCAACAACATGCCAGCCAATGAGGATGTCCGGATCCAGAACCGCCACCATTTCGTTGAACCCTTTAAGCAGATCGGCTTCTGTGGGCAGGCGGACCATCCAGCCGGTATCGGTCAGGGGGCGCGTCTGACCGCCTGGCAGCCGGATATCCACGGGCAGGGCCGCCTCCTTGGGTGGTCTGGGGCGATTCCCAGTCTTAGGGTCAACCATTAAAACGATGCCTATCGGCGCAGCACCAGTCTTGCCCTCAAAATGGCCGGCAATGGAATACAACTCTCCTCGCTGTCCGGTTTCAATATCCAAAGACAGCACCGAAAACTGAGGGTTGAATTCCCCCGATGCCAATATCGGATCTGTGAATCTGAACATGCCGCCCTGGTATCGACCTGGGCCTTTGATGACCACACTGCCATTAATAAACCGTTCCATTAAAAACCGGTCTTCGGGCATGATGTCCGATTCAAAGGTGGTGATTCCCGCAGACTGGAGCTGTTTTCTGGCCCGGTAAAGCATGGGTTGATTGCCAAAATAAAGGGCATCCACAGCGGTTCCGTTAAAATTGGTCAGCGCAACGGGTCGGCGCTGATCAAAGGCCAGATCTTTGGGCAGCACGGCACTTCGCTCAATAAAAAACACAGGCCGATCCCGGGTGATCACCACCTCAAAGGGACCCTGCTCTCCGGTACCGGTAAAGCGGAGCAGATGCCTGCCGCTCTGCTCAATGTACGCCCGGGTCAGTATGTATCCGTGATATTCATTCAT
>PDWJ01013912.1_pt1 | contig 10392 bp, 9 predicted proteins | sample 1430881 | NCBI WGS metagenome assembly PDWJ01 (sample SAMN01162460, study PRJNA174530) | Oral metagenome, whole genome shotgun sequencing project. | biome: Marine environment; feature: Marine mammal; material: Swab sample of the gingival sulcus; isolation source: swab sample of gingival sulcus... | reverse complement strand
GATTTCTCGAGGTGTAGAATTGTTCTAGCGGTCAATCCGGCGACAAGAGCCCGTGGGGCTCTGGTGGGGACCCCCACCTAGCTTGGTTGGCCGCTATCACGTTTCCTCAGTAGTAGTACTCCTCGCCGTTGTCGAACGGCTTGTACACGGAGCGCAGTTTGGGTTCAATCTGCTTTCGTGCACGGTCGTCGCCTTGCTCAAGGTCTCTCATGACTGCCCATAAGGCATAGTCAGCAGCCTGCAGACACCGGTCAGCATCGTCCTTCCAGAACTCCACTCTGCGTTTTACTCTCCGGTCTAGTTGTTGATCGATCACTTCTCGCAACGCTTCAAGAAACTTGCCCCTGCTGCGTTTCGTAGCGAGGGTTGCTGCGATGACTATTAATTCATCTCCGGGAACCAGTCCCCAGTTAATACGTTTGAAGTGGTAATACCAGGCGTAGCGATAGAACAGCTGCTCGTCGGTGCGAATACTAGGCGTTGCTTTTCGCTTCTCTAACACCGTGACATCGGCGCTGAAGTCTTCTTGTAGGAGCACTTCATACACCTGGTTTCTTATCACTTGGCGGTCTTCAGTGGCATGGAAAGCCCCTGGGCTAGCTTGCCCGGAAATGAGCAACTCGTCGCTGAGCCGATCGAGTGCAGACCGAATAGAGTTTCGCCGCTCGTCACCTTCAATGAGAATAGAGCCCACCGCAAAATAGGAGGTTGCTCCCTGCTTACGGGTGAAGTCGAAATTCCCGGACTCGTCAGCAAACAGATACCAACGTGTCACGACACCCTACCTACCCATCAGTCCACGCGCCCCAGCAGCAGCGGCTTCGGCGACACCTGTTCGGCCGAAATGTCGATCGCATCGGCCAGCGACTCCAGGGCCGGGTCAAAGCGCTCCGGGGTCGCGGTGTGCAGCGTCAGCAGCGGGCTGCCCTTGGTGACGCGGTCGCCCGGCTTGGCGTGCATCTCGACGCCCGCCACGGCCTGCACGCTGTCCTCCTTGCGGGCGCGGCCAGCCCCGAGCCGCCAGGCCGCCATCCCGACGGCCAGCGCATCCAGGCGAGCCAGATAGCCATCGGCCTCGGCGACGACGGTGTGGGTGTGCTCCGCGACGGGAAGCTCCGCGTCCGGGTCGCCGCCCTGGGCGGCGATCATGCGCCGCCAGGCATCCATCGCCCGGCCATCGGCCAGCGCGGGGGCCGGATCGATGTCGGGTTTGCCAGCTGCCGCCAGCATCTCCCGGGCGAGGGCCACGGTCAGTTCGACCACGTCGGCGGGGCCGCCACCGGCCAGCACCTCCAGCGATTCGCGCACCTCCATGGCGTTGCCAGCGGTGAGGCCGAGCGGGGTGTCCATGTTGGTCAGCAGCGCCACGGTCTTGACCCCGGCGTCGGTACCCAGATCGACCATGGTGCGGGCCAGCTCGGCCGCCATCTCTTGGTTCTTCATGAACGCGCCCACGCCGACCTTGACGTCCAGCACCAGTGCACCGGTGCCCTCGGCAATCTTCTTGCTCATGATGGAGCTGGCGATCAGCGGAATCGCCTCGACCGTGCCGGTGGTGTCGCGCAGCGCGTACAGCTTCTTGTCAGCAGGGGCCAGCCCAGAGCCAGCGGCGCAGACGACGGCACCCACGTCGTCGAGCTGCCGCATCATCTCGTCGTTGCTTAGTGATGCCCGCCAGCCGGGAATGGATTCGAGCTTGTCCAACGTGCCGCCGGTGTGCCCCAGGCCACGGCCCGACAGCTGCGGCACCGCCACATCGAACACGGCGACCAGGGGCGCCAGCGGCAGGGTGATCTTGTCGCCGACGCCGCCAGTGGAATGCTTGTCTGCGGTGGGCCGAGACAGGCTGGAAAAATCCATGCGATCGCCAGAGGCGATCATGGCTGCGGTCCAGTTAGCGATCTCTTCGCGATCCATACCGTTGAGCAAGATGGCCATGGCCAGCGCCGACATCTGTTCGTCAGCCACGACGCCGTCAGTATAGGCGGCCACCGTCCAGTCGATTTGCTGCTTAGTCAGCTTGTTGCCGTCGCGCTTGGCAAGGATCACATCAATGACGTTCATGGCATCAGTCTAGGAAACTCTTGACGCTGTGTCGTCTGAGGTTGACCTAGGCAAGCTGCTAGTAGACCGCGGTCAGATGCTACTTGTTTCGTCCCCAGCGCCGAGGGGTGCCGCGCTCAACTCTCCGACGGGTCGTGCAGGCTGCGGCGGCCCTCCAGGGCTCGGCCTAGCGTCACCTGGTCGGCGTATTCGATGTCGCCGCCGACCGGGAGGCCGCTGGCCGGGCGGGTCACCCGCACCCCGAAGTCGCGCAGCATCCGGCTCAGGAAAGCAGCCGTCGCCTCGCCCTGGGTGTCGGGGTCGGTGGCCAGAATCACCTCGGTCACCTCGCCGTCGGCAAGCCGCTGGAACAGCTCGCGGGTATGCAGGTCGCCGGGGCCACGGCCATCAATCGGCGAGATCGAGCCGCCAAGCACGTGGTAGAGCCCCCGGAATTCGCCGGTGCGCTCAATCGCGATCACGTCCTTGGATTCCTCGACGACGCACAACATCGAGGCAGCGCTCCTCCTGGGTGACGTTGAAGCACACCTCGCAGAACTTGGCGCTCTGCTTCACCCGGCGCAGCGTGTCCGCCAGCAAAAACACGTCCTCTTCTGGGGCGTCCAGCAGGTAAAACGCGATCCGCTGGGCACCGCGGGGCCCTACCCCCGGCAGTCGCCCCAGCTCATCGATCAGGTCTTGGATCGGGCCTTCGTACACCTGTTCAGATCCCCGGTAGCAGGGCCTTCGCGCCCGCCTCGGCCTGGCTGCGCGCGTCCCGCACGGCCGCGATGATGAGCGCCGCCAGCGTCTCGGTGTCTTCCGGGTCGCAGGCCTCGGGCGCGATGGTGACGTCGGTTAGTTCACCCTCGCCGGTCAGCACGACGCTGACCATGCCACCGCCAGCCGAGCCGGTGTAGGTCTTGCTGGCCAGCTCCTGCTGGGCCTGCATCATCTGCTGCGCCTGCTGCATCAGCTGGGTCATGTCCATGCCGTCGAACATCGGTTTCCTCTCGTGAGTCGATAGTCAGCATACGTGGCCACCGGCCGGTACGCCGTCAAGACTCGTCGATGATTTCAGCTCCGAACGCTTCGGACACCAGCTTTGTGGCCGACTCACTCAGGTCGGTTACGGCCGCATCATCGGCGGCGATCTGCGCCGCCTCATCGTTGATCGGGTCGGGCTGGCTAGGTGCTGCGGCAACAGTGTTTTCCGGCCGCCCACCGGCTTCCTGAAGCGCGGCATCAATCTGCAGGTTTGCGCCGATCAGCTTGACCAGCGCTTTCGACAAGACCTCTGCGCTGCCGCTACTCAGGAACCGATCTCGCGCACCCGCGTTGCTGAAGCCAAGTCGCAGGCGGCCGCCGCTGGCATCCATCACCTGTGCGTGCTGACTCAACAGCATGTAGGAGAACCGGCGGATACCGTTGACCTCCTCTAGGACGCTAGGCCACAGCCGCCGCAGCTCCGTGGTACTCAACGCAGCCGTGGCTGGTGCCGCCTGCTTCGCTGGCGGCGTCTCCGGGCTGGGCGATACGGCCGCCCCTGGGGTTTGGCGGGCTGGGCGACGTCGCGGCGGCCCAGCCTCGGGCGCGGGCGCCTGGGGGGCCGGCTCGACGGCAGGCGGCTCGGGGGCGGGCGCAGGCTGCGGCCGACGACTCGCTTGCTGCTCGCTGGCTGCCTTAGGTTCGCTCGGTGCTGGCCGCTGACGCGGCGCAGGCGCGGATTCAGGTGCGTCCGCCATGCCGATTCGGCGTTCCAGCCGCTCCATGCGGGCGTGCAGGCCGCGTTCGTCGTCGTCGGCCTCGGGCAGCAGCACCCGCGCGCACATCAACTCCAGGTGCAGCCGGGGCGCGGTGGTGCCACGCATCTGGGTCAGCCCGACAGCGATCACCTCGGCCGCCCGGGTCAACTCCCCCGGCCCGATGCCCGCCACCTGGGTGGCCAGGCGCTGCGCCTGGTCGTTCGAGACTTCCAGCATGCCGTTCTCGGCGGCCTCCGGGACGGCTGACAAGATCACCAGATCGCGTAGCCGCCGCAGCAGGTCCTCGGCGAACCGGCGCGGATCCTGCCCGATCTCAATGACCCGATCGATCGTGCGGAACACCCCGGCCGCATCACCGGCCGCGAAGGCGTCGACGATCTCGTCCAGCAGCGCGTCCGGCGTGAAGCCCAGCAACGCGGCCGCCTGCTCGTGTGAGACGCCCTGCGGCCCGGCCCCGCCGAGCAGCTGGTCGAGCACTGAAAGCGAATCGCGCACCGAACCGCCACCGGCGCGCACCACCAGCGGCAGCGCAGCCGGATCGACCGAGACCCCCTCGGCCTCGCACAGCGTGCTCAAGTAATCACTCAACAGCCTGGGCGGCACCAGCCGGAACGGGTAGTGGTGGGTGCGCGAGCGGATCGTGCCGATCACCTTGTCCGGCTCGGTGGTGGCGAACACGAATTTGGCGTGCGGCGGCGGCTCCTCCACCAGCTTCAGCAGCGCATTAAACCCTGCCGTGGTGACCATGTGGGCCTCATCGACGATGTACACCTTGTAGCGGGAGTTCACCGGCGCGAAGAACGCGCGCTCGCGCAGATCCCGGGCATCGTCAACGCCGCCGTGCGAGGCCGCGTCGATCTCGATCACGTCGATGCTGCCTGACCCGCCGCGCGACAGATCAAGGCACGACTGGCACTGGCCGCACGGCGTAGGCGTCGGCCCCTGCTCACAGTTCAGGCAGCGGGCCAGGATGCGCGCCGACGTGGTCTTGCCGCAGCCGCGGGGGCCAGAAAACAGGTAGGCGTGGTTGACCCGGTTGTTCTCCAGGGCGCGCAACAACGGAACCGTGACGTGGTCTTGGCCTATTACGTCGGCAAAAGTGTCGGGGCGGTAGCGGCGGTACAAGGCCAGTGGCGCCTCGGGACGATCGGCTGCAGCGGCACTCGCCCCGCCAAAGCCCAGCTCATCTTCGGGGTTGACGGAGTTGTCGTCGTCACCGAATAGTCCGGGGCCGGTCTGTGCCTGCGGTGGCACTTCGTCTGCCTCATCGAGCAGCGAGGGGCCGTCTTGTGCGCCCGGCGGCAGCGAAGCCTCCGGCTCGTCCGACCCAGCCAAGGGCTCCGAAATGGGGGCGTACTCGTCGTAGTCGTCTTCCACGCCTCTACCCTACGGCACAGCTCAGCCGAAACGAGCATAAAAAAAGGGGTTCCCCGCGCACCCGACAGAGCCCGCTTACCCTTGCTACCTTCCGGTCCTGGGGGAGTTGGGCGAGATAACGCCGCGCGAGGAACCTTGGACAAGTGTAGTCCATGTGGCGCGGCGACTGTAGTCCACGCAATCCAGCCGCAGCAGCTGCTCCCGACGCGAAGGTGCATCGCCTCGTTCGCTCGGGTAAACTCCGTCGGTGGAGGATTCGCCTAGAGGCCTATGGCGCTCGCTTGGAAAGCGGGTTGGGTTCACGCCCTCACGAGTTCGAATCTCGTATCCTCCGCCATCGCCGCCGCAGTTCGCTGCGGCGGTCTTGTTTTTCGCTACAGGAAGCATCGCCCGCGAACGTGCGATCACCGAGCCGAAGCAGCGACACCGCGCCAAAGAACCCGGAACCTAAGTGACCCAGCATGGCCGGGCAGTTCGCGTCTCAGGCGGTCAGGGCAAGCACCCGCCTAGTCGCGTCCTCGAGCCGGTAGGGCCCCTCGTCTCGCGGCGCCGCAATGCGCTGCTCGTCGCCTGCAACGATGAGCCTGCGGCCGGATCCCGAGACCAGCACCAGCCCCGAAGCCGCCAAGGCAAGCAGCTGGGTGTCTTGCCGGATGAGGATGGGGGCCGTGTCATGGATTGGCCGCGCCTCAGCTTCCGATAGGTAGGCCCCCGAAGCCGTGATCGTCGTCCGGCCGGCCGCAATACCAGCGAGGATCGCCTCCGGCGTGCACTCCTCCGCCGCCACCCAGGTGGTGGGAAGCCCAGGCCGAAGCGGCTTACTCAGATCGTGGAAGTCGCCCCCACCGATGAGGACGACGCCCTTCTCCCACCGCTGGAACCAGGCCAGCGCCGCGGTCGAGATCGGCTCTTTGTACCAGTCGCTGTGATACAGCTCCACGCCGCCAGGAGCCCGCTGCAGCTGGTGCAGCCACGAGCAGTCGCCCGACACCGGATGGTTGATGGACATGAACCCGCCACGGGCGGCCACATCGTCGACCCACTGCTGGCCTGGGCGCCGGAAATCAATGAACCCGATATCGCCGAAGGCGTTGGCGTGACCGGCATGGCTAGTCACCTCCTGCCCCGGTATCAGAGTGATGCCGTGGCGCGCCGAGACCTCCCCGAGGTGCGAGTGGTGGCTGGTGGTGTTGTGATCGGCCACCCCCAGGAAGTCAAGCCCAGAGCGCACCCCCTCGTTCGCCAGCTGCCACAGCGACAGCGCCCCGTCGGAGTGCAGCGAATGGGAGTGCGGATCCCCCGCATACCAGCGCATTCCTGGCGGGGCTGGCAGCGCCCGGTCGCTGCCCCGTCGGACGCGCTGAACCGGCTCCTCTACCGGCCCGTGATCGGGTCGGCTCCGGGCGGGCATTTCGACGGTGACCCTCAGCTCGGCGCCGCCGTCGGGCAGGGTGTGCAGCCCGGCGATCACATGCCAAGTGCCGGGTACCACGTCGCCTGGGAGGTATCCCGGGGTCGCATCGTCAGCCGCCACAACAAAGGAACGACGGGCGCCGCCGGACCAGCCCCGCCACCCATTCGGGCCTTCGCAACCGAGGTCGACGACAGCCTCGGGACCGCCTTCGACCTCCAGTAACACCTCGAACGAGTCGATTCCGGCCGGGAGCTCGAATGCGAACCGCTGGTAGCGGTCGGCTGCCTGATCCCTAAGCGTCACATGCCGGGTCGCTAAATGTCGCATCATGCCTGCCTCAATAGCGTGACGATCTGCCCTGGTTCGACCTCGAGACTTCGCAGGTCGACGGGACCGGAGGTCACCGCGCCGGTGAAGTCGGTCCGTACCCAGGCGCCATCGGCAACCACCTCGAGTGGGGCCGCGGCTAAACCGTAATTGACGAAGCGCGCCTCAAGACCGCCGGGAACCCGACGAAGCGACTCAAGGGGCACCTGTCCCGTTGTTTGCAGCGTGATCTCGCCGCCAACCTGTGGCCCGCCTCGGCCAGGGGCCATGACCGGATCGAATCGGAACAGATCAGCATGCCGCACCACCGAAGCCGGATCCAGGTCGATTGCGAACGACAGGGTCACCCTCTGGCCGAGGTACTGGGCGCCCGGGACGGGCACCTCGGAGCCAGCGGGTTCGTCGCGCAACGGATGAACGTTGACGCTCAGCAACCCGACGCTGCGCAGCACGGTGAGCGCGATCTCATCGGTTCGATCACCAGAGACGACCTCGTATTCGGTGAGCTTGTTCAGCAACACGCCCACGTCACCGGCGACCACCGAGCGGGTAGCTGGGTAGGTCGGCAGCGGGAACTCCCCCCAGCCACCCTCGGATTCGCGCCCCCGGGCGGTGGTTGAGTACTGGCCGGTAGACGACGACCCGGCCAGCCCCGAGCGAAGCGTGGGAACCAAGACCCGCAGCCGATGGTCACAAACCTCGTTGACTAGGCTGACGCTAACCCGGACGAAGGCCTCATCGGCCCGGAGTTCCAGGACCGTGTCCGCCTGCTGCAGCCGAGTCGACTCGGCTCGATGCTCCCGACTCTGCGGGTCTAGCCCGATCGGTAACCGGAAGCCGCGACGCACCGTGATGCGGCCGCGCAGCGGACCGCGCTCGGTGAGGATGATCTCGACCGACTCCGGCGTCGAGCCGCCGGGGCCTCGGCACGCTCGGCAGCCAGCGAAGCCGCGGCCACCCCGTCGACCCATCCCCCCACGAGGATGCGGCTAGACGGCGGCACCCGGGTAACCACGTGGAAGACGTCGCCCGGCTCGGCCTGGGCCATCTTGGCCTGCAGCACGGCCTTGAAATCAGCCAGGTCGAAGTCCCCGGCGGTGTGATTGGCGACGACGAATTCCAGTTCGCGGCCCTCCCACGTCCACGAGCGGATGTGCTTGCCGAACAGCTCCTGGCCATGGATCCGCCGGATTAGTTTCGGAAGGTCACTAACCGCGAGGCGCTCATCACCGATCACGGTCGGTAGGGCTTCGACTACCTGGACGGCCGATGAGCCCGGATCGCCTTCGACGACCCACTCGGCCTGGACGGGCCGCCGATAGCCGCTCTGGTTGAACACCGCGACTGCCCCGACCGGGGCGACGCTGCCCAGGCCAGCCAACGTGATGTCGATGGCACCAGCGGCCGTCTGGTTGGCGATCTGCAGGCGCGACTCGACCTCGGCAGCGGTTGCATCGGCGCCGCAGCCGGTGACCGAGTCGTGTGCGGTGGACTCCACCACGAGCCCCCAGCCACGATCAAAGAACGCCGTGCGGTCGGGCCCGCCGAGCCAGGCGTCGATGCGCTCGGCGGTGGTGAGCTTCCGTTCGGCCGCCGACATGGCCGCCTTGAGCTTCGTGCGGATGGAGAACACACCTGGCAACAGGTTGCCTCGAGCGTGCGAGCGCAACTCACCGCGCACCAGCGGCAGGCCCGCCAGGGCCGCCGCGGAGTGGTCGCGTGCCGAGATGACCTCGCCGACGGTTCCGATCCGCAGTTCGACATTCCCCGAATACTCCCGCACCAGGTCGACCAGGTCTGGCCTGGGCGACATGTGATCGGTGCCGTACCAGCCGGCCACATCCTCGCCGTCGAACCAGGCCGCGTTGTCGTTGAGGTAGGCAGCGAGCAGCTCCGGCAGCTTCGAGGTCGGCTCGAAGAGCTTTAGTGCGTTGCCGTAGCCGTCCCACAGATATTCGACCCGGATCACGCTGCCGTCCGGCGACTGCCACGCGAACGCGTGCTTGGTCACTCTGCCGGGCACCCCCCGCCACAGGCAGGCGTCGACGATCCCGAAGCCGCGCAGGATCTGGGGCAGCTGCGCGGCGTGACCGAACATGTCCGGCAGGTAGCCAACCCGCATCTCCTGGCCCAGGCGCCGTGCGCTGCGGATCCCGAGCTCAAGGTTGCGGATGATGGTCTCGCCATCACAGCAAAACTCGTCGAGCAGAATCTGGAACGGCCCGATGGCCAGCTGACCACGGGCGACCGCCGCTCGAACCCGCTCGGTCGCCTCAGGCCGGATCTCCAGGTAGTCGTCAACCGCGGCGCTCTGGCCGTCCAGAGTGAACTTGTATTCGGGCTCTGCTTCCAGCAGGTCGAGCAGCCCGTCCATCATGGCCACGAGCCGGGCCCGGAAAACATCGTGCGGCTCGTACCACTCCCGATCCCAATGCGTGTGCGGCACGAGCCACATCGCCCTCGGCACAGCCATCGTCACTGCTCCCCACCGCCGACCCGCAGACCGGACTCGGCGTCGAACACCATGGTGTTGCCGACGGGGATGCTGAACCACACCTGCTGGCCTCGCTTGGGCGTAGGGTCCTCGTCGACGACGGCTTGGATCCGCTCAGCGCCCACCCGCCCGGTGAGCAGCACCGAGGCGCCTAAGTTTTCTACGGTAGCGACCTCGGCCGCGACTGCCCCGGCGACCGGCTCGGAACTCCACGTGATGTACTCCGGGCGCGCACCGATGACTACACGCTGGCCAGGGGTCAGCTGGGCGGCGACCGCCGCCGGAACAGCCAGGTCGACGTCGAGAGCGTGGACGCGACCGGCGCCCGCGACACCGTCGATGAGGTTCATGGGATGCGAACCGATGAAGGAAGCCACAAAGGTGTTGCTCGGGGCGTGGAAGACCTCGCGCGGCGTACCAATCTGCTGGATCTTGCCCTCCTTCATCACCGCGATACGGTCTGCCAAGGCAAGGGCTTCCGACTGGTCGTGAGTGACGTACACCGAGGTGACGCCGAGGTCTCGCTGCAGCTCCTTCAGGAACGAACGGGCCTCAAGCCGCAGCCGGGAATCCAGATTCGACAGCGGCTCATCGAGGAGTAGCACCTGCGGGCGCGTTGCGATGGCGCGCGCCAGGGCCACGCGCTGCTGCTGGCCGCCGGACAGCTGACCCGGGCGACGCTCAAGGAGGCCACCCAGCGACAGCTTGCCTGCAGTGTCTGCAGCGACGTCGCGCCGCTTCTGCTTCGCGACCTTGCGGATGCGCAACGGGTAGGCGATGTTGTCTGCGACATCCATGTGCGGGAACAGCGCATAGTCCTGGAAAACCATGGCGACGCCGCGCTCCCCCGGCTCCCGGTCGGTCATGTCCACACCGCCGATCTCCAGCGTCCCCTCCGTGATGGTCTCCAGCCCGGCGATCGAGCGCAGCAGGGTGGTCTTGCCGCAGCCGGATGGGCCGAGGAGCGCGAA
>PDWJ01005489.1_pt1 | contig 10395 bp, 7 predicted proteins | sample 1430881 | NCBI WGS metagenome assembly PDWJ01 (sample SAMN01162460, study PRJNA174530) | Oral metagenome, whole genome shotgun sequencing project. | biome: Marine environment; feature: Marine mammal; material: Swab sample of the gingival sulcus; isolation source: swab sample of gingival sulcus... | reverse complement strand
TGTCATTCACGAAGTCAACCCGAAATCGCTCGATTCTTCTCTGATTTACATCAAAAACGCACATGTTAGTAATCGCAAGGTAGGCGATGGCCCATCACATGCCGTGATGGATGCCCTGCACTGTGATCACGCCCTTCTAAAAGACAAGCACAGTTACTTTACCCAAACTAAAGACGGTATGATGCTAAAGTCCAGCACGCTCTACATCAAAGACGAAAATAATCAAGTGAAATACGTCTTTTGCATCAACTTTAACGTCGGCGGGTTAATGGTGGCCAACGACTTGATTCAGGATTTAATCAAGCCGGACTTAAACGATCAAGACGGCTCGCCGGAACGCATTACGCAAAGCGTCAGCGAAGTGCTGGACGACCTAATTGAACAATCGGTCAAACTGATTGGCAAGCCGGCCTCATTGATGAGTAAACAGGAAAAAATTAAAGCCATCAACTTCTTAAACGACGCCGGCGCCTTCTTAATTACCAAATCAGGCGATAAAATTTCCGACTACTACGGCATTTCCAAATACACCCTATACAATTACATCGACGTCAACAAATAGCGTTAGACGTCGGCATACGGCTCGTCAACTTGACGGCCGCCGACAAAGCGCGCCACAATCTGGCGATCGTCGCCACAGTAGATAAAGCGCTGCAAACGCTCTGATAGATCTTTCTTTTGACAATCGCCTAAGGCGCTGTCGTCGATTGCTAAAAAGTCGGCGAGGCGCCCTTTTTTAAAGTCGCCCAAATTGCCAAAAAACTTGCCACCGGCCCGCGTCGCCATATAAAAGGCATTGGCAAAACTAAGCCGTCGCGCCGTCGTGTCGACGTGCACCCAATACAAATTGGAAAAAGTCAAGGCCATCTGCATGGCGCGACTAATCGACACTTCGTGGCCGCCGGAAATGTCCGAACCCAAGGCGACCGGAATACCGTAATCGAGCAATTCTGTAATCGGCGCGATGCCGCTGGCCAAATTGCCGTTTGATTGTGGACAATGCGCCACGACGACTTGGCTGGCGCGCAGCAATTCCTTTTCGCGCGACGTCGGCCAAACGCAATGCGCCATAACCGTCTGATAATCTGGCCGCCACAAGTCGTGTTGACGGTAGACGTCCGCATACGATTGACAATCCGGAAATAGCTCGGCCACCCAGGCTATTTCCTTTTTATTTTCCGATAAATGCGACTGCACCGGCAAATTGTAATCGGCGGCGATTTTGCCGAGCGCCGTCAAAAGTTCACGCGAGCAGCTCGGCACAAAGCGCGGCGTAATAATCGGCTTGGCCATCTTATTGTGTTTGGTCGCCTCGACAAAGGCCACCGTATCGGCGATGCTATCGACTGTCTGCTCGATATAGTAATCTGGACTGTGACTGTCCATATTGACTTTGCCGACAAAGCTGCGCAAGCCGGACTGTTCAAACATATTAATCAAATCGATGGCGGCCGCCTTGTGAATCGTCGCAAAGACAACGCTGGCTAGCGACCCGTGCCGCCAAAAGGCATTGATTAAACGCTTAAAGATCAGGCGGCGATAGTCGGCGTCGGCAAAGCGACTCTCCTCTGGAAAAGTATAGGTGTGCAACCAATCTAACAACTCCATGCCAATGCCAATGCCGCGATTGACAAACTGCGGTACATGGCAGTGTAAATCGACAAAACCGGGCATGACAAAGCCAGTGCTATAATCTAATACCGTCACTTTTGACCAGTCCTGTGGAATAGCCGGCACGAGGTCGACAATCTGCTCCCCGTCGATTAACATATAGTGATTGGCGCGCAAATTTAGTTCGTCTGGCGACTTTGAATCGACAAAATTTGAATGAATAATTTTTCTTTGCATATACTATCCCACTTCAAAGACGCCACGCGGAATAATGCGGATTTCCGGAATGACGGTCAATGACAAAAACGACAATGTAATTAACGGATCTATCTTGTCGTTGACGCCGTGTCGACGGGCCAACGCAATCATTTCAGACACGTTTTTTTCGACGATCTGATAATCTTGACAACTCATTAGACCCATGATTTCGAGCGCTACTTCGGCGCGAATTTGGCCACCGCTGGCCAAACAATAGCCGCCGCCCATCTGCTCAATTTTAGCGACGCAGGCCATGATGTCATCGTCGTTATCGCCGACGACGATTAAATTGTGCGAGTCGTGCGATACAGTCGAAGCAATCGCACCATTTGTGATGCCGTAATTTTTTAGGACGCCGACGCCCACCTTGCCGGACGCCCTGTGGCGTTCAAATACGACGACCTTGTTAAAAACTGCATCGGCTGCAAAATAGCCGTCTTTTTGCGGCACCGTTTCGATGCTTTTAGCGGTCAGTATTTGTCCATTGATGACATTGATGACCGGAAACTGGCCGTCCAGCGGCAGTTGTATTGCCGATTTATCGTAGGGCGCCAAGTGCACGCTGTTCAAAAGTGGTTCAGCAACCGACAGCGCCGTCAAGCCGGCGCTCGGCTCGACTAACTTGCCCTTGAAGTAGACGCTTTCAACTTTAAAAGTCTCCAAATCATCCAATAAAATTATATCGGCTTGACAGCCGGGCGAAATCGCACCTAAGTGCTTTAGCCCATAACAAGTGGCGGCGTTGATTGTCGCCATCTGAATGGCCTGAATCGGCGCGATGCCCAATTCGATCGAGCGGCGCACATTATAGCTGATGTGCCCGCGTTCAATTATCTCTGAAATGTGTTTATCGTCGGTGCAGAAAGTAAACCGATTCGTCGTCAAACCGTGTTCGACAATACCGCTGACGATGGCATCTAAATTTTTAGTGGCACTGCCCTCGCGAATGTGTACATACATACCGCAACGCAATTCGCGCAAAGCCGCTTGATATGTGGTGCACTCGTGATCGGTTTCGACGCCGCTGAAGCGATAGGCATTCAATTTTTTGTCGTCAAAACTGCCGGCGTGACCGTCGAGCACTTTGCGCTTAAACAAATTTATCTTATCGTGCATCACGCTGTCACCGGCGACAATTTCATCGGAACTCATCAGTTCACCAAGTCCCAACACGCGCTGGTGTTCGAGGTATTCGGCCAAATCGGCCGCCAAAAGCGTGGCGCCGTTATCGTCATATTGACTGGCTGGTACACAAGATGGCACCATTACATAGACGTTACCTGGTACGTCTTTAGTGGCATCGATAATGAAGTTAATGCCGGCCTTGCCGGCGACGTTCGCCGCCTCATGTGGATCGACGATAAAGGTCGTCGTTCCGGTCAAACTGGCCTGCTCTACCAACTGTGACGGGTGCACCATCGTCGATTCGAGATGAAGGTGTGAATCAATTAGTCCCGGGCAGAGGTATTTGCCGCTGCAGTCAATTTCGGTCAGCCCCGAATAGTTGCCGACGGCAATGATTTTATCCCCTTCAACGGCGACGTCTTGCTCGATGATTTCGCCGCTCAAGACATTGACGACAAAACCATTTTTAAAGACGACTTCAGCCGGCTTTTCACCGCGGGCAATCGCCATTAATCGCGCTCTGTTTTGGTTCACAATGCACCCCCTATAAACAAAAATATTTGAAAATAGCGTTGCAGGCGCCAATCGGCGCCCGCCCCGCTACTCGATAACAAAACTGTCTGTACTAAACGAAAACGTATTTTAAGACAAAGAGCGCGCACAAGATGTAAAGGATTGGATGAATCTCTTTGGCTTTACCAGTTCCCAACTTCAACAAGGTGTAAGAAAGAACGCCCACGACGATACCTTCGGCAATACTGTAAGTCAACGGCATGATGATAATCGTCAAGAAAGCCGGGATTGCTTCCGTCACTTTTGAGAAGTCAATTTTAGCAACTGAACCCATCATGAAGTAACCGACGACGATTAGCGCTGGGGCCGTAGCAAAGGCCGGTACAGCCAAGAAGATCGGCGAGAACAATAGCGCCAAGGCGAATAGACCCGCCGTGACGAGACTGGTTAAGCCAGTGCGGCCACCATCGGCGACGCCGGCGGCAGATTCGACGAAAGTCGTCGTCGTCGACGTACCTACACAGGCGCCAAACGTCGTGGCGATTGCATCGGCAAATAGGGCTTGTTTGATATTCGGCAGTTCGCCTTTTTCATTGAGGAAGCCGGCCTTCTCAGATACGCCAATCAAAGTGCCGAGCGTATCGAACAAATCGACGAACAAGAAAGCAAAGACGACGACCCAAATTTCAAAACTCTTTAATGCGGCAAAATCAAACTTAAAGGCAACCGGTGCCAAACTCGGCGGCATCGACATAATCGTCGTCGGGATAACCGGGAAAGTCGTCTCGAAGTTCGGTACATAAATACCGGTAACTTGAGCGATCATACCGAGTACCCAAGTTGCAAAGATACCGATCAAAATGCTACCCTTGACGTGTTTGGCTTCTAAAATGGCGGTAATGATAATGCCAATTAAAGCCATTAAGACGACCGGTGATTTGACATCGCCCAAGCCGACTAATACGGCGTCATTATTGACGATAATGCCGGCGTTTTGGAAACCGATAAAGGCAATGAACAGGCCAATACCGGCACTAACTGCCGTCTTTAACGTCATCGGAATGCTGTTGAAAAGCATCTCGCGTACATTTGTCGCCGTTAAAATGATAAAGATGATGCCTTCGATTAGTACGGCGGTCAATGCGGTCTGCCACGAATAACCCATGCCGAGCACGACGCCAAAAGCAAAATAGGCATTGAGGCCCATACCAGGCGCCAGTGCAAACGGATAATTGGCCAATAGCGCCATCATCAGGGTACCGACGATCGCCGCCAGCGCCGTCGCCGTAAAGACGGCGCCGCCATCCATACCGGTTGCACTCAAGATGCCGGGATTGACGATGAGAATATAAGCCATCGTCATAAACGTCGTTAGTCCGGCAACTGCTTCGGTTGAAACATTGGTGTTGTTCTCTTTCAACTTGAAAAAGCGTTCTAACATAGCATACTCCTTTATATTTTCACAAATACCAGCCGATGTTAATAAAACTACAAACCAACGCTATCTAAGAAGTCGTTCAGCAAATTCATGCTGACGGTCTTGCGATAAGACGCCGATACGCGACCGTTAATCGGTTGTATCAATTCGTCGTAAGCCGCCACATATTGGGCGCGTTTAGCGCGCGCTTCATCCAAAGTGAGGCCAATCATCATGCCGTCGAGATCGGGCCGCCTGATAATCAGTGGCGAAATCGCGCCAATCGCAATCGCGAAATGGGCAATTCGGTCGTCGACAATGCGGTAGACGGCGGCAAAGTCGAGCCTGGAGATAGCCAACGACTTGCGGGCGCCAATTTTTTTATAGTAATACTGGCCATAATTTCGCTTTGGAATACTGACTGACGTAATGATTTCATCGTCTGCAATCGCCAATTTTTTGCGGTCGACGTAAAAGTCCTTAATGGCGACCGAGCGACTATTGTCTTGCGACTGTAAGTTGACTACGGCGTCGAATAAGTAAAAAATCAACGCCGTGTCGGCCTTGGCCGAACCGTTGCCGATATTGCCGCCAATCGTACCCATATTGCGAATCGCCGGCGCTGCCAAATAGGCGATCGCATCCTTTAGAATCGACGGGCAATTACAGTAATCATAGACTTCGGTAAAACTGCAGCCGGCACCAATCGTCAAACTATCTTCGTCTTCTGTAATGGCGCGCAGGGCGTTTATCCGGTGTAAGAATAAATAGTCAACGCTGTGCGCCTCGACCATCAAATCAGTACCGCCGCCGTAGAGTACAATATCGGGGCGCTGGCGTTTGACTTCGAGCGCATGTTGCAAATCTCTCGCTACGATTGAGCCCATAATTTACCCCCTTTTTCGGCCGCTATCATAATCGCCTTAACGATGGCATTATAGCCCGTACAGCGACATAAATTACCCGATAACCCATTGCGAATCTGCGCTTCTGTCGGCTGTGGATGACGCCGCAACAGACACTCTGAGGCCATAATCATCCCAGGTATGCAAAAACCGCATTGTACAGCGCCGACTTCGGCATACGCTTCTTCTAAAACTTTAAATCGTTCCGTCTTGGCAAAGCCTTCAACTGTCAAGACGTCACAGCCGGCGACGCGCCCCATCGCCACGAGGCAAGAATTGGCCAGTTGCCCATCGATGATGACCGAACAAGCGCCACATTCGCCCTCTTTACAACCTTCTTTGGCACCTGTTAAGTGGTGTTTTTGGCGGATGACGTCGAGTAGGCAAGCGTTCAATGAACCATCGTACTCCGTCTCGACACCGTTGAGTGTAAAAGTAATCGACATTATACTTCCCCCTTTATGTAGGCGAGCGTGCGCTCGACTGTCATTGGCATTTCGTTGATATTTTGACCGACACAGGTTTCCAGTGCGCCAATATAGGCAGCCGCGACACCGACGACCGGCAATTCACCACAACCCTTGGCGCCAAATGGCCCCTCTGGATAGGGTTCGACATAAGTCGACACGTCGAGCATCGGCGCATCGAGTGCCGTCGGCAACAGATAATCGCTAAAGCTGCTATTTCTGATTCGCCCCTTGCTGTCGATGTGCATTTCTTCCATGTAGGAATGGCCAATGCCCTGCATAATGCCACCCTCTAGTTGGCCGATTACGATATTGTGATCGATTGGCGTGCCGACGTCAAAGCTGCCGTAAACAGCCAATAAATTGTGCAGGCCGGTCAGCGTATCGACCTCGACTTCACAGGCGACGACGCCATAAGAAAAGGACGGATAGGCATCGCCTTGGAAATTTTCAATATCAAATGGAATGATGTAGTCGGCCGGTTTAAAGCGCGCCTCAAAGACCTGTTCGACGCCGTCTTGCCAGTTTTCTTTCAACTGCAACGCGGCGCGCCTAATCAACTCGCCGACGATCATAATCGAACGCGAGGCGACAGTCGGGCCGGAATCGGGCACCTTAAGCGTGTCAGGCTTATTGTAGATAATTTGATCATAAGGTATGTCGAGCGCCGAGCCGACAATTTTGCGGAAAGTCGTGAAGATGCCCTGACCCATATCGGTATTGGCAGCTAGAATTTCAACCCGATCGTCTGCGTGCTTTTTGACCTTGGCGACAGCCTTGATAATTTCCTGCTCACCGTTGCCGGTAAAGCCGCCACCGTGAAAATAATGCGACATTTCAATGCCGCGACGATAGCGACCGGTTTGCGGTTGACTGTATAGTTTTTTCTTGTTGTAATAATCGCTCTTGGCGGCGACCTCGTCCATCATCGGTCCAACGGGGACCGGGAAGTGATAGATGCCGTTGGTCGATGTACGATCGCCTTGTTTAGAAAGATGGGCGCGCTTAAAGGGCAGTCGATCGACTTTTAAATGATCGGCTACATGATTCATAAACATTTCAATCGCAAAGAACACCTGTGGTGCTCCAAAGCCACGAAATGCGCCATTTGGCACGGTATGTGTCACGGCGACGTCGCCGTGAATCGCTAAATTATCAAAAGTGTAAACGCCCGGCGAACTGATTAATCCACGCTGCAAGACAACCGATGACAGCGTCGAATAAGCGCCGCCATCATAGCGGATTTCGACTGCTAAACCAGTAATTTTACCATCTTTGATAGCCGCTTTATAATGGCTCTTAGAGGGGTGTTTTTTGCTGGTTGCAATAATGTCTTCGCGGCGGTTGAAGATGACGCGAACCGGTAGGCCGGTTTTATAGGCGGCGACGGCGACCTGACAGGCCAGCACAGAGGGATAATCCTCTTTGCCGCCAAAGGCGCCACCGATCATTTCTTGAATAATCTGAACTCGTTCGGCCTCAAAGCCAAGCGCTTGCATGACTGCCCGTTCGACGTAATAGGGACACTGCAACGAACCGCGCACGGTCATCACATCATTTTCGTAGTAGGCGATCATGCCCTGCGTCTCAAGGTAGGCCTGTTCTTGTAAACCGGTCGTAAAGGTCTCTTCGTAAACGTCGTCGGCTTCGGCCAGCACTTGGGCAAAATCGCCCTTTTTAATCGCGTACTCAAAGTGCTTATCAACCGCTTTAGCGGGATCGATAATCGCCGGCAAATCGCGATAGACGACTTCCGTTTGTTCAGCCAATGCACGCGCAACTTCAATGTCCGGTCCGACGATTAAAGCGATCGGATCGCCGATGTATTTGACGACGCCACCGGCAAAAATCGGCATGTCGTCGAGCACGATGTGCACTTGATTGTCGCCCGCAATATCGCGGTGATCAACATAGTGATAACCATCCGGCAGCGGCGGATATTTGATGTCTAAAACATCGGCATGTGCCCTGTCAGATCGGATGAACACACCATGACAATATCTACTTGGATCTAAATCAGCAACGTATTTTTCGGCGCCGCTGGCCTTGTCATAGGCGTCTACTTTTCTAACCGAAAGTCTACCAATCATGATACTCTCCTCCCATAATTGCTCACTATTATTATATACTTTTTTTGCAGAAATTCAATTAATTAACGCGCAATGAATTGTCCTGCACCCCTTTCGCCAACAAATTTCGCCCCGTCGACAACCAGCGCGCCGCGCGAAAATACCTTGTCGATAAAACCGCTGGCGCGATAGCCCTGATAGGGCGAATAATCGCAATTAGAGGCTAGCGTTTGACCGTCGAATTGATAACTTTTGGTCGGGTCTAAAACGACTAAATCGGCATCGGCGCCAACTTGAATGGCCCCCTTCTGGGGATAGCAGTTGAATATTTTAGCGGCGTTGGTACTCATTAACTTGGCGAAGTCACAGAGCGACATACCGCGCTTGACGACCGCTTCACTGTACATGATCAAACCGCGTTCCTGAACGCCGGCGATGCCACCGGGCGCCTTGCGATAGTCTTCGCTCGCGAGCTGCTTTTCGGCCAGCATAAATGGACAATGATCGGTGCCGACAGTTTGAACTGTGCCGTCAAACAGTCCCTGCCAAAGCGCCTCTCGATCGGCGCCGCTGCGCAGCGGCGGAGCCATAATATAGCGCGCTGCCGTTTTGCCATCACCTTGATAAAGCGATTCGTCGAGCATTAAATACTGCGTACAGGTTTCGACAAAGAGATTGGTTTGCCCACTTTGACGGGCCCGGCGCACGCGCGCCAAACTCTGTCGCGTCGAAGTGTGTACAATGTAGGCCGCTGCGTCTCCCACCTGATGCGCCCAGTCGATTAGGCGACCGACCGTTTCGGCTTCGGCAATATTGGGCCGCGATTGGGCATAATAGCGCGGCGCCACCGTACCGCGCCGGGCGAATATGTCGTTGTAATACTTGGTGATTCCGTCATTCTCGCAGTGCACCGTCAACACGCCGCCCACTTCCTTGAGCGCAGCGAGCAAGCGCAGCAATGCAACGTCGTCCGACGGATAGCCATAAGTCGAATAGGCCTTAAAACTGCTGACGCCTTCCGATTGCACGATATGCTTTAACTCTGCAATAATGGCGTCGTCGACGTGTTGAATGACGCCGTGAAAACCGTAATCAATGGCGGCGTCGCGCGCCAGTTGACGATAGCGATTGATGCTGGTCATCAGCGGGCTGCCCGCCTCACTAAAGGCGATGTGGTCAATAATCATCGTGGTACCGCCCAGCGCGGCGGCCACTGTACCGCTATAAAAATCGTCGGCCGCCCGAAATTGCGCCGACTGTTGTAAATCCATGTGGGTGTGTGGATCGATAAAACCAGGTAAGACAATGCAGCCAGACGCGTCGATCTCGCGGTCGACTGGCTCAGTTTGATTTGAATCGATTGCCGCTATTTTACCGTCTTCAACGATGATGTCAGCCACTAAACAAGTTGATTCTAAGACGATATTTCCACCTTTGATTCTCGTTTTCATAGCCACCTCCAACAGCGCAGTTCGATTAACTTTTTATCGTGTAATACTATTATACCAAAAAATTAACAAAAAAAGTTTGTTTAGTTTAAAAAATTTTTCAATTTATTTTTTTTTTAACAAAAAAAGCCAAAAATGGCTAATTTTTGCTTTATTAACTTTGGCAACAGCGCCTTTTGATTGTCAAGTAAATATTTTAAAATATTAGAGTAAATGCTTATTGTATAGCAACCGTGCCATGGTGACGGTCAAACCGGCGCTGACCGGCACTAGCAAGCTAACCGCCGACGATAATTGGGGAACGGCCAAAAATAGCACCGTCATAAACAGCAGTGGAAAGATCGCTATCTTAATGCGCTTGGCCATGAAAAAGACACCGAGGGCTCCAAACAGCGCCGGCAAGATATTTTCAAAGGCCGGCGCGAGCAGTTGTGAACTCAGCAGCGGCTGAATAAAGGCAATTAACAATATGCCCAACACAATAATTAGCAATGTGACAATCGAACACACCGCGATGGCAATCGTCGCCACGACGTCGCCCGCCTCGCTGTTGGCCTTTGTTCCAGTCAGCTCAATCGCCAT
>PDWJ01005488.1_pt1 | contig 10395 bp, 10 predicted proteins | sample 1430881 | NCBI WGS metagenome assembly PDWJ01 (sample SAMN01162460, study PRJNA174530) | Oral metagenome, whole genome shotgun sequencing project. | biome: Marine environment; feature: Marine mammal; material: Swab sample of the gingival sulcus; isolation source: swab sample of gingival sulcus... | reverse complement strand
AAAGAGCATTCCCGCTGAAGCTGTCCCGTATCAGGCAATGCCTTTATTTCTTTTGTTTGAATGCTGGGACTGACATTCTCATATTTACTAAATCATTTAGTCCAGTTTGTTTATAAATTAGGATAGGCATAAAAAAAATTCATGTCAATAATTTTATAAAATATTTTATAAAATTTACTTTTACTCAAATCTATAAAAAAATTCTAAAAAATTAAACTCTATTATTTGGTAGGAACAGACTGAGTCCCGATACCCAGCAAATCAGCGATATTGGCCCGAGGATCAATCACCGGTTCAATCAGTGAAGTGGAACAGGTCATCAGCGTGGAGACCCCAGGGCCATGACCAGCCAGTTTACAGTCGGAATGGACCACAATACCGATACTCACGGCCCCCTGTACAAAGGCACGGCCATAGGAGTTATCATGGTCCATTAATGCCACAAAATCCCCAAACCGCATCTGATCCAGGTGATATTTTTTCACGGTCTCCGGGTCCGAAGTCATGACATCATAGTCCCCAGCCCCAACGTGGGGACGCCCCACCCCGGAGCCCATGCAAGGGGCCGGCACCATGGTCGTAACAGGGACCTTCAATCTACCATTATCAGTTTCTTCAATCTTCATTTTTTCCAAAAGCTCAGGGGCCAGGTTGAACAATTTGATATCTGGATAATCGGTGAGGGAGAGGCCCTGACCTTTGGCCCGGATGAGGATGTTGTCGTTATAGGTCATCTGTTCTTTAACAGCTTGGGCAAACTCCACAATAATATGCTCAGAGCCGCCATGATGACCGATGACCACACCGGTTTCCCCTTTGGCTGCCCCAGAGACGATTTTTGCCGCATTCCCCACACAGGAAAGAATCTGAAGAGAATTATTGGGAAAATCGTTGGGTTTTTCTGCATTTGCTGTGCAGGAGACGCCAGGTTCGATATGATCGCCGGACAGGCCAAAGGCGGGATCTCCCACCTGTACATTCAAGGTGATGCCCCCAATGCCTGGCAGCAGAAAGGGCTCCCCCTGGTGATCCACCTTCCACCCCACGCCCACCCGGGGCATTCCCGGCTTGCAGGCCAAAGCGATTTCAACAACTTTATCTTTATTGGTCTTGAGCATACGCGTACTCCAATTATCGGGTTATCTTTTTTAATGTAATTAGAAAAGGCAGGGCCGTATATCCAGCAATTGCAGCAATGATAAACATGGCGTCCATACCAAAAAAATCTCCTAATGCCCCGGCAATAACAACAGCCAGTGACCGGACGGCAAAAGAAACCATCATAAACAATCCATTGGCCGCGGATGGATTTTCCGGAGCGTGCTCCTGGATCAACGCCAGCATCACCGGTGTGGTGGACAACACTGTAAATCCGGTCACCAGCAACATGAGTATCTGAACGATTCCCGTCGTAAACACAAACAATAAAATGGCTGCCGGTGCCGTTGCCAGGGCCCAAAGCAATACCCGCTGACGGCCCAGACGATCTGAAAGTGTGCCGGCAGACAGGATACCGGCCACGCCCAACGCCTCATACATCGCCAAGGCTGCCCCACCCATCCACAGGCTGCCGGTATGTTGCTCCACATACACCGTAAGAAACATACCCATGGATCCGTGCATGAGCGATCGAGCGGCTAAAATCCCAGAGAGAGGATTAAGCACATGGCAGACTTCCTTATATGCGGCCTTTAAAGATCCCCTGGATTTCAGAGCGGTTTTCTCACTGGCTGGCTCCAGGGCCAAAAACAATATGACAGATGTGGCCAGTGCCAGCGCCACCACATAATAGAAATGGGCCAGCCCCAAAACAGACACTGCGGCCACAGCAACCATCGGGCCCAGGGTCCGGGCCAGCTCTCCGCCAGTCATAAAGAAACTCATTCCTCGACCTTTGAAATCCCCTGAATACCGGGCCACCAGCACTGGCGCCGGTACATGGAACAAGGCCACGGAAATCCCGGCTAAAAACACCAGAATCAGCAGCACCCCATAAGACGGCGCAAGTCCCATGAATCCCATAGGCAACGCTGTCAACGTGGGAGATAAAATCACCAGCCAGCGGGCCAGCCCCCGGTTATCGGCGAACAACCCGATAAAGGGATTGGCCAACGCTGGAATCTGCATCACCGTGGATAACAGCCCAGCCTGACTTAAGTTCAAAGCCAATTTTTCTATGATCAGGGGCAACAGCGGAGCAAGGAAACTGGTATAAAGGTCATGGACAAAATGGGCAAAGGATACCAGGGTGACCCTGGGCGTACTAAATGAGTTGGCCATTGGTATTAAAATCCTGCATTTTCAAGGGCATCAATGACCGTATAGGCGGTCATATCGCATTGAATGGGGGTAATGGAAATACAATTTGCCAGCAGGGCGTCGTTATCGGTATTGTCTTCGGGACGCACCGGATGCATCTCGTCATACCAGAAATAGGTCCGGCCCCTGGGATTTGTTCTCCGGTCAAACTTCACCGCCAGATTGTTGTCCGCCTGACGGGTCACCTTCACGCCTAATGTGTTTTTAATCGGAATACAGGGTATATTGATATTGAGAAACACACCTGGGGGAAGAGACATGTTAAAGGCAGTTTCCACCATAGACGCAACATAGGCTGCCGTGCCGTCAAAATCCATCACATCCCCATATTGAATCGAGACCGCAATGGCGGTAATCCCATTTAGCGTTCCCTCCCGGGCCGCCCCCACAGTGCCTGAATAATTTAAATTGATGCCGGTGTTAGACCCAGCATTGATCCCTGATACAATCATGTCTGGCGGTGCGTCTTGAAACAAATCGAACAATGCCAATTTTACACAGTCCGCTGGGGTGCCGGACACTGCATACCCGCTGCCGCCGCAATTGAGATCCACCCGTTCATACTTCAAAGGGGAATTGGCAGTGATGCCATGGCCGACGGCACTTTTCTCCTGATCCGGTGCCACCAGGGTCACCTGGTGGACTCTGGACAGCTCTCGGTACAAGGCCTGAATCCCAGGGGCACGGTATCCATCGTCGTTTGTGATTAAAATTTTCATATGAATCCTAAGTGTTCTATTTTCTGTCTTTTGTTCTCAACAGCGTGGCTGTTTGTCCATTGGTCTTTAGTTATGTTGGTTGATGAATCTCAGGCAATCGTGGTACCGTCCATTTCCATTTTGGTGTGTTCAACGTGAACTGCCCCCCCCCGATACCTTTTATATCCGACCAGAGGACGTCTGCAATATTTAGTGAGGACCAAATGGTTGTCAAGACTATAATTACGAGAATCCTTGTGTGTTACGGTTTGCAAAAGAATCAAATTCTGAATTCCGGCGCCATTCACTTGCATGGCTTCGAAAGGCAAATTCTCTGGTAAATCACGCGTTGGTTTCATCGCATGTTCTTTTGTTGCAAAAAAAATACCATTTCATGTATATAGAATCAACCGTGTATAATTAAACCCAAAATCAATCAAGGCGTCTATCATTACAGATAATTATACTAAAGCGGGAAACCCGCAACCCATTTTGCCCCTCCTCATTTTCTTGTTTTTTTGTACAGGAATTGAGGAGTAAGGCACTAAAAATAGACGCACTTTCACATTAAAGAAATATGGATTTTTGGCAACGTTGGCAAAGAAGAAGTAGCGGTGCGGATAATTCCTTACAAATCCCATACAAAATTTTCCACTTCAAGGTGCCGTTAGAATATCAAAGGAAATATTCGGGTTGCGCCTGTATCTAAAATCCTTATTGATTGACACACTAAAGATGACATGTTAATTAAAATACCTTGATTTATTCGAGTTTAATGCCATGAAAGCAATGAGTAGGAGTATCGTACTATGATTGGTGGAATCGGAATGCCTGAACTGATAATTATCCTGGTTATAATCCTTATTATTTTCGGTGCGGGAAAACTGCCAGAGATCGGTGCCGGGCTAGGAAAAGGTATTAAAAACTTTAAAAAAGCCACAAAAGAACCCCTTGAAGACAAGAACGACGAGCCCGAAAAAATCGAAAAAAAATAATTGGCTAATACGTTCGTTATCCTATACCGCTCGGGACCTTGACCGCCTTCAGCCGGTCAGTGTATCTCAATACTGCAGAAATCATTGAGAGACACTGACCGGCTGAGTTTTTATGCGCCCATTTAGAGCCATGAAAAAAGCGCTGTGCTGTCTTAATAATGACCATGGGTCGTTATCTCAAAACGGATGGATTCTGGTCATCACAAAACTAAGGAGTGTTGCCATGCCCCCCAACAATGACGCTGAACAAAAGGACACCAAACAAGCTTTATGAAAAACAGGGAGGCCAATCGATTAATCAAAGAAAAAGAGGCGCTGATCAAATCATTTTTGGCCGGCAATGCCGACAATTTTCTTGAACGGTTAACCGCTAGCCTGGATGCATATTTCGTTTCTGTCTTTGAAAAAAGCGCTGTGGCGACCAGGATGGCGCTTGAAGGACATCGCTTTGCCATCATCGCTTTGGGCGGATACGGCAGAAAAGAACAATGTATCCATTCCGATATCGACCTGCTGATCCTGTTTGATCAAACGGTTCCAAATGATGTGGAAACATTCGTACAGGAACTGCTGTATCCGTTATGGGACGACCGGTTTGAAGTCGGCTATGCCGTTCGGCGCATTGATGAATGCCTGAAGATGTCATTTGAGCGATTTGACATTCTGACCACCATCCTGGATGCCCGATTTATCTGCGGCACATTATCGGTCTATTCCGCATTCATGGAAAAATTTCGTCAGCAACTGGCCGGAAAACACCTTAAAGCGGCCATGACATACCTGTATGAAACCGGACAAAAACGGCTGGCAGATTACGGCGACTCGACCTATCTTGTGGCCCCGAATTTAAAATCTGGATTCGGCGGTCTGCGAGACTACCACACCTTACTCTGGTATGCCAAAATCAAGTCCAATATTAAAACCCGTCGGGATCTGGAATACTATGGGTTTCTCTCCCATCTGGAATACACCACTCTGGAAACTGCCCTGGCCTACATCTGGGATATTCGAAATCGCCTCCACTATATTTCCAAAAGAAAAAACGATACCCTTCATTTTGAACGCCAGCCTGAAGTGGCCAGTCTTTTGGACCATACCAACACGGCAGGACACACTGAGGTCGAAGCCTTTTTGGGGAAACTTCATGAACATATGGAATTTCTCAAACAGATTTTCCAGATCACTTATGAAGATATTGATGCGTCCCGCCGGACCCAAAAAGACGCCCCAACAACCAAACCTGCAGGCATCAACGGCTTGATCATAAAAAAGCGCCGTCTCCAGTTTGCCAATACCGTGGTCATCCTTCAGGATCCAGCCCTGTTGCTTAAAATATTTTTTGAAAGCGGACGGACCCGAATTCCCCTTTCCATTGAAGCCCGACGGGTTGTCTTTGAATTCAGACACCTGGTGGATGAGAACCTGAGAAAAGACCCAGCGTGTGTTACCCTGTTTAAACGAATCCTGGGACTTTCCTACTGGGAATTCAACGTGCTCAATGTAATGCTCTCCACAGGCATTCTCCAGCGATTTATCCCCGAGTTTACCCCCCTGGTGGATAAAATTCAGTATTCCCAGTACCATCTGTTTCCAGTGGATAAACATTCTATTCGCTGTGTCCAGATCATCAACAGCTTCAAAACGCCAGATACCACTCGGATGGGCAGCATGTATGCCGGTGTATACAAAAAGTTAAAAAATAAGAGCGTACTGTTGGTGGCAGGCCTTCTCCACGATATCGGCAAATCAGACCCTGCCAGGGAACATTCAAAGCAGGGCGCTGCCATTGCCGGCCCCATCATCGACCGTTTAGGGTTTCGTGCGACGGAAAAAGAAGCCATCCTTTTTCTTATTGCAAACCACCTTCTTTTAGCAAAAACGGCCACCCGCCGGGACATTTACGATGAGGAAACCGCCGTGCGCATTGCCGGCAAGGTGGGCAAAATCGGTTTGCTTCGCATGTTGTTCCTGATCACGGTCGCCGATGCCCAGGCCACCGGTCCCAAGGCATGGAACGATTGGACAGAGCAGCTGATCAAGGATTTATTTTTGAGAATCATGGGCATCCTTAGAACCGGTGAACTGGTTTCCAAAAAAAGCCAGCGGCGCATTGAAGCCAAAAAAAAAGAGGTGCGTGCGCAGCTTAAAGAAAGCCGGTGCAAAGCGGAGATCGACCAGCAATTATCGGCCATGTCCAGACGCTATTTGCTTCACGTTTCAGCACAGAATATCGTAGCGCATATCCACCTCCATGAGAATTTGGGAGACCGGGAATTTATCTGGCAGATTACCGAGGACAAGGCCTCTGATATGCGCACCGTATCTATCTGCGGTAAAAATACACCCGGATTTTACTCCAAGGTTGCCGGCGTCTTTTTCCAGAACACCATCGATATTGTGGGCTCTCAGGCTTACTCCCTGGCAAGCAGTCATATTCTTGATGTCTTCAATGTCCGGCCGCCAAAAGACCGGATTTTTGAAACAGAAAAATGGAAAAAAGCGCATCGCGACCTAACCCTTGCGCTGGAGGACGATCACTATCTGGACAGGATTCTGGACAAGATTCCGTCAAAGATCACCATCCCAACGGGCAAGCGTCCCGAGCCCAACCAAGTGAGAATCGACAATGACACCTCAAACTTTTTTACCATTATTGAGGTGCTCACCTATGATTTTCCGGGCCTACTCTTTGCCGTAACCAATACCCTGTACCGAAACGGGCTTACTGTGGAAGTAGCGATGGTCGCCACTGAGGTTGATCAGGTCATTGATATTTTTTACGTAAAAGACCTGTACCAAGATCGAAAAATCGAGTCCACAGAACAACTGAAACATATAAAATCATCCATTATTAATTGTCTTCCCAAAGTTGCATCAAAGGAGGTTTTAAATGAAAAAAATAGAAGCCATTATCAAACCCTTTAAACTAGACGATGTCAAAGAGGCGCTCAGTGAAATCGGCATCTACGGCATGACTGTTACCGAAGTTAATGGATACGGGCGGCAAAAGGGGCATAAAGAAATATACCGGGGTGCAGAATATGTGGTGGATTTCGTTCCCAAAATCAAGCTGGAAATCGTTGTCCCCGACGACCGGCTAACGGAATCGGTGTCTACCATACGCGACGCAGCCAACAGCGGTAAAATTGGAGACGGTAAAATATTTATCCTGCCGGTTGAAGAGGCCATCCGGGTCAGAACGGGTGAAAAAGGCGACGACGCAATCTAAGATAATAAAACACCTGAAATAGCATTGGGTAACACAAAACAAAAAAGGAACAATCCATATGACACCTAAAGACGTAATCTCAATGGCCAGGGAAAATAAGATAAAAGTGGTTGATATTCGCTACATGGATCTTATTGGCACCTGGCAGCATTTTTCCGTCCCGCTATCGGAATTGACTGAAGTGGCATTTGAAGACGGTTTCGGCTTTGACGGATCCTCCATGCGGGCATGGAAGAATATTGACAATTCGGACATGATCGTCATTCCAGAAGCAGCCACCGCAAAAATTGACCCATTCTTCAACGTCCCGACACTGGTACTCATCGGCAATGTCCACGATCCCATTACCCAGGAAGCATACAGCAGAGATCCCAGGGGTATCGCCAAAAGAACTGAGGCCTATATCAAAAGCACCGGCCTGGGTGACACCATTTTTGTCGGGCCGGAACCCGAATTTTTTATTTTCTCAAACATTCGCTATGCTTCGGAACCCCAAGCCTCCTTTTTTGAAATTGATTCCCCGGAAGCCCACTGGAACAGTGGTGACGGTTCCGAACCCAACCTGGGGTATAAAATAAGATCCAAAGGCGGCTATGTTCCCCTTCCCCCGGCCGATCAATACCAGGACATGAGAACTGAAATGATGCTCACGCTGGAAGATCTTGGCATTGAAATGGAGTGTCAGCATCATGAGGTGGCCACCGCCGGCCAGTCAGAAATTGACCTGCGTTTTGACTCTCTGCTCAACATGGGCGATAAACTGGCCTGGTTTAAATATGTTCTTAGAAATGTCGCTGCCAAATACGGCAGCACAGTAACATTCATGCCCAAACCGCTGTATGGAGACAATGGTACGGGCATGCATACCCATATGAGTTTCTGGAAAGGGGGAGAACCCACGTTTGCGGGCAATAAATATGCGGGGCTTTCCGACAATGCCCTGTGGTCCATTGGCGGCATCATGAGGCATTGCAAAGCGCTGTGCGCCATCACCAATCCCACCACCAATTCATACAAACGCCTGGTACCGGGGTTTGAAGCCCCCATTAAACTGGCCTACTCCAGCCAGAACCGTTCCGCGGCCATCCGTCTGCCCATGTACTCTGGGTCCCCCAAGGCCAAGCGCATTGAGTTCCGAACGCCGGATCCTTCTGCCAACGGTTACATGGCATTCTCCGCCATAGCAATGGCCATGATGGACGGTATCCAGAACAAAATGGATCCGGGCGACCCCATGGATAAAAACATCTATGATATGCCCCCGGAAGAACTGGCAGAAATCCAATCCGCCCCCAGCTCCCTTGAAGAGGCCCTGGAGGCCCTGGCATCAGACCACGATTTTCTGCTCAAAGGCGATGTGTTCACCAAAGACCTTATTGATAGCTGGATTAACTACAAAATGGAAAATGAAGTGAAGCCAGTGATAAGTCGTCCCCATCCCCATGAGTTCTACCTGTACTATGATATCTAAGCTATCGAAAATTCTTAGTAACAGACTGACCCAAAGGCCCGGTAATTTCTTGTTTCCAGGCCTTTTCACCCCATCTGTCATCTCTTCATTTTTTTAATGCATTCGAAAACAAAATAAGCTATATAATTAAGGAAACATCGTTTCCGAAACCACACGAAAACCAGCAAGGGAGCAGAGACCTTGAACAAGATATGCCTCAACCTGTCCGTTGTAACCGCCTTGGGAATGCTTTTCTTTTTTTGCGCGTCTCTGATTCCCCCCAACACGCTGGCCGCAGATCCAGCCCGAAAAGAAGAAAAAGACCTGCTGGCCCCCCTGGTACAGCGGTTGGTTAAAGACGGATTTAATCCAGAACAGACCCAAGCCATCTTTGCAAAAAAACAGGTCTTTTTTAATCCCAGCGGTGTCTCCCTGTTTTTTATCCATTCGGAATCCAACCTGAACTACGACCAGTTTTCAGCGCCCACATCCATTGCAAAAGCCAAAACGTATATGACAACACACAAAAAGGCGCTTGAGCAGGCTCAAAGCACGCTGGGCGTGGATAAATCCATCATCACAGCCATTCTTCTCGTGGAAACCCAATTGGGCACCTATCTTGGCAAACGCACCGTCATCAACACCCTGGCCACCATGGCAGCCCTGGAAGAAAAAGCACTCAAGGATAGGATATGGAATGCTATACCAGATAAAAAGAAACCCAAACGGGCCACCTTTGATAAAAAAGTAACCAAACGCACCAAATGGGGATATGCGGAACTCAAAGCCCTGCTCCGCTATGCCGCCCGGGAAGGGATTGACCCATCCGCCATCAAAGGCTCCTACGCCGGTGCCATGGGCATTTGCCAGTTCATGCCCTCCAACGCTCTGACCCTGGCCAAAGACGGCAACCAGGACGGAAAGGTGGACCTTTTCAACCACAACGATGCCATTTTTTCCGTGGCCAACTACCTCAAGCATTACGGCTGGAAACCCGGCATCCGCCGCCAACAGCAGCACAAGGTACTTTTCAAATACAACCACAGTAATTACTACGTGGATGCCGTCCTAAAAGTATCCGACAAATTAAAATAGACGCAAGGAATAACAGACAGTCATGGAAGATACCCTTCTATACACCCTTTTGGTTGTAGGCATCTCCTTTGCCCTGACCATGGTGGCCCTCATTGACATCATTAAAAAGGATTTCCCCACGGTAAAGGATAAGTTTGTCTGGCATCTGGTGGCCATTATCCCGATCATCGGCTGGCTCATCTATTTTTCCCTGGGTGCAAAGAAAGGCAAAAAGAAAACATACCCATCGTAAATATATTTGACTTTTTTAGAATTTCAGTATAAAAATTAGCCCGTATTTAATTGATGTGGTCCCATCGTCTAGCGGTTAGGACGCTGGCCTCTCACGCCGGAAACCCGGGTTCGATTCCCGGTGGGATCACCAATTAGAGGATAAGGATAAAGGCTTTCAGTAGCGTTTTGCTGGGGCCTTTTAGTTTAATAAACAAAACACATTCCCCCCCTTACTTCACCTTACCCAGAACAATAGAATACGAATTTTAAGAGGATTTTTAAGAAAGTCTATGTAATTCTCTCAGATTTTTCAATTTTCGTTGTGGATTGTGCCTGAGTGTTGATAGATCCAGTAGGGCCCGTGGCCGTTATATGAACGGTTTCCCTTGATTCTCG
>PDWJ01005487.1_pt1 | contig 10396 bp, 8 predicted proteins | sample 1430881 | NCBI WGS metagenome assembly PDWJ01 (sample SAMN01162460, study PRJNA174530) | Oral metagenome, whole genome shotgun sequencing project. | biome: Marine environment; feature: Marine mammal; material: Swab sample of the gingival sulcus; isolation source: swab sample of gingival sulcus... | reverse complement strand
AAATGCTTTTTTTACAGCGTACTTTTCTATCACCATGATTATTTTTCAGTTTTTAGCAGGATACTTAGGCGACATAATGAGCTATCGCAAGGTCATCATTGTACTATCCGGCGTTACTTTACTCTTTGTATTCCTTTTCATCATTTTGCCTCAGCGGGATAATGAAAAGGTTTATCGAGCGACGCGTGTCGAAGAAGAAGAATAATTTTTTATCTAAGATTATTTGCTGATAAAAAAGAAAGTCATTATGATAATGTAACCAAGGGTTGCTCCCTAAAGGAATATAAATAAACCGTTCTCGCCTGGCTTTATTTTATGAAGAGCATTTCCTTTCGTTTTTTGTTGTAGTATTATACAGGATTTCGCTCTTCTTTTTTCTTTCTTTTGGTCTCACTGTTTGTAACTGTACATATAGGAATTTTGTAACTGTACATTTACATAGTGTATTTTCTTGACAAACAGTATAAAATGGAATACTATGATGGTAACAGTACCCGACACGCCTCTTTGAAATGCGTACCAAGTCGGGTCGTTTGACTTTTTGGGGGAATTGTTGTGGAAGAATTAAAGTTGTACAAAGAACCGATTACTATAGATGAACAGGTTGATTGGCAGTTTGTGGGCTTGCAATGGGCGTTACAAAATGTTGTTGGAAAGTTTGCGAAGGCTTGTGGAAAATTTAGAATGGTGTATAATGCAATGGTGGAGGTAGTATGATTAACAAGGATTTGATTAAAAAATTTGATGAGAAGTTTTCGGGTGATGCGGCGAGTGTCGCTGTGGCGGGGGCAATAGCGAAGAGCGGTATCAACGACGCTTCTCTTAACAACAATGTCGCTCGTAGACATAACCATATGTTTAGTGTGACGACAAAAAGAGGGAAAATTACGAACCAAAAGTCAAGCGGACGTTGCTGGATGTTTGCGGCATTAAATACCGCAAGGGTTGATACGATGAAGAAGTACGATATGAAGACCCTTGAGTTTTCACAGAACTACACCCTTTTTTGGGATAAGATGGAGCGTTCAAACTATACGTTGGATGCGATTATCGAGACCGCGGACGAGCCGTTGGATTCCAGAATCGTAAAGCATATTCTGTTTGACCCTCTCTGTGACGGCGGACAGTGGGATATGTTTAAGGCGATTTTGGATAAGTACGGTGTGGTTCCGAAGGATCATATGCCGGAGACCTTCCATTCGTCGAATACCAGAATACTTGATACCTACCTTACCAGTATGCTTCGATATTTTGCCTATGTGCTTCGAACCGAAGTGGAGAAGACCGGTAGCAAGGAAAGTGCCAAGGCGTTAAAAGAGGACATGCTGTATAAAATTTACAATATTCTTGTGAAGGCACTTGGAAATCCGCCACAAAAAGTTAATTTTGAGTATCAGGATAAGGACGAGAAGTACCATAGATTACCTGAAATGACACCACAGGAGTTCTTTAAAGAGACTGTCGGTTGGAATCTAAAAGAGCGTGTTTCTGTTATCAATGCGCCAACAAAGGATAAGCCGTACGGAAAGACCTATACTGTAAAGTTCCTTGGAAATGTCGTAGAAGCGGATCCGGTGAAGTACCTCAACGTGCCGATTGACGTCCTAAAAGAGGCAACGCTCAGTGCACTAAAAGACGGCGAGCCGGTGTGGTTCGGTTGCGATGTTGGAAAACTCAGTGAAGGAAATTTGGGTATTATGGACTTGGATACTTTTAACTATGCGGAAACACTTGGTTACTATCCGGAATGGGATAAGGAAACACAGCTTGATTACTATGAAAGTCAGCTTACTCACGCGATGGTGTTTACCGGTGTGAATATTGATCCGAACGGAAAGGTTGTCAACTGGGAAGTGGAGAACTCGTGGGGCGATAAAGTTGGTAAGAAAGGTATGTACTCGATGAGTGATGAGTGGTTCGACCGCTTTATGTACCAAGTCATGGTCGATAGGAAGTATCTTCCGGAGGAGTGGAGAGAGAAATTGGAACTGGAACCGATTGAGCTTGCTCCGTGGGATCCAATGGGGTCGCTTGCTCTTTAGGTTGGAGTTTTAAAAAGTAAACGGCTTTAATAATAACTAGTTCCTATGACAATTTAAAACCTGAGGCTTCGCTCGCGAAGCTCGCTGCAGATTCGGTTTTAAATTGCATGGGAACTAGTTTCTTTATGTATAGAAGTTTAATTTTTAAGTCCAAAAAGAGTCGCTGGTGTATAGGGGTAAGTGGTTGGCATCAAGACCCAGTGCACTCCTGATTCCTTTTTTCTTTTTCTTTTTCATCATGCTTTTTTATCCAAAAAGAGCTGCTTGTGAAATAGTTTTTAGTAATTAAAAGCCTGAGGCTTCACTACGTTGCAGATTAGAAAATTCCAATCGCTTTAGCGATTGTCGTGCGAAGCGCGGGACACGCGAAAGCGGGTCGTTATTTTCACGAGGGAGCAAGCGGAGCGGCGAACGAGGGGTTTAAAAAATAGTGTAGTTTGTAGCAGATGTATTTTTGATTTGAGGAAAATGTGGTATATAGTATGAAAGGGAGGGACTACCTATGTTTTTTATTTTTAAAGGAAAAACCTTAATATTTTTAACTGTTTTATTGTTTGCGTCATCTTTTAGCGCTTGTCTAAATAGTACAGAGGGAAACGCGAATACAAGTGAATATGGTGTATTTTTAGGGATAAATTCAGATGAAATAGAGGTACTTGAAGATTATAATCTTGTGGTGATTGAGCCATCAGAATTTGAAAAAGAACATATAGAATTACTACATGCTAAGGGTAAAAAAGTATATGGGTATATAAATATAGGAGCAATAGAAAATTATCGTCCCTACTACGACAGATTTAAAATGATTGCTCTAGATAGTTATGAAAACTGGGAAGATGAAGAGTGGATTGATGTAGCATCTGTCGAGTGGCAAGACTATGTTATCGATGTATTGGGAAAAAACTACTCGGATAAGGGTTTTGACGGATTTTTTTTAGATAATGCTGATGTATACTACCATTATGAAGAAGATGAGGTATTTGAAGGCTTATGTATAATACTAAAGGGGTTAAAAAAATATGATGTCACATTAATAATAAATGGTGGCGATGTTTTTGTAAAAAGATGTATTAAGGATAATCTCTACTACTTATTTGATGGTGTGAATCAGGAAACTGTTTTTACGAGAATTGATTTTGATAATAAAACCTATAGCGCTCAAAAACAAATTGAAACAGAGTATTTAATAGAATATTTAAGTTTGCTTAAATCGAAAGGCTTATCAGTATATTTATTGGAATACGGAGCTAGTAGTGAACTGGAAGAAAAAATAAATACTTACTGCTTAGAACATGATTTTTTGTATTACAATGCAGAGGGTTTAGAACTTAAATGATAGCAGAAAGGTAGATTATAGTTAAGTAAATGAACATTAAAATAAGATGCTGGTGTACGGTAAGATGACAAAATTTCTCGAAGGGAATATAATAAAAAAAGAAGAAAGTGAGCTACAATGTGAGTGAATAATGGATGTTGATGTAAAAAATAGAATTGTTCGAGATGCTCAGATAAAGAAATTTTCGGCGTACGGTTTTTTAAAAAACCTTGCGTTTTTTAAGCCCTACCTACTTATATACCTACTAAGTAGGGGGATTGACTTGTTCCAAATCGGGGTGCTTTATTCTATTCGTGAAATTGTTATCTATCTTTTTGAAGTGCCGTCGGGTCTTTTTGCAGACTACTATGGAAGAAAGAAAGAATTGTACCTTTGTTTTAGTTTTTATATTATTTCGTTTTTATTGTTTTTTGTGACGGATTCTTTTGCCCTTTCTGCTGTGGCAATGTTATTTTTCGGGTTGGGCGAGGCGTTTCGTTCGGGAACGCATAAGGCAATGATTTTGTCGTACTTGGAAAAGCAGGGACTTCGCGAGTACAAAACCTTTGTCTACGGTCGAACGCGGTCGTTCTCACTTCTCGGTTCCGCGCTGAATTCCCTGCTTGCGATTATTTTGGTGCTTGCCCTTCCGGCATCAAAGTATATTTTTTTGGTGAGTATTTTGCCGTATATTGCCGATTTTATATTGATTTTTACGTATCCGAGTTACCTTGATAGAGAAGAAAATTTGCAGGAGACGGCGCAACAATCGGGAAAATCAGAGAAGGAGCGGTCAGCAAATTCGGACGAGGCGTTGCCGGCTAATCCGGAGAAGGTGTTCGGGGATAGTAAACAATCTAAAAGGCAACTGTTTCGATTGGCGGTATGGCAGGATGTGGTGCAGACGTTCCACAATCGCCCGCTTCGCAGTGTCGTACTGAATCAGGGGATTTTTCAATCGGTCGTTAAGACGACGAAAGATATGGTTCAACCGGTCTTACAGGCGATGATTTTGTCGTCGGGAGTTTTGTTTTTTGGGGTGTCAGATGCGGCAATGAGTGTAAAAATCGTGGTCGGCGTTGCGTATTTTTTTATTCATCTGTTATCGTCTGTCGTGTCGAAAAATGTGTATCGCTTTAAGGAGATTGCCTCGGATGATATGCTGTTACAAGCGAGTTCTTTAGCCTTAGTTATGGTATTGTTGTTGATACCATTTGTGATTTCTTATTCGGTGATTAGCTTTTGCTTTGTTCTTTTCTTGATCTTGCATCTATCAAGTAATTTTAGAAAGCCGATATATGTCGATGTGGTCGATCGTCACATGGATAAAAAACTCAGGGCAACGGTTCTGAGTGTCGAATCGCAGATTACGGCGACGTGTACCATTGTCTTAGCGCCGCTGTTTGGCTATGTGGCAAAAAGTGTGGGGATTGAGTGGTCGTTCGGATTGCTCGGACTGTTGATTTTGTTTATGCTTTTTGTCGATTGGTTTATTCGCCGAAAGAAAGTCGATGAATATTGAACGAAAAATATCGAGTCGCTTGCTCCTCTTTTCGTTTCTTTTTAGACTTTTGTTCGGGTATGTAAACGCCTGTAAGGAAATGCTTATACCCTTCTTCAAACTTAGTAAAGTCAAGAAATAAGGGGCATAGCGAGAAAATAAAAAGAAAAGAAGGAAGAATAAAGTTTTTATTGCTCGTTGTGGTATAATTTTCTTGGCAGATTTGGCATACATCGTTTTATGTTGTTGATGCTGTTTTTATTGCTTATTTGTTTATTGGCGTTTTGAAGGAAGGTGAATTTTGTTACATATTGTCTTATACAAGCCGTTAATTCCCCAAAATACGGGGAATATCGCGAGGACATGTGCTGTTACGGGTAGTAAATTGCACTTGATTGAGGAACTTGGCTTTTCGTTGGAAGAAAGACAGTTGAAACGCGCGGGGCTTGATTACTGGCATTTGCTCGATTTGGAAATTCATCCGTCGTTGGAGGATTTTTTGGCGAAGTATGGAAAAGAAAATTTGTTTTTGGTTACCAAATTCGCCAAGCGGGATTATGCCGTTCCTGAGTATACCGACGAGACTTTTTTTCTTTTTGGTCAGGAAATGAAGGGGCTGCCCGATTCGTTGAAAGAGGCGTATGCGGATAAACTCATTCGCATTCCGATGAGCGACACCCCGTTTGCGCGATCGATTAATTTAAGTACCTCGGTGGGGATTGTTTTATACGAGGCGTTGCGACAGCTGGATTTTTCTAACTTGGTATAGGTCTTAAAACCTATTGTTTTTTAATTATTGTTTTTATGTTCATATTTTTATTACAATTCGTAAATTTTAGTACAAATTTCTTTGTTATAATAGCTTGGGTTATTTTACATGTTGTTATTCAATATTCATTTTCTTAAAATGAAAGAGCTGTTATTCCGCGCAGTATGATGACCCTGCTATGGAGTAGCGCAATTTTATTTGAATTTGAAATAAAGAGCTGGTAGTTTGTTTGCATTTAGATGGGGAGGTTTTATATGAAAATGTCGCATAAAATTTCGGTTGTTTTGATTTTTGTTTTGGTATTTACGGTTTTGTCTTTGTCTATTTTTGGTTATGCCATTTCTAAGAGATCAGAAACTGCGAATGCAAAGCTTATACTGGCACGAGATACGACGATTATTGATAATAAAATAAGCGACTGGATGACTCAAAAGGTCGCGGTTTTGAATGTGCTTTCTCGAAATATCAATCAGAGAAATAAAAAAATTACACAAATTAAAAATGAAGAATTGAAAATTTATCGAGAAGGGGAGGGGATTCTTTCCATATACATGATTTCGAAGGATAATAAGGTTGTTGATTCCGAGAAGTGGGTGCCTGATGCGGGGGATGATGTTCGAACAAGAGATTACTATCGTGGCGCTGTTGAAAATGATGGTCCGTATTTTTCGGAAGTGTATGTTGATGCTCAAACCAAGGAGAGTATTATTACCATATCGTTGCCGATAAAGTCGAAGAATGGCGAATTAATGGGTGTTATTGCACTGGATGTTACCCTTACGGATTTATTTGATTTTATGAATCAGCAGACGGTATTTGAAGGAAATGCCGGGGTGTACCTAACTTCTGAATTTGGCAATCTTCTCTATAGTAATGATAGCAATCTTCAAGCGGGAACGTTACAAGAGGTGCCGCTGATTTCTGCAGTTTATGATGATTTGTTTGCAAATTACAATTCTGTTCTTGAAGGAAAGTATGAGGGCGAGAATTATACGTACTACTTGGAACGTGTCGAAAGTACGGGTTGGAATGTTGTGATAAGTGTTCCCAACAAGGTAATTTACAGTGGAACAATTCAAATTCGAAAATGGTTTTTGATGATTACTGTCATTGTTCTGTTAGTCGGTGTCGTGCTGTCTTTTATCCTTTCAGTTAATTTAAAGGGGAAGTTTAGATATATTGAGGAGTATATTTCGGAGATTGCACAGTACAAGCTGAACTATGTTCCGGAGAAGGATTATACCGGGAAAAAGGATGAAATGGGCGATATTTCTCGTTCCATGAGTGCTATGAGCAAAAACCTGAGAGTTCTTGCGAATGAAATTGGGGAATTATCCGTTGATACGGCGGCGACAGCAGAGCAACTTACAGCGACGGCGCAAAGCGCTGCGGGGGTTGCAGTTGAGGTAAAAGAGGCGGTACGGGATATTTCTGAGGGAGCATCATCGCAGGCGGAAGATACCATGGATATGGCACATTCGGCGAAGGAAAACAGTGATAAGGTCGCGGAGATGCTTGATGTTCTTCATGAATTAAAACAGTCTGTCGATGATATTAATGTAAAGAAAGAAGAGGGGCGGCAGGCATTGGCTGACCTTGCAAAATTAACGGATGAAAACAAGGTGGAGGCGGCATTTGTTGGGAAGACGATTGTCGAAACAAATGAGAGTACGGAGGCGATTGCCAAGGCAAGTGATATGATTCAAAATATTGCGGATCAGACCAATTTGCTGGCTTTAAATGCGGCGATTGAAGCGGCAAGAGCCGGCGAAGCGGGAAAAGGATTCTCGGTGGTGGCAGAAGAAATTAGAAAGCTCGCGGAGGATTCAACCAGATTTACCGAAGAAATTCGATCGGTGATCGATTCCCTTAGAGAGAAATCCAGCAGTGCAGTTAATCGGATACAAATAGCAGCAGAAATTGTGAAAGAGCAAGAAAAGCAAAATCAAGTGACAATACGTAAATTTAATGAGATTGAGGAAGCGGTCAACCTCAGTAAAGCGGTTGTCGATAAATTATCCGAGGGTTCTGTCATGATTAAAGATAACAATACAAGAATTGAGGGTGTTATCGACAATCTTACAGCTCTTGCAGACGAAAATGCCGCGACCGCTGAACAGGTGTCGATTTCTGTCGATAATCAGGCGGAGGGGATTTCTGAGATTTCAAAAGCGTCTCAAAATCTCGCTCGGATTGCGGCTCAGTTACAAGCTGAAGTAGAACGTTTTGTAATTTAGTATCTAAAAGAAAAGTAATAATTTAAGAGAAACCACCTGTTTTTTAACCTGAGGCTTCCCTACGGTGCAGATTCGGTTAAAAAACAGGTGGTTTCTCTTTATACTAGTTCTGTATGCCGTTTTCTTCCTTAAATTCGTTGATGATGTCTTGAATTAAGTCATGGTAGTAGATATAGTTTGAAAAGTGGATTTCTCTTTTTGAACGCTGAATAAATTCATCGCCTTCGTAGTTTAGAATTTCCTCTCGCGTGTTTCGGTCAATAAGTGTTCCTAAATTGTCCTCTCTTCGGTGTTTGATAAATAATTTATCCGCTGTAATCATACTTCCTTTGACAATGTAGGTTTGTGGAAGGACTACATTATCTTTGCTGAGTGTTTCATCCAGAAGGTCGACACCGAGCATAGGGGTTACTTCATCGTTCCAACCCATAATATTCAGTATGGTCGGCAGAAAGTCCAGCTGGCTTCCGGTTTGGTCGCATACGACGGGTTTTTCATAGCCGGGGACATAGATGATCAGTGGGATGTTAAGCATGTCATCATAGTCGTATTCATAGCCTAAAAATTCACTCATACTAAGACCGCTTTGAGGGTCATTTTTCATTAAGGCGTGGTGGTCGCCGTAGATTGCCACGACAGTGTTTTCCAGCATACCTTCCTCTTCCAGTTTTTGGAAGAAATCGCCGAGCACCGCATCGGTGTAGTAAACCGCGTTCAGGTATCGTTTGAATATCGACGGGGAATTCTCATCGCCGTCGGTGAACAGACAGTTTTCTTCCGGCATGTAGTATGGTGTGTGACAAGTTAATGTAATAATGAAGGTTAGTGTTTTTTCGTCTTTCTTTTCTTTCAATATGGGAAACGCTTGACGGAAAAACGATTTGTCACTTAGTCCCATACCAATTACTTCGTCTTGTTCAAACACTTCGCCGAAGTAATTTTCTTCAAATCCAATTTCGGGGTGATGTTTGTTTCTGTGGTAGTATTTTCCGAAATTTGGATGCATCGAAATCGTTTGGTATCCACGGTTTTTTGCGATTTTTGGCAATCCATACGTATGTGTTTGTGCAAAATCTTGGTAAGCGCCGTTTTCGGTGGTTGAGTAGGCGCTATGCATGGAAACCCATTCAGCGTCAGATGAATTGCCAAGCCCTAGCAGCTCAAAGTAATCGGTGAAGTAAAACGATTTATTGATGAGTTTATTTAGGTTTGGGGTGATTTCCTGTTCGTTATACGTTTTTCCAATGAAGGAATTTTGAAGACTTTCCACTTGTATTATGAGAAGGTTTTTATCTTTTCCGATTCCGGTATACTTATTTTTGTGATTGTAGTTTTCAAAGAGCGGAATGGGGTTACTTAGCACCTCCTCAACGCAAATGTCGTCGAGTCTTTCGACAGGCTGAACCATTGCACCAAAGGTGCATTGATAAAATTCGCAATCGGCAAACAGGTTTGTCGAGATAATAAGACCCAGGTATATTGCAATGGCTCCCAGTGTTTTTTTACGATTTGTTGTAGCACTTGCTTTTTTTATGAGAAGAACGGTTGCGAGTATTGTCAGTACCAAAAGAACAATATTTGGTATTGTTATTTGAGCAAACATGTAGTCGATTGTTCCGTCAAGATATTCTGCTTGTTTTCGCCTACTTAGGACATCGAACGAGCTATACTGACGGAAGTAGATACCCATTCCTATTTTTGCAAGTGAAAGGAGGGTATAGATAGCTTTGTGTAGGTAGTGTAGTTTTTTGTTCTTTATGTTTGGAAGAACAAATAGTATGTATTCAAATAAAGTGGTGGTCGCGATAACCAATGCAATTTGTGCAAGGTTTAATGTAGTACTGAATGTAGAAAAATAAAATACAATATTTATTAGTAGGAATATTGTTGGAATCGTGTATTTTTTATGTAGTATTTTATTCATTCTAAGGCTCCTTTTTTGATTTTAGCATAGTCATTATACCGCATTGTAAAATTGTTTTCTATATTTTTACATTAGAAATAGATTAAGAGTTTTCGCGATGGTGACAGGGAAAGAGGTGAAAAATGGACGGGGAAGTAAAAAAAGTTGGGAAAAACGCTTGTGTTTTTGGAAGAAGGTTGCTATAATACCGAAGTGCTGGCGCGAGTGTCGCGTGTACCATCCGAGAGGGACGAATGCCAAAGACATGAAAGGGAGGATCGGAAGGGGAAATTTTCGAAACTTACTCGGGAAATTAAGGGCTAGCGAATGCGGGCAAAAATATGACAAAAGTTTAACACAAAAACACTTGCAAGAAACGATACGGTGATGTATAATAATCAAGCGTTCGAAAGGAGCGGAACGGAAACGGGAAGCAGGACGCACAGAACTTTGAAAACTGAATACGCAGCAGAATTAGAACGAACAAAGAACTTGTTCAATTCCAAAGAATAGAAGAAATTCTATTACCCAAAAAACTTGGAGCAATCCAAGTACAGTGAGCTGGAGAAATCCAGCGGATAAGAAACGAAAGTTAGCTATTTTGAGCTTAAGATTTTACAAAAGAGTTT
>PDWJ01005486.1_pt1 | contig 10396 bp, 5 predicted proteins | sample 1430881 | NCBI WGS metagenome assembly PDWJ01 (sample SAMN01162460, study PRJNA174530) | Oral metagenome, whole genome shotgun sequencing project. | biome: Marine environment; feature: Marine mammal; material: Swab sample of the gingival sulcus; isolation source: swab sample of gingival sulcus... | reverse complement strand
ATTCACCGTAACGGACACCGGCGCAAGCTACCAGATTCCCCAAGGATCTGCACTGCCGGTCGGAGAGAATACCCTGAATGTGTCGATTAAAGACATGGTAGGCAATGAAAGCAGTTCGGCTTTAAACTTTACTATTGGCATTTTAAGGGCCATTCCAGGAGCAACTCCTGTATCAGGCACCGCACCTTTAACCGTCAATTTTACGACGGGCGGTGAAGATCCAGCAGGAAGTATTGAGATTTTCAAGTGGGATTTTGATGGTGATGGTTATTATGACACCTATGATACGGTTGCCCGGGATTACAATAGGACATACCATTCTCCCGGCGTCTATAATGCAACGCTCTATGTATTGAGCAGCACCGGTGAAAGTGCTTCAGCAAGCATTCAAATTACAGTTCAAAATAATCCGCCTACGGCCAGTGCTGATATTCTACCCTCAAACGGTGAAATCCCTTTAACTGCACAGATGTATGGTTCTGGTTCCGACAGTGATGGCAACATTGTCCTGTATGAATGGGATTTTGATGGTGATGGTATTTATGATTGGTCTTCGACAACCACAGGTAATACAACTCATACCTACAATGAAATCGGAACGTTTAATGCCGTCTTCCGGGTCACTGATAACAGTGGCCTAACTACAACGGCAAGGGCTACCACCACAGTGGTTAGAACCGGTCCTCCCGGATCACCCACGGCAACTGCTTCGGCCAGCCCTTCAAGCGGTAATGCGCCATTAAGCGTATATCTTTACGGCACTGCCACCGATCCCAACAATGATGTGGTGTTGTATGAATGGGATTTTGACAATGATGGAATCTATGACTGGTCTTCAACAACTACAGGTAACACAACCCATACCTATAATGACGCTGGAATTCATATTGCCAGCCTGCGGGTAACCGATTCCACCAATTTAACGGGAATTGACCAGGTTGTGATTTCCGTAAATATCCAGACTAGCCTTTCAATTCAAAACAAAACTGTTGGGTTCCTTTCGAGTGGGTTAGGAGAAATCAGTGGCGCCGCAGCTAGTTCTTCCTATGGTTCCTCTGGGTATGCTCCGGATAACGCATTGGATAATGATACAAACACCTATTGGTATTCTGATTACGAGTATAACGCCACTTCCTATTTTGAGGTGACCTTTGTACGTCCCCAAAGAATATCCGGGTTTACTGTCATGTGGCACAGCACAAACTATATGTATAACAATGCTGTAGTAGAAGTTTTTGATGCTGACGGAAACAGTCTCTACTCAGAAACAGTAGCCCTTTCCAGTTCGACATCCCAAATCACATTGCCGCAAATTGAAAATGCAATGCGACTGCGGATAACAGATAATTCAACTAATAGAGCATACTATGCCATCAGAGAATTTGACGTTGAGAGTCAGCCGATGAACGGAGAAATCGAACCGACGGGGACTGAAATAAACACATCCATCAGTGCAAACTCTAAGGTTACGATCCTGATTAACAATGTGGCCGGAGAGACCATTAGAACTTTGGTCAATAATGAATACAGAAGCCTGGGATCATATTCTGATTTTTGGGACTGTAAAGATGACAGTGGTGTCGTTGTAAATGACGGGGTTTATCATGCCGTCATGCAATATCTGGTGAATGGCGAGGTTCAAACCTATGATTTGACAGATACGACAGGTGGTACAAGATACAGTTTTCCTATCGGCAGTGGCTGTAATGCACGCTCCAATATATGGACGGAAAATTTCAGCCCGTTTGACGATGAACAGGTAGCTTTTGAATTTACACTCTGCAGTGCTCAGGAAGTGACCTTTTTCATCGGTCCTCTTTATGGTGGAGCTGATCAGACAAGGATAAGAACGATATTGAACCGGCAGGCTTTTCCTAAAGGTACACACACCATCTACTGGGATGGATTAAACGATGCCGGAGACATTGCCCAGGCCTCTCCAGGTGACTCATTGATAACCGGAGCCTGGCTGTACAGCCTTCCGGACAATGCAATGGTCATGACAGGCGGTCGGCCTGTAGTCAGTAACGTGGCGGCAACCCCCAATTATTTCAGTCCATTCAGCGAAAAATGTGATGAGAACGGCAATGGAGAAGGAATCGTCATAGATTACAATTTGTCTGAAGATGTGACTTCTGTGGAATTAAGAGTCTACAGCATTGAAACCAGTTCCCTGTTGAGGAGCTTAGATATGGGAAGTGCCTCTGCAGGAGAAAATACTTTATTCTGGGATGGCAAAAATGACCATGGAGAGTATGTGGATATCGGGGATTATCGCATCGGGATTGTTGCAAAGGATTCCGGCGGAAATGAATCCATGTTTCGATACACTTTGGTCCGGATAGACTATTAGAAAAAAATAAATGATAACTACTTGTTCATATAGTTCAAACAGGAAAGGTGACAAAATGATTGGTCAAAAAATCAAGAAAACGATGCTGGTGGCACTGCTCTTTGGTTTGTTGTCTACTTTTTTTATGCCGGTTAGTGCTTTTGCTTATAATAAGAGTTGGGATCAGGGGCATAAAGTTTGTGTTGTGGAACCCGGAACAAATAACTGGGGAAAATTTGATGACAATGGCGTTTTTCATGGCAGGTATACATCAAAAGAATGTTGCCAATTGTTGTGTAAAGTCTGCCCTGTCTATGGGAATACAGGTCAATTACAAAAAACCTTTACAGATTTAACTATCCCTGGAACTGGTCCCATCCTAAGCATCACAAGAACATATAATAGTCAAGATTGGGCAACCGGTTTATTTGGGAATGGTTGGACATTTAATTTTGGAAGACGGTTGATCATTACGAGGGATAATGATGGCACAAAAAGAATCGGAGTTTTGCTTAAGACGGGTGAAAAAAACTATTATATTGAAGGATTAGACGGTTCTTTAACTCGATTAACAGATTATGGGGCTCAATACGAATTATTTAAAAAACCTGACAACTCATACCTGTTGAAAAATATTAATGGTGTGGTGTATGAGTTAAGAGAAGACGGTAAAATTTCGAAAATAATCGATAAAAATAAAAATGAAATGGTCTTCAGCTACAACTCTGTTGGCTGTATCAGGAGAATAACAAATACGTCTGGCAACTATTTAGATTTTCAACTCGGACCAAATGGGAAGATTGCAAGTATTTCAGATAATTTTGGAAGATCAATAGCATATCAATATGACATTAAAGGAAACTTGATTTCGGTTACTGATCCTTTAGGAAATAAATCTCAGTACGTCTATAATAATCAAAATCTTCTCTCTCAGATTATTGATGCAAGAGGAAATACTATTGAAACTGTAAACTATGACAATAATCTTCCTCCGAGGGTTTCAACGTTTACTGAAAGAGGTGAAGCCTACACAATAGCCTATTTTGACGGAAAAACAGAGAAAACAGATTCCAAAGGAAATAAATGGATCTACTACTTTAACGATGTTGGGATAATTGAAAAGGTTATTACCCCACTTGGGGATGTGGAACAAAGACAGTTTAATAAAATAAATGCAACTAGCATGGATTGGAAAGATGATCTTAATGGAAACAGAACGAGTTATACATATGACTTATATGGCAATATTGTGACAAAAACTGATCCTTTGGGGAATATTTGGAATTACTCTTATGTTACAGGAACTGATTTGTTGAAATCGGTGATTGATCCTTCGGGCGTTGTTACGGAATATCGATACGATGATGAAGGGAATCTTATTGAAATAGTTAAAGATGCAAACGGAGAATTAAAAAATACAACTAGTTATACGTATGATGACTCGGGAAACCAAACGAGTATAACAGATCCTCTAGGAAGGGCTACCTTATTTGAGTATGATTCAAATTCAAACTTAATTAAAATGCAAGATAGTGTTGGGAATATAACGAATTATAAATATGATGATAGAGGTAATAAACTCAGCGAAACGAACTCCTTAGGATATACAACGACTTATTCTTATGATTTAATGGATCATTTAGTTTCAATGACAGATGCATTAAACTATACAACAACTTACAAATATGATGCAAATGGTAACCTTATTTCCGTAACTGATGCAAATGGCAATACTGAAACTTATGTATACGACACCTATAATCGACTTATTCAAAAAAGTGATCCAATAGGAAACAAAGAGACTTTTGTTTATGATTCTAAAGACAACTTAATACGAAAAGTTGATGCAAATGGTAACCAAACGACTTTTGAATATGATAGCCTGAATCGGAAAATTAGAGAAACTGACGCCCTTGGAAAGTCTAAGCTATACACATACGATGCTGTTGGTAATAAATTAAGTATAACTGATCAAAATGGTAATAAAAATACATTTGAATACAATGAAAACAATCAAATCAAAACGAAACAAAATGCTGCGGGAGAAGTAATCAATTTTGAATATGATAATAAAGGAAATTTAACTCTACAAAGTTATTTAAATGGTCCGACAATAATAAAAGAATACAACTCATTAAATAAGGTGACGCAAATTAAAGATGATTTAGGTATCCTTAAATCATTCAGTTATGATGCTATAGGAAGGGTTATATCAGAAACAGATTCATTAGGGAACATTACGCAATATTCCTATAATACCAATAATCAAGTTATAACGATTGTAGATTCATTAGGTAACTCTGAACATAGATCATATGACAGCCTTGGAAATTTGTTAGAAACAACTGATAGACAAGGCAATAAAGTAACATATGCTTATGATGCATTGGGGAGAAAAGTCTCTAAGACAGATCAACTGGGAAATGTTACACGATACACATACGGCCAAACAAATAATAATATACTCTCTGTTACTGATGCCGACCTGAATACTATTAGTTACAAATATGATGAGTCAAATAGGCTTATACAAATTTTATATCCAGATGGGACTTCTAAGAATTATACATATAATTCTGCAGGAAAAGTAACTACCGTATTAGATCAGAATGGAAACAACACTATCTATACATACAATCAATTAAATCAAATAACCAAAATCAATTATTCCGATAATCAATACGTTGAATATACTTATGATGGTAGGGGTAATTTGTTGACGGCTATTACTAATAATACAGCGGTTTCATTTACCTATGATAGCTTAAATAGAATTATTCAAAGCATACAGAATGGAAACATTGTAAATTATAATTATGATTTTGATAATAAAACGAAACAAATTGTTTATCCAAATGGAAAAGTAATTAATGAAATTTGGGATTCAAGAAATAGATTAATACGAATCGAAGATGGAACTTCAGAGCTCATAGCAGAGTATACATATGATAATTCAGATAAATTATCTTCTGTAAGATACAGCAATGGAGCTATTGCTTCAATCAAAAGGAACCCTAACGGTCTAATTAATTACATGAGTTATGTAAAGGAGAATACGCTATTTTCATCTACTGAGTATGGTTATGATAATGAAAATAATCGTATATATAAAAAAGATCTCATTAAACCTAATAGCTCACAACAGTACAATTACGATAAAAAATACCAATTAACTATTTTTAAATCGGGTCAATTGACTAACCGTGTTATTTCGAATCCTATTTTTAGTCAACAAATTATTTATGATCCTGTTGGAAATATGAATAATATTACCCAAAATCAGATTACCCAAAATAGGACTCATAATCAATTAAATCAAATAGCATCAATTGATTCTATTAATTATTCTTATGACTTAAATGGAAATCTAAAAAATGACGGTGAGAAAGAATATAGTTATGATTCTGAGAATCGCTTGATTTCAGTTAAAAGAATTAGTGATGGGCAACGTATAGTTGATTATCAATATGATGGACTAGGAAGACGCATTACAAAAACTACTTATTTGCCTCAGTTGAAAACCACGCAATTCATTTATCGAGATATGGGATTTCAAGTAATTGCAGAATTAAGTTCAAATGGTTCAATCGAAAAGGCTTTTGTTTGGGGAGCGGATCTAAGCGGCAAAATGGGGCACCTTGGTGGAATCGGCGGATTGATTGAGTTGAATGATTTATTAAACGGTAAAGACTATCTTTATCTTTATGATGCAAATGGCAATGTAAAGATGCTAATGGACAAGAATTCCGATGAGATTAGCGCAACATATCAATATACTGGATTTGGGGATATCCTTAATATGGATGGATCTATTGATGATAAAATAAATCCATATCGATTCTCTACCAAATATTTCGATAGTGATATCCAAATGTATTATTATGGTTACCGTTATTATAACCCCAAAGCCGGCAGATGGTTAAATCAAGATCCCATCGAAGAAATGGGTGGTCTCCTTGATTTGAAAGTGAAGACATTCAGAGAAATTTCAGGGTCATTCATAGAATGGAATCATCCATACTTGTTCGTCTCAAATAATCCTATAAATAAAGTGGATCTTTTTGGGTTGCTTACATGGGATAGTTGCAAACAGAAAACACAACCCTCATCTAATGGATGCGGACCTGAGGACCCTGATTGGCTAAACTGGCTTGTTCCAGAGGGGTTTTTCCCAAGTTTAGGGGGATATAATTTTGGACCAGCTTGCGATGTTCATGATATTTGTTATGGCACTTGTTGTTCAAATAAAAGCACTTGTGATTATAATTTTTTAACGGGGATGAAGCGACAGTGTGATAAATGGGTTGATAGGCTATATGGCCCAGGTGGTATATTTTCTATGATAGGTCCAGGTAGGTTAAAGGAAATTGACAGAGGCAGTTGCTATCTTGATGCTAATACATTTTATACGGCGGTGGCACAATTTGGTGATGATGCTTATTTATCGGCGCAGAATGCTGCTTGTATTTGCCCTCCGAGGCAATGATAACTAAGAAGTTTTGGATCATTGAGTAAAATGTGGGACATGTGTCTGGCAATGCATAAGAACATGAGTTCACAGTCCCATTTTTTACTTCACCCAATAGGGTCCCTGAGCCAAATTTTTTATTCAGATTAAGAAATTTACATTTAGGATTTTATTGTGCAATTCTTTTTTATTTCCCTATTATTTTTTATATGTTTCTTTATATCACTTAAAATACTTGATATTAAAAAAGTGGTTTTATTTCCAGTGTGTTCAATGGTTCTGTCATTCAGCATCCATGTAATTTATTACATGATGTATGATGAAACGACTAAAGCTGAGATAAAAATGTGGATGATTATCAGTGTACCACTTCTTTTTTTATTAATTTACCTATTTATTATATTTACTTATGCAATTGTTAACTTTATAAAAAGGATAAAGCAACATGAAAAAAAGAGTGTCAAAGAAAAATAGTAAATTCAGCTCTTTTAGAAAGCAGATCTTCGTTATTATCGCCCTAATCCATTTTTTGGATTTGGGGCCTGTATTTGCAGAAATATCAGTCAATTCCTACTGCCACCTCACCATACAAACACTACAACAGCAGCTTCCTATAACCCAGGAGATTATAGCAATTGTCAAGCAGTACCAAAATTATCCCCTAATATTGGAAGATCAACTTAGACTCAAAAGAGTCCAACTTGAAGATGCAAGGTTGGCCCTCTATGAGTCTTTCGGAACAAACGCCGACGAATATGTGGCATATATGAGTGCAAACCGTAGAAAGGTTGAAGCTTATCTTGATGCCAATCCTGATATCCGTCAGCAGATCGAAGATCTTTCTATCCAGCTGAAACAGTTAATGGCCCAAGAAGATGAGTTGATGGAGTTGATGGCAGTTCAAAAAAATACGCTATTGCTAAAGTAATAAGGCAGACGGAAAACTGGATGAAGCAATTTTTTATATTAACCTTTTTGGGCCTGATGTTGTTGTGCAGAGGTCCTTTATATGCCCAAATAGCGTTTGTGGCCAGTAGAGAAAACAATTGGGATCTTTATACTGTTTCTGAAGATGCCAGCAGGCTTATCCGGCTGACAAAGACCCCATATGATGAAAAGGATCCTTCCTGGTCTCCGGATAAGAAAAGGATCGTTTATGCCTCAAGCTCCGGCCATTTGAAACTAATTGACATATCAACAAAAGCGATGGCAAATATTGTTGGGGACACCACTGCCCCTCCTAAAATTAACCCTGTATTTTCCCCGTCAGGCAGTCAGATTGCCTACATCCAGTTGCGGCCTCCTTCCCAAGGGGATGATACTGACTTGATGCTATGGGATCTTAAAACTGGTATACCGCATAGGGTCCTGAATCAGTATGCTCTTCAGATGTGGCCGGCCTGGTCGCCCGATGCCAAAAGAATCGTATACACCAGTGTTCATTGTGCTGTGGAATGTGGCCGGATGATCCAGGAATTGTGGATTACCTGCTCAGAAGGTGGCTGGGCCCGGCAGCTTTCCCTGACCCATTCTTTCTGCCAGCAGCCGGTCTGGTCTCCGGACGGAAAAAAGGTCGCCTTTTCTTCGGACAAGAGTGGAAATTTTGATATTTGGATACTGGATATGGCTGACTGGAAAATGGAACAGGCAACATTTCATGAAGGAATGGATGTAAAGCCGGCCTGGTCGCCGGACGGAAATAAAATGGCCTTTGTGTCCAGCCGGTCCGGAATTCAAGAGATATGGATAAAAGATCTGAAAACCGGTAGGGTAACTCCCCTAAAGCCTTTTGGTCAAAAAAACATTCCATGCAAAGATGTTGCCTGGTGAAATCTGCTGATAATCGTTATAGGAGATACAATGAAACCGTTCCTTGTCCTTTTCACCCTGTTGTTATTTTGTTGTTCATGTGCAGCTTCAAAAAAACTGGTAGATGGTAGCTCTCAATTTACTCCTAACGTTCAAAAAACTTCTGCGGCCTCCATAGCACCGCCAGATATGCCACCTTCCCCCCAAAACTTCACTCCTCTGTTTGGAGAACTGCTGTCTGGTGTTTCTACCTCCAAAACCTCATTTAATCCGTTCCAAAATGAAAAATCTGCTTTAACTTTTTCCCTTTCCCGGCCTGCCAAAGTAAGTATCCGGGTGTATGACCCGGATCAAACCCAGATAGACCAGCCGGTGATGAATGAACAAATGGCCGCCGGTACCCATACCGTCGAGTGGGATGGCAGGGACGTGGAAAATACTACAGTACCTGACGAAGCTTATTTCTTTACCATTGTGGCTGAAGATGAATCAGGGAAAAAAGAAATCTATGATCCCACAACTTTTTCAGGTGGGGAAGAATACGATATCACAGTGGTCGATATTACCCCTGAGAACCACACCATCACCTACACCATGCCGGAAATGGGGCGGGTCATGGTCCGGATCGGCATACAGGGCGGGCCGCTTATGAATCAGCTTGTGGACTGGAAACCCAGGGTAAAGGGCGCCATTACAGAATACTGGAATGGGAAAGACAGGGATAACCTCGTGGATATTTATGACCACCCCAAATTCAAAATGATTATCAGTTATTTCACCCTGCCGGAAAATTCAGTCATTACCTATGGAAATAACAGGTTAAGCTTTTTGGATTATAAAAAGAAGTTGAAAACCCAAAGGCTTAGCAAGCCGGAAAGGGAATCCTCCATAATCCGTTTTTCCCAGCATTACCGCATCCCCAGAGAAGAGGATTATTCGCCTGCTATCACATTGGACTTTTCAAATCCAAAGGGGAAAACGAAATCGGGAATCCCCATCATTCATGGAAAAGCCATGGTTAAGGTGGATCTTGAGCAAGAGGATAAATCCATATTTCAAAATCAGCAGTTTGAAGTTTGTTTTTTTCTGGATCATGAGTTTTATGCAGAAGATGAAACCGGATATACTCCCTTTAACTGGGTGTGGGATCTGCAGGATGTTCCGGAAGGAGAGCATCTACTGACCGTCAATCTTTCCGGCTTCAAAGACCAGATTGGTCTTATCAGTAAAAAAGTAATGGTCGTCAAATGATGGCTTTTAAACGGGTCGTTTGGTTGAGTTGGGTATTGATTGTGGCGCTTTCTTTGCTGCATGGCTGTGCGTTACAGCATACAGGTATGAGGAGAAGACTCAATTCGGCGCCGACCATTCAGTTTGATGATACTATTTATGATTTCAAGTTTGCAGCACCAGAACAAGAGATTGTACATATATTCACATTTAAAAATTTGGGATCAAAACCCGTTGCCATAAAAGAGATTTCAACAGACTGCGGCTGCACAGCCGCCGTGGCCTCTGAGCAAACCATTCCACCCGGCGGGGAAGGGAAAATTCATGTCGAATTCCGTGCCCCGAAGTTTGAGGGCGCCCAGGAAAAACATATCCGCATTTCCACAAATCCGCCCACATCCGAAGAGATCGTATTGACTGTTAAGGGAATGGTCAAAAGAGGGGCTGCTGTATTTCCCCAGGGATTTGGTTTCGGGAAAATCAATGCCGGGGAAACCCGTAAAACATGTATCCGGCTGTATCAATTATCCAAGGAAAAACTTGAATTGATAAAAATA
>PDWJ01005483.1_pt1 | contig 10398 bp, 9 predicted proteins | sample 1430881 | NCBI WGS metagenome assembly PDWJ01 (sample SAMN01162460, study PRJNA174530) | Oral metagenome, whole genome shotgun sequencing project. | biome: Marine environment; feature: Marine mammal; material: Swab sample of the gingival sulcus; isolation source: swab sample of gingival sulcus... | reverse complement strand
TATTATGTCCTGAATAATATAGTAGGATATTTTCAGGAAAAAATAATAGATTCTTCTTTTTCCCCTTCGAAGTCTCCATACTATAGTTCTTCTTAGAATGAATAGAGCGATTATGAATTATTCTCACAAGTTCTTTTTCATAAATGTATTGAATCTTATAATTAAAATCTATTAAGTAGTCATCATCTAATATATGACGGAAGATCTCAATCAAAGCCTCAAAAAAGTTAGACTTACCACAACCATTTTTCCCAACAAAAATATCTATAAAGCAATCTGACTCAAAATTGATTTTGAAATTTTTTAGGTTTTTATAATTTTCTATTTCAACATACTTCAATCTCATAGAGACATTACACCTTAGAAATAACAGAAGCCAAGAGTTTTTCTTTTGTCTGTTCAGATTGCTCTATCTTTTTTATCATTTCATCACAGCAAGCCATAAGTTCATCGATTTTTGCCACAATTCTTTTTTGTTCGTTTAGAGGGGGGAGAGGGAATAGAGTCATCTTTAGGTTTGTTTGGGTTATTTGATTTATTGTTGTGGTCTCAACCCCATCTAATTTTGATCTATATTGAGGTGAAAGAATAAACATTAGTATAAATTTATTAAGCCTAGATCTAAATATTGCCATAAAAGCACCAAAAGTATATAGACCAGTTAAATTTTCTAAGATAGCACATTTCCCAACTAGCTTACGACTTCCATTTCTTGCACAAATTAGAAGATCTCCATTCCTAATAATATCTTTTTCATTATACGTTGCAGAGACATGCACTAAATCAGTTAAATCAATCTTCCCATTTTGAATGTTTGACGATCTTAGTACAGGAATACCATTAGGTACTATCTGAGATGGTTTATATGTTAGTCCTACATTCGTAGATCCCAATTCCCCCAACCTCGTCCAAACCCAACCCTCAGGCAGTTCATAAGGAATTTCTTCAGGTCTTATCTCCGGTAAAGGTTTTTGCTTCTTTATTTTCCCCTCTTTAATCAGCTTTTTCTTCTCAGCCTGAATCTCTTTTAACAATTCACTGGCTGGTTGATCATTTTTATCTTGAGGAACAAGTTTACCCATCATTGCCAGTTGCAAAATAGATTTTTTCAGTTCTTCCATATTCTCTTTTACTGAGTAGAGTGAAGAGAAATTACCTGTTATAAAATTAAAAGCTGAGTTAAAACTTTCTTTGTCTGCACTTTCTAGTAACTGATGAAGAGCAGCGGTATTGGTTTTAAGCCGCTTCTCCTCTTGCTCTTTCTTTAAGCGTTCCATTTCATCACAGCGATCCATAAGTTCATCGATTTTATCCACAATTCTTTTTTGTTCGTTTAGGGGTGGGAGGGGGACAGGGCTATTAGAAAAATAGGTTCTGGGTACTCGCTTTTGTCCAGCAGATCCTGTCATTAGCACTTTGCCTGTTTCAATAAATGAAGGGTTTTTAAAATAAGAGAACAAAAAGTATGGATAAAAGGCCTTCTTAGAATAATTTCTATAAATATGGAGCTCCGTAGTACCTGCACCTACATCATTTGGTAAATTATCAAAAACACAAGATTTTCCATTTTCAAAACAGGGTGTAATTTTGGCTAAGCCTACATCATCATTTGCAAAATGAGTGTACCCTTTTTTTATGTCTTTCCAAATATTTTTGGTAAAAGAATGTTTCTCCCCATATTTTGCAGAAATCATCGGCATTGATACAAAACCAACCTCCACGCTATCTTCAATATTATTTTTAGGATTTACAATACCAACATCTCCCAATCGACACCAAACCCACCCCTCAGGCAGCTCATAAGGAACTTCTTCAAGTCTTATCTCCGGTAAAGGTTTTTGCTTCTTTATCTTCCCCTCTTTAATCAGTTTCTGTTTCTCGGCCTCTATCTCTTTTAATAATTCACTGGCTGGTTGATCATTCTTATCTTGGGGAACAAGCTTTCCCATCATTGCCAGTTTTAGAATCAGGTTTCTTAGCTCTTTAATTCCATTAAGCGATTCAAAGGCGGTATCAAAATTCTTTTCCAATAAATACATTAATGGCTCCCTAAGGCTTTTATTAATTCGTTTTTAAGCTCATCCTGAATACTCTTCAAGTCTTTGCTTATCTGCTGATATTCCGCCATTAATTTATCGGGGTCTCCATAGTCAACTGCCACTTCATGAGGATTTTTATAATCAAGATTGTAATTATTATCTGCAATTTCTTTTGCACTGACCTTCCAGGCATACTTGGTAACTTTTCTGTTATTCCACCATTCTTTTTCAAGATCAAACTCTTTTATAGTTAAAGGTTTGCTTTTCGAATAGGACTTATAGCCTTCGGGATAGGGATGTTCAAAAAACCAGACATCCTTGGTTGGCCCACCCTTTGTAAAGAACAGAATATTTGTATTAATTCCTGTATAGGGGTTAAACACCCCTTTGGGTAGTCGTACAATGGTATGAAGATTGAACTCTTCTAAAAGCTCTCTTTTTATTGTGGTTTTCACTCTCTCTCCAAAAAGAAAGCCATCAGGAAGAACTACAGCTCCACGGCCTGTATCGTGCTTTAACAGGTGCATTATCAAGGCCATAAAAAGGTCTGCCGTTTCTCTGGTTTGATATTTTTTCAGAGTATTTTTTTCGATTCCATCCTCTTCCATACCACCAAAAGGAGGATTGGTAATAACGATATCTACCCGGTCTTTGGGGCCATAATCTTTTAAAGGACGACTAAGGGTATTATCGTGCTTAATATTTATGGGGAGATCTATTCCATGAAGCATAAGGTTGGTTAAAGCAAGCATATGAGGGAGTGGTTTTTTCTCAACTCCATGTATAGATTCCTGAATTGTTTTCCTATCTGAGTGATTCTTTTCCTGCTTCTTTAAATGCTCAATGGAATTAGTTAAAAATCCACCCGTCCCGCAAGCCGGGTCAAGAATGGTCTCTCCTATTTTTGGATCTATAATATCCACAATAAACTGGGTTACTGCCCGGGGAGTATAAAATTCTCCGGCATTCCCAGCAGATTGTAAATCAGATAAAATCTTCTCGTAGATATCATTAAAAAGATGTCTGTCCTCTGAGGAATTAAAATCCACATCATCTTCAATTGTACTGATTACCTGGCGCAGTAATGTTCCAGACTTCATATAGTTATAGGCATCTTCGAAGACACTACCAACAATTCGGCCATGCTCCGACACGCCTGCTTGTGTGGCCAATTTTTTAATGCAGGGAAAAGATCATTGTTCACAAAGTCAATAAGCTCTTCACCGGTCATCCCTTCGGGATCTTTTGCCCAAGCAGACCAGCGGAACCGTGACGCCAGAGGGGATTTATAGTCTTTGACTGTAATCATCCATTCCTGCTCACGATCATCGAATATCTTTAAAAAGAGTAGCCATACCATCTGACTAATACGTTGAGCATCTCCGTCAACGCCCACATCTTTGCGCATAATATCCTGTATAATTTTTATTAATGTACCAAGGGGCATTTATTTCTCCTCTTTATGCTCCATAGAGCTGTGTTTCTAATTCCTGTATAGCCTGTTTATAATCTTCAATACTGCCAAATTGTTTTATTATTTCTATGGGTGTTCCAATTTCAGTAAACGGCGAGATTGTTAAAATCTGTGGTTCCTCAATATTGACTATACCCTCATCTGCGTATTTATCCAGTAATGCTTCCAGTACGGCCTTTGCCTGTTCACCGTATTTGGTAAAATAGTTACGTTTTTTTACGTTCTCTGCTCGTTCTTTTCTGGTCAAGGGTGGCTTATCCCAAGCTATGTGGCAAATTAAATCAAAAGGATCGATGTCCTTGCCAATTTCTGCCTGTAGGGCTTCAAAGAAAATGCCTTGTTCCTTTAACTCCTCAATAACAGCCTGCTTGCGTTCTGCTTGATTCCATTTATTTAAGAAATCATTCATAGAAGCAAATTCTTTTGTTATTGATTTTTTGGTATAGTCTTTCAAGGATTCAGAAATAAGTTTTCCATCGGTACCAAAATATTGAACCCTTTCTGCTACGACAGATACAGGAACATCATTTACATAATATTTTCGTATGGTTCTGGCTTCAGAATCTTCATCAGGTTCATCTCCCCAATCTCCATCATCTACATCTGGAAAGGCCGGCTCATCTAAAGAATTTTCTTCACTTTCTGAATCATCTTCGATATCATCAACAACCAGGGGGTCATCCCCTCGCGGTTCATAGATAGAAACTGGCTCTCCATCAAAAGCTGGATCTGCAAACAACTCTGTTGCCTTTTTAAAGTCCATTATTGTAAAGAAGTACTTATCATAATCTTCGTTGATACGGGTACCTCTTCCTATAATTTGCTTAAATTCTGTCATTGATTGAATACGTTGATCCAGAACAATGAGCTTACAAGTTTGAGCATCCACCCCGGTAGACATTAACTTCGAGGTTGTGGCTATTACTGGATATCTGGATTCCGGGAAAATAAAATTATCGAGCTCAATCTTTCCTTCTTCATTATCACCTGTTATACGCATTACATACTTAGAGTTCTCTTTGACAAGATCAGGGTTTTCATTAACAATAGCCATTCTCATTCTTTCTGCATGATCAATATTATCACAGAAAATAATTGTCTTACTAAAACGATCAGTTAATTTTAGGAATTCAGAAACTTTTTTCGCCACAAGCTTGGTTCTTTCTTCGAGGACAAGGGTTTTATCAAAATCTTTCTGGTTGTAAATTCTATCTTCAATCAGGGTTCCATACTTATCTGTCATTCCCTTTTCTGGACGCCATCCCTCCAAATCTTTATCCAAATCAATACGAATAACTTTATAGGGAGCCAGGAACCCATCATTAATCCCATCTCGTAATGAATAAGTGTAGATGGGCTCCCCGAAATAATCAATATTTGAAACATCTTTTGTTTCTTTAGGCGTTGCTGTCATACCTATCTGAGTAGCACTGCTAAAATATTTTAAAATCTCCTTCCAGTTAGAGTCTTCTGCTGCGCTACCCCTGTGACACTCATCAATAATAATTAAATCAAAAAAATCGGGCGAAAATTGTTTGTAAATATTCTTTTCTTCTTCTGAACCACTAACTGCTTGATAAAGAGAAAGGTAGATTTCATATGACTTATTTGCCTGACGTTTTTTTATTTTAGTCATTGCAGCACCAAAGGGTTTAAAGTCCTTGGTCATTGTTTGATCTACCAAAATATTTCTATCAGCTAAAAAAAGAATCCGCTTCTTAGTTTTGGACTTCCATAAACTCCAGATAATTTGAAAGGCAGTAAATGTTTTTCCCGTACCTGTTGCCATAACAAGTAAAATACGGTTCTGCCCATTGGCAATAGCTTCTATAGTTTTGTTAATTGCTAAGAGTTGATAATAGCGGGGGCTTTTCCCACTCCCATCAGAAAAATAATCTTGTGTAATAATCTCTTCTTTCTTTTTATCAAGATCTTTATATTTTCTAAAAATAGCCCACAACTCTTCCGGTGAAGGAAATTCGTGCAAGGCTATCTCTTTTTCAATAATTCCATCTTCAGCTATTGCATTATGAAAAAGAAAGCCGTCACCATTTGAACTAAAGGTAAAGGGAACTTCCAGCATTTCCGAATAGCCCAGACCTTGTTACATACCATCACCAATTGAATGCTTGTTGTCCTTTGCCTCAATAATAGCAATTGGCATATTCGGTTTATAAAAAAGAACATAATCTGCACGCTTGCTCTTAGCTCTCGTGTGTAGTTGACCTCTAACAATGACACGACCATTTGTTAAGGGGAATTCTTCACGAATCTGTGTTTGAACATCCCAGCCGGCGGCTTCCAAGGCAGGCGTGATGTACTTAGTACAAATATCTCTTTCTGATAAGTCTTTCTTATTCATTGACCTTCCTATAGTTCTTTTCTTAGCCCGGCATGAACGCCGGGCTTCTTAGGCACGGGAATTTTAAGATCTCTTCCAGTTTAGTATATCATATTTTTAAGCGTTTTATAGGCGTACTGTAACTTCTTAGTTTCCATTTTTTTAAAATTCCCGCGCTCACAGACAAAGAATCGGATATGCGGAGGTAATTTTTCTAAAATTTAAAATCAAAGTACTTATTTTATACTCTATTTCTATCGAAATCTCTAAATTATATAAGTTCTATCCTATCTTATACAATTTTTTTCAGTCAACCTACTAAATTCTGGTGTTGTGCGAATAACCTTTGAGGAAAAGCCTTAACAATCGTAAAATATACTTGACTTTTTATCAACACAACATTATTGTTGTGTTATGAAATCTTATCTAATTGAATATACAGGGGCTCCATGGAAAATCCTTCCTCCGGGAGTACATAACCTCTCATTAGAAGATTTCGAAGCTCTTTTCGTTAATAATCCTACTAGGCGCACGCAGTATTGTGGATTATTAAAGGCTCTATTTAAACTTCAGCAAGCAGGTTGTAAAACTGTATACATTGATGGAAGTTATGTTACAGATAAGCCTGATCCTGGAGATTATGATGCTTGTTGGGATCCAATAGGTGTTGACATTAAAAAGCTTGACCCTGTATTTCTTGATTTCACTAATAAACGAAAAAACCAAAAGGATGCTTTTGAAGGAGAGTTCTTTCCATCAACAATAAAAGCAGATAACAAAGGAAGGAATTTTGTTGACTTTTTTCAAATTGAAAAATTCACTGGAACTCAAAAAGGGATTATCAAGATTGATTTATCAAATGAAGATATCCAGTCTCGGATGGAGGCAATTGTATGATACTCAATGATAGGCAATTTAGAATAACTTCAAAAACAGTAAGAGATTTTACTGAAGCATTAAAAGTAGAAATTGAAAACAAAGAGACTCCTGAGTGGTTACACGAAGCTAATGTAAATGCAATTAGAAGTCAAATCGATGATTTACAATCTCAGATTAAGGAATATGAGCTATTAAAATCAGGTCAAAAGAAATTTTCCACTGTATCAGATCTTCAAAACCTTCCTCTAACAATGATACAAGCTAGGATTGCACAGAATCTTACACAAGCAGATCTAGCATTTAAAATTGGTCTTAGTGAACAACAGATTCAGAGATATGAATCATCTGGGTATAAAGGAGCGAGTCTTTCTAGATTGATTGAGATTACTAAAGCTCTTGGTATCCAGTTTCAAGAATCATGGAGTAATAACAATCAAACTGAAGGGGATATGATACTAGTCTGGCAGGATTTTAAATCTCTCGACTGGAGAAAATTCCCTCTTAAAGAAATGATCCGAAGGAAATGGCTTGAAATAACAGAAAGTGTAAACTCTATTACAGCTGTGCAAGATTTCTTTTTGAATTCTGTAGGGCAACAATATGCTACAGCACTTTACAGAAAAAAATATCATGGTAAACATGCTCCTGATGAATATTCTCTATTAGCCTGGCAAGCCAGAGTTATTTATAAAGCTAAACAAGAATTCGAAAATAAGTCTGTTGTGAACTATGAAAAACGGGATGATTGGTTAAGTCAGTTGGTGAGCTTATCTCTTGAATCAGATTCTTTAGTGAAAGTGAAAGACTTACTACTTCAACATGGCATAATTTTAATTATCGAAGAACATCTACCGGGAACATATCTAGACGGTGCTGCGATGAAATTAGATAGTGGGAACCCCGTTATAGCTTTAACTTTAAGATATGATAGGCTAGATCATTTCTGGTTTGTCCTTTTTCATGAATTAGCTCATGTTTTTCTGCATATTGATAGCTTGTTAGGCATGGATTACTTTGATGAGTCAGATAGTGGAGTTGAGGATAGTATAGAAAAAGAGGCTGATAAATACGCTATGGATACATTAATTTCCGAACAATCCTGGAAAACATGCATTTCAAGATTTTTGCCTTCTGATACTTCTGTTATTTCTGATGCGACTAGGCTTGGTATTCATCCTAGCATTATTGCTGGACGAATTAGAAAAGAAAAAAAGAATTATACACTGTTTAATAGCTTAATCGGGCTGAATACTGTAAGGAAGCAGTTTGGAGTTTAAATGAAAGTTACAGAAAACCAATATGTACCTGTATTAAAGTGGAGACAAGCTGAATATCAATCATTATTTAAGCTGAATACAAAGCAAAAAGCAGAAGTTGTTCCTCTAATTGTTATCCCACCTATTGAATATGATTTTGAGAAAAGAGAGCCCACTAGAACAGTCCAAGAACATATTGATAAGTTTATTAATAGATATTTTGTAAAATGGGAAACCAGAGGAGCGTTTATTGATATCTTTCCAGATCTACATGATGCAAAAATGGATAATGGAGAAAGTGTTTTACAGTATATTTTTGACTATCTTAATGAGAAAGAGTGTAATGCTGTACCAGTATTAAGCAGACTTCCTGATACTATATACCATTGTTGTAGCATAGCATTGAAAAATGAGAACGGAATTGCAGTGCGTATTCATCCTGATAACATTCTTGATGATTCAATGGCATCCTGCCTAGAGCATTTAACTCAGGTTGCAGGATTCTCAAATGAAGATATTGATATTATTGTTGATATTAAGAAACCAGAGAGTTTTGAGCCTGTTGGTGAATTTGCATCAGCACTTGTTGGACTTTTTAATTCGATTCACCACATTGACGAATATAGATCTTTTATTCTATTGGGAACATCAATTCGATTACCTGAAATTCAAAAACCTGGTGGTCATCTCTTTCGTTATGAATGGGCATTGTATAAGGAAATCTTAAAGTTAAGAAAAAGTTTGAGCAGAGTGCCTACATTTGGTGATTACACAATAGAGACTCCTGATTTTGCATCTAATCTGGATTTCACAAAGATTTCGCCATCTGCCAAAATTGTATACACCACAGATAATGATTGGTATGTTGTTAAAGGGATTGCATATAAAAAAGATACGAAACAAATGATTTCTTTGAGCAAAGAGATCATGAAATCAAAATATTACAAAGGCCCGGACTTTTCTTATGGTGATAAACGTATTAAGGAAATAGTGGACCAACAAGCAAAACCTGGAAATTTAACGACTATGAAAAATGTGGGGATAAGCCATCACCTTTCATTTATTTTAGAACAACTCTCCAAGAATCTCTCGATATGAAGCAAGCTTTAATATATTCTCTCAATTTTGGAAGAGGTATGTTCTCTGCGATTGATTTGTATAATTGTGTTCTTGTAGCACTTTTCGGGACTTCAGGAATCTCATTTTCCACCAACAAATTCATAGCTTCTCTTTTCCATAATAAATGAGCCATCCTGTATATATCTATTTCAGGGTTTCGTAAAGGTTTTCGAATTGTTTGAAAACCTATTCCACCACGAATCCCTTTTTCAACTAATTGTACACCACACCATTCAGGGATTATATTTAACACAGATTCTAAATGTTTTGGTGCAATAACCATTGTCAATTTATCAAGAGCTGCAGTGTATGAAAGGAGCTGATTTGGGAGTCTATCAAGGTTATCTCTTGAACTTTTGATTTCAAAACCATGTATTGATGAGTTGAGAACAGCAAGATCAATTCGGTTTGCACCATGATCTAATCCAAGCTCTTCAATAACAAAAGTGGAGTTAGTCCGTTGGTTTCGGAGAATCCTCTTATTTAAACCTTCCCTGATTTCTGCATCTGTTGTTTCGTATCTTACCATTCCAACACACCTATAACCTATTTCTAAGTATAACCCGTAATTACTTATTATATATGGAAAATTACAGCTAATTTATCAAAAAATACTGCTTTTCTCAATCCAACTGAGAACAAATAACAACAAAATAAACTATTTCAAATTAACCAATAGATGCCCCCGACCTCTTTGTTCCACTCATATTCCATTCCAATGGTTCAATGCGTGTATATTGAATTAGTAATCCATATATAGGTGTCATACTTCATTCCGATATTTTTAGTGATTTTGTCCACAAAAAGCTGGAGGTCTTTCGTTTCAGACTCCTTCTATCAGGTTTGTTTGAGTAATAGAAGTAACAACAGGGTTAAACACGGTTCGACGTGGCTTGGTATATATTAAGATGATAATAAATACAAGTATAGTTTATCAATATATTAGCGATTTACTCTATAGCCCGGCATGGACGCCGGGCTTCTTGGGCGCGGGGATTTTAAGATCTCCTACAGTTTAGTATATCATATTTTTAAGCGTTTTAGCGGTATTGACTATAACGTCTCGCGAATATGCGAAGTTGTACGTCCCGGAGGGTTGGCGAACTTCTTGCCGCTTCACCCAAGATCCTACTACATGCAAGAAGTTTGACAAAGGGCAATTTGGGTGGAGCCGAAGGCGAAACCGTATATTCGCTGTTATAGGACGTTTAAAATGACTTCTAATTCCAGGAAACTTTCATTTTCTTATGGCTTCTTGCACAATCTTCCAAATATAAATCAATCAGATTT
>PDWJ01009233.1_pt1 | contig 10399 bp, 11 predicted proteins | sample 1430881 | NCBI WGS metagenome assembly PDWJ01 (sample SAMN01162460, study PRJNA174530) | Oral metagenome, whole genome shotgun sequencing project. | biome: Marine environment; feature: Marine mammal; material: Swab sample of the gingival sulcus; isolation source: swab sample of gingival sulcus... | reverse complement strand
TGTGGTGTAGTAAAATTCGTAAGTGTTGGGCAAGAACATTCCAATAAAATTAGCCTTGTCGAATCCGTAGGATTTTGCCACAGAATCGTTTTGCAAGAAATTTAGCAAAGTTAGAGAGTCCGGCTCTATTTGCTTGGCAATTTTTCCCGCAAAGTCTGCCATTGTTCGCGTATTGTTAAACGTTAATTTTATGGGAGATTGTCTGCCTGAGCGTAGGGTGTTGATGACCGTATTCAATGAGGTCCCTTTTTTGAAAGCATAATGTCCTGCTTTAACTTTATGAAATCGCTTAATTTTAAAAAGATAAGGTTGTGCAAGCAATTCAAGAGTTGAAATAGGATTGGAATAACCAATAATTTTAAAGGCTTGTCGTGGTTTACATTCGTTAAAAGTAAATTCTAAGTCTTGCTGAATTGTAGATTTTTGCAAAAGATAAAATGTGCCTCCTGCGAAAATTAGAACCAAAAGTAAAATTACTACTAAAAGCCGTTTTGTTATTTTTTTCATAGAAAATATTTCATTGTTTTTGTTTACCAACTACCTCCGGCACCGCCTCCTCCAAAACTTCCTCCTCCAAAGCCTCCAAAACCTCCGCCACTGCCGAAGCCGCCTCCGAAACCACCAAATCCTCCACTACCGGAGTTGAAATCATCGAAATCGCCTCTGCCACGGTCGCGGGTGAGTTCTTCAAGTAGTATCCACATTGGAACACTTCCTCCCCTTTTGCTCATTTGGTATTGTCCTTTGGCTTTCCGTTTTATTAAGGAAAGGAAGAAAAGGAACAAGAAAACAAGGAGAATAGTCCAAACGATTGGAATTTGTGTCGGTTGATTTTTGGAAATAGCATCGTCATATTCCCCTTTGGTTAAGGCGATTAACGCATCTGTTCCTTTGTCAATTCCTCCGAAATAATCGTTTTGTTTGAAGTGCGGGAGAATCACATTTCTTACAATTTGTCCGTTGGCTAAGTCTGTGGCTTTTCCTTCCAATCCATAGCCTGTTGCTACAAAAACTTGCCCTCTGCTCTTAGGATATTTCGGTTTTACCAAAAGTAGGATTCCATTGTCGTGCTTTGCGCTTCCAATTCCCCATTTTTGCGCCAATCGAGTGGCAAAGTCGGCACGCTCGTAGCCGTTTAGGCTCTTTACCGTGACTATTGCTACTTGTGTAGAACTTTCCCGCCAGTAAGTTACAAGTTTTGTTTCTAATTGCTGTTCTTCTTGCTCAGTCAAAATATCCGCCAAGTCCGTAACGAGGCGTTCTTTTGACGGTTTGTCAGGAATGCCTTCTTGGGCGAATACAGAGAAAATCGCAAGGTTTAAAAATAACAGTATTGTGAAAAGCGTGGATTTCATATCAATCAAAACTCAGTTCGTCCGGTAATTCGTTCTTGTCATCAACTTGGCGAGGGAAATGTTCTTTCAAGGCATTGCCGACTTTTGTAATACAGTTTGTAATACCTGTCAAGAATTCTCCTTTTTTAAATTTTGCTAAAACTTCTTCTTTGCAATTTTCCCAAAATTCGTCTTTCACGTATTGGTGTATGCCCGCATCACCAATAATTGCAAATTGTTTGTTTTTAATCGCCATATAGAGTAACACACCATTCCGAGCCTCTGTTTTGTGCATATCTAATTGTTTAAAAAGATAGGCTGAGCGGTCAAGCGCCGTCAGTTTTGTTTTCGTGTCAATATGCAAACGGATTTCGGCAGAAGTTTGTAATTCTGCCTGTTGTATCGCACGTACAATTTTTTCCTGTTCTTCTTTTTTGAAGAAGTTTTTGGCGGTATTTTGTTCCATTTTTGGTTAAAATTCTACTTTGGGAGCATCTTGGGCTTCTGCCTTAGCCTCGAAGTATGGTTTTTTGTCAAAGCCAAAAATCATTGCCACAATGTTTTGAGGAAAATTACGTGTGTATTGGTTGTACTCTTTTGCGGCTTCGTTAAAACGTCGGCGCTCCACAGAAATACGATTTTCTGTGCCTTCTAATTGGTCTTGCAATGCCAAAAAGTTAGTGTTTGCCTTCAAATCGGGGTAGCGTTCCACTACAACCATTAGTTTTGATAGAGCCCCAGCAAGTCCTTGCTGTGCTTGTTGGAATTGCGCCAAAGTTTCTGCATTGAGTTTACTCGCATCTATATTTGTAGCCGTTGCTTTAGCTCTTGCTTCGATAACTTCTTTAAAAGTTTCTTTTTCATGTTTTGCATAACCTTTTACCGTATTGACAAGGTTGGGAATAAGGTCTGCGCGGCGTTGGTAAGCATCTTGTACATTAGCCCATTGTGCTTCTACACTTTCTTGTTTGTTCACCATAGTGTTGTAACCACAGCTACTTAGGAAGGGCACGAGTATCGCAAATACTAATAATGTTTTGAAAGTTTTCATAGTATCAATCGTTTAGTGAATTTATTTTTTCGTGTTGTTTGTTTATCCATTTTTGAAAAGTTTCCTGTTGTGCAGGTGTTTTTATTCTCTTAGAAATACTTTTTGCCTTTTCAACCAAATCTTTACTTTGCTTTTGCAATTCTTCGATTTTGTCATCATCATCGTTTTTTAGAGCAGTAATATACTCATCAATGAAAGTGTCGTACTCCATTATATAGTTTGTGAGTTCACGGTCTTTGAAAGTCGGCAGTTTTCTTGCATTTTGTTTCGACAAACTATCTGTTTTGTTTGCTGTAACATCTGTTTCCCTTTTAGAACTGCAAGAAAAGAGGAGTATTGATAAAATAATAAAATAGCATAAACGCATAAAAAAAATCTTTTTTAATATGTAAAATGAACAAATATTGTGCGAATATAACGAATATAAGAGGATTTTTAAATTAAAATTACTACTTTCGTGCCCTGAATGTTAAAAAAATAATTTTTGCGCAGACAAAAGACCAAAAATGGGCTGTGGGTTTACACACCAATTTTACAGAGTACCAAGGTGATTTGGGAAATGAGTTTTTAGAATTTAAGGATATCGACCCCGGTATTGGTTTATCTGTGGGTTATTATCTTTCGCCTTCTTTTGACTTGACAGCTAAGATGACGTATTTTGATGTTGATTATAAAGATACAGATGGTACCTATGGAGCAGGAAATCGTGGCTATGCTCAAAAAGTAGGAACTCCCTACGGAGATTGGGGATTTAACGGTGATATGTGGGCAGGTGCAGCGAATCTTAAATTCAAATTTAATAATGGTTGGTTGTTGGGAGAGAATGCAGTAGTAGCACCATTTGCAATTGGTGGTGTTGGATTTACACATATTCATTCGGAATCAACAAGGAACGTTAGAAGTAGCACTTGAAGCAGGTATTTACAATCCTATGACAGACGTGTATGACGGTATTGATAGAGGAACCGTTACATGGAATGGTGCTGGTGATAGCGATGATGAATTCTTACAGTACTCTTTAGGATTAAGCTTGAATTTGGGTAGTAAAGTTGATACAGACGGTGATGGAGTTGCAGACAGAAAAGACAAATGCCCAGACACACCTGTAGGCGTAGCAGTTGATGAGAACGGTTGTCCTCTTGATACGGACGGTGATGGAGTTGCAGATTACTTGGATAAGTGTCCTGCTGTTGCCGGAACAGTAAATGGCTGTCCTGATACAGATGGTGACGGTGTTATTGATTTGAAAGATAAGTGTCCGGAAGTGGCTGGTTTAAAAGAGTTGCAAGGCTGTCCTGACGGAGACGATGATAAAGATGGTGTTTTCAATTTGAAAGATAAATGTCCAAACACACCGGTTGGGGTGAAAGTTGATGCAAAAGGCTGTCCTGTAGATACTGACGGTGACGGTATTGCAGATTATTTGGATAAGTGTCCGAAAGAGGCAGGTCCTGCGAAGACACAAGGCTGCCCTGTTCAGGAAAAATTGAATAAGTTTGCAAAGCAGATTTATTTCAATTTTAATAAATCAAGCTTAAAACCTGAGTCATTCGTGGTGTTAGACCAAGTTGTAGATTTGTTAAAAGAGAATGCTGGTACTTACAAAGTTGCAATCAAAGGTTATACAGACAGTATGGGTAGCGATGCTTACAACCTAAGATTGTCTGACAAACGTGCTGCAGTAGTTAAAGACTATTTGGTGAAAAAGGGAATCCCTGCAGACAAGTTGTCAAGTCGCGGTTATGGAGAGTCTAATCCTATTGCAACAAATGAAACAGCAGAAGGACGTGCTCAAAACCGTCGTACTGAAATTGTTGTAGAATAGTTTGAATAACAGATATACAGAAAAAGGTGCTTGGATAAAGCACCTTTTTTATTGTAATTTTTTATTGTTTTTATGCCGTTCGTGGTCACGCTTGGTTCTTATTTGCATTTTTTTCTCAAAAGCCGTTTCTAAATCCGTATTTGTTTGATTAGCAATGCAGAGTAATACAAAAAGAACGTCAGCTAACTCTTCTCCAAGGTCTTTTATTTTATCACTTTCCTTTTCTGACTGTTCGCCGTAGCGGCGAGACATTATGCGCGCAACTTCTCCGACTTCTTCGGTAAGAATAGCCGTATTGGTAAGTTCATTAAAATAGCGAATGCCGTGTTCTTGTATCCACTCATCAACTTGATGTTGTAATTTTTTTATGCTCATAATTTCGTGTTTTTTACGAAAATAAATAAAAAAGAAACCGTTACAAACATTTTGTTGACGGTTTCTTTACTTAATTTACATCAAATTGGGTGTTTACACCCAATTATTGAGAAATTTTAGTGACAAGATTTCTCAGTTTTAATTCTATTTTCTCTTGTTTACAACCTTAAAACTCAACCCTTTCATCGTAGCCCAACCCGCTTTATCAACTACTTTTATCATAAAGTGATAATTGCCAGACTCAAAATGAGTTGGAATTGTGAATTGTTGCTCAATGTTGTGTTTTTGAGGATGCTCTGATAATTCAAATGTTTTTACCAATTTGAAGGGATGCTTTGCATCTTTTTTATCCTCCAAAGTGCATTCTGTAACTGTTGCTTCTGTAGAGTGTGTATGGTGGTCAAAATTATGATGAATATCAAAACTGTAACTACCTAAACCTTCGTTGTCTGAAATCTCAGCAGTAAAAGTAAAGGGAATACCTTTCTCTACTTCTGTGCAATTTTGGAACTTTCCTTTGCTAATGTCAATAACAGGTTTTTCTTTGTCAATTGTTTTGTTATTGTCATCATTACAACCCTCCAATAAAAGAATTGTGCTTACTAGTAAGCCCCATAAAATACATTTTTTCATTGTGAATTATTTGTGAGGTTTTTCTAATATCTTCAGTTCTTTTTTGATTTCAGCAGTTACTCCTTTGGTATCCACAACCTTAAAGTGGAAGTGATAATCTCCGGAAGTTACCATTTCAGGAATGTCAATATGCTTGTGGAATTTTGCATTTACTTGACCGTTGTAATCCTTAAATTCGAAATGTCCCCACTTATCTTTGTGCTCTTTTTCTTCATGTTTTTCCGCATGTTTGTGATGTTCCCCCTCTTTGTGGAAGACAACTTCTATTTTAGCAATTTTATTGGGAGCCAAAATGTCTGCTGATAAGTGTAGATCTTTGCCAATATAGGCTTTCGCATCGTTTTCTTTACCGTGACCGTGTCCACTACCCACTTCTAAATTTTTAATTTTAGGAGTCAGATCGTTCTTGTCATCATCGCTACAAGATGTTGCAATCATTCCTGCTAAAAGGAATACGAATAAAAATTTCATTACATTTTTCATACTGTTAATTTTTTTAATTGTTAATAAATCTGTTAAATATTTTACACTAAAAAGTTATCTTTACTGTTGTTAAAAAGTTTCTGCCTTGTTCCGGTAAATCAATCAAACGATAGAAGTTCGTATGATTAAAATACTTGGTGTCGAAAAGGTTTTTCACCTGTATATTTACTTGTGCCTTGTACTTTCCCAGTTTCAGGTTTGCTCCTAAACCCAAGTTTACCAATTGGTAACTCTCCGTCACTTCCTCCGGAGGGACGATGTCTGTTTGCTTTGCTGAATACTTAAAATCCATACTGAAATACGGTTTTTCTATATTTTTGAAAGAATTGAAAGTATATTTGGCTAAAAGGTTTGTGCCAAAAGGAGGTGAAAAAGGTAATCCATAGCCCTCTTTTTCCCCATTCATTTGACGAGATTTTACAAATTCAGAAGTAGAAGTTAGTGCCAAATGCTCCCAAAGTGTTGTATGCAAGTGCAATTCTGCACCATAACGGAATACCTTACTCTGTGTGTAGTTGAAAATCTGGTTTCCCGCACCATAAGAATAGTCAAAAGAAGAAGTGGGGTTTAGATAAATGTAGTTAGGAAAATAATTAACAAAAGGGCTGAATTCAATTCGCCAGCTTTTTTTCTCCCACTCTGCATTGATATCCCACTGGTAAGAACGCTCAGGTGATAAATCACGATTGCCTCGTTCATATCTGAAATAATGGTAATTAACACCATTGGCAGCCAATTCTTTGGCAATTGGCATTCTGAAACTGTTGCCAATATTCGTCTTTAATGTCCAGACCTTTTTCGTGTAAATTACTCCCAGAGAGGCAGAAATATTCTGAAAATCCTTATCAAGAGGAACTACTCTTACGAGATATTCCTCTGTGCCATCTTTCTTTTTTGATGTAAACCAATCTTGGTAGCGTTTGATGCTGATATTTTCGTAGTCATAGCGAATACCTCCATTGAGTCTCAAATTATCATTGATTTTGTAACTGTCAAGCAGAAAAGTGCCTAAGCTATATTGTGTAAAATTGGGAATGATGAAACCCCATCCGTCAATGTTGTTTTTTTGAAGATTGGCATCTATGCCTACTTCAAAGTTGTGTGTTGCCACTTGAAACTTGTCTGTTAACTTTACGGCATAGAAATTTTTGTCAAATTTTCGCTCTAAGTCTGATGGTGCTTTAAGTGTTTTGGGATAGTGAGAAGGCATATAACCATGATTTACATAATCACTTTTTTCTTCTCTACTATTTTTTTGATAACCCAACAATAATTTGAATTGGTGAGTTGCATATCTGAAATTTGTTTCATTTGTGAGTTTGAAATGATTGACCTGTTGGAGAGGCTTTTGAATGTCAGAAATTGAGGCATCGTAGGCTTTGTTATCTACCATTCTAGGCTCTAATCCATGAGCATTAGCAAAAAAACCTGATTTTGCAGCATAATTACTTACATAAAAAATACTGTGAAAATTATCACGAATATAACCTGTGTGAAAATGAAAACTGTACTCTTTGCCTGCGGTGTTGCGGAGGCGTCTTCGATGCAAAGGAACACGTAATTCGTACACGTTTACATAATCAGTGGGAATTTTATAGTCGCTGTATGTTATGCCTGTGGCTCTGCCTCCAATAAGGAAATGATTAGTGCGTTTTTCCATTTGCACCGAACCTGAAAAAGAAAGGTTATTACTCATATAGGAAGTGTTTGCCTCTCCATGCAAACTGTTTTTCTCAGGGAAATTGTTGCGTCTTAGGTGAATCACTCCGCCGATAGCATCAGAGCCGAATCGTAGGGAACTTGGTCCTTTCACAACTTCAATATTTTGTGCATCGTATTGGTCAATTTCCAAACCGTGGTCTGCTCCCCACTGTTGTCCCTCGTGTTTTAGTCCTTTTTCGGCTACTAGTACACGATTGAATCCTAAACCTCGTATTATAGGCTTGGATTGTCCTGAACCAATTTCAACACTGCTAACTCCACCGAGTTTATCCAATGTTTGCATTAAACTTCCACCTAAATTTTCATTAAGAAACGTTGCATTTACAATTTCAACACCAATCGCCGACTTTAATTTGGCGCTTCTGGAAAGACTGCTTGCCACGACAACTTCGTCAAGACTTTCAATTTGTTCCTCCAATACTATGTGAATTTGAGTGTCAGAATTTTGAACGATAACTTTCTGACCAATAGTCTTGTATCCAACGAAGGAGAACTCTAAGAGATAATTTCCTTGAGGGACATTGCGCAAACTGAATATACCATTACTGTTAGTTGTTCCTCCTTTTTGCAGAGAGGGGATGAATATTGTTACACCGGGGAGTGGTTCACCCAAATAACTTTTCACACTCCCTAGTATAGTGTGTGTTTCTTGACCATTTAATATGCTAAAACAACATAATATGGAGAAAAATAAACTTATTTTTCGCATAATGTTTTGATATGAAAATAAATACGTAAAACTCTGCTAATAGAAAAAGCAATAGCAGAAAAAACTGTATAGGCAATTTAATTGCCTCCGGTAACCACTTAGGTGTTTTTATGAAAGAATAAAAGGAGGAGCCCTGCCATCAAAAGATTGTGTAGAACGACAAATTGGCTTACTTTCTATATCAGAATGAGTAAAAGTTTTTGCCCAAAAGATAAAAATTGCCTCAGATAATTTGGTGAAAAACGAGTGAGCCAATTGGCTGATACTACACGCAATACAATCGTGTATGCTCACCACATTTTCTGCTTTTTTGATAAGTTTCTGATGTGATTTTACGGCACTCTCGTAAGAGTGAGTGTGTTGATGTAAAAAATCATGAAAAGGCATACCCACAAGAAGTATGCAGCCAAGCAGAAATCCTGCAATTTTATTATGATACTTTTCTCTGATCAATTTTCATCATCTTTTTACCAGGTGCAAATATAGAAAATCTTTTTATATAGAATCATTTATTATCTTGTTTTTTCAGATTATGAAAAAGTTTCATAAAAAGATTGCTTTATCTTTGTCACAAAATTCAGGGAGAATGGCAAGAAAGAAAAAGAGAAATCTAAGAATAGAATCACTCGAAATTGTAAAATATGCGGCGGAGGGGAAAGGTTTGGGGTATTATGAAGATAAGGTTGTTTTCGTGGCAAATGTAATTCCTGGTGATGTGGTAGAAGTGCAAGTTTCTAAAAAACGTAAGAACTATTACGAAGCTTTTCCTATTCAATTTTTAGCGTATTCAGAGGATAGAGTTGAGGCTTTTTGTGAGCATTTTGGTGTTTGTGGAGGGTGTAAGTGGCAAAATCTTCCTTATGAGAAGCAACTTGCAGCCAAAGAACAAGAGGTTTTGGACAATTTAGAGCGTATTGGTAAGGTGAATATTGAGGAGATACTTCCAATAAAAGGTGCTGACGAGCAGGAATTTTATCGTAATAAATTGGAATTTACCTTTTCTGCCGATCGTTGGCTTACGAAGGAGGAAGTGGAAAGCGGTAAGAATATTGAGCAAGAACCTGCGCTTGGTTTTCACGTCCCACGTTTTTTTGATAAAGTCGTTGACATTCAAAAGTGTTTTCTACAGCCGGAGCCCTCAAACCCTATTCGTAATGCTATTCGTGAGTACGCTTTTGAAAGAAATTTACCCTTTTTTCATTTGCGAGAACAGCAAGGTTTCCTTCGTACACTGATTATTCGTACCGCATCTACCGGTGAAGTAATGGTTATTCTTTCTTTGTTTCACGAGGATAAGGAGGAGCGTGAGGCGCTGCTTGATATGTTGGTTGAGAAATTCCCAATGATTACCTCTTTAAATTACGTGATTAACGAAAAGAAAAACGATACTATAACCGACCAAGAGATTATTTGCTATAAAGGTCAGCCTTATATTGAGGAGGAAATGGAGGGTTTGCGTTTTCGCATAGGTCCGAAATCATTTTACCAAACGAATTCGGCTCAGGCGTACGAATTGTATAAGATTGTGCGAGATTTTGCCAGACTTACAGGAAAAGAAATCGTGTATGATTTGTATACAGGGACAGGTACAATTGCCAATTTTGTAGCCCGACAAGCCCTGCAAGTTGTTGGGGTGGAGTATGTTCCGGAGGCGATTGAAGATGCAAAACTCAATTCGGAGCAAAACGGCATTGAGAATACGTTATTTTATGCAGGCGATATGAAAGATATTTTTACTGATGAATTTATTGCCGAGCACGGTCAGCCTGATGTTGTGATTACTGATCCTCCTCGTGCGGGAATGCACCAAGACGTGGTGGAAACGCTTTTGCGAATTTTGCCGAAACGTATTGTATACGTAAGTTGTAATTCCGCAACCCAAGCCCGAGATTTGTATTTGTTGAAAGAAAAATACAAAGTTGCAAAATCACAGGCTGTAGATATGTTTCCACATACGCATCATATTGAAAATGTTGTGCTTTTAGAGCTGACAGGTGAATAGTTTGTGTAATAAGTGCGGATTTTTAAAAGGAAAAAAGTATCTTTGCTCTATGAATATGAAAAAAATATTTCAGCCCAAGCATATGAAAATTGCAAAATATGTAATTGTAGGTTTGCTGTTTGTGGTGTGGATTGGATTTTTCGACGTGCACAATGTGAAGGAACAGCTGAAATATCGTATGAAAATTAGTGATTTGGAGGAGGAGAAAACATACTTTGGGGATAAAATCAAAGAAGACAGTACTCGTCTGCACGAACTCAATACA
>PDWJ01006491.1_pt1 | contig 10401 bp, 12 predicted proteins | sample 1430881 | NCBI WGS metagenome assembly PDWJ01 (sample SAMN01162460, study PRJNA174530) | Oral metagenome, whole genome shotgun sequencing project. | biome: Marine environment; feature: Marine mammal; material: Swab sample of the gingival sulcus; isolation source: swab sample of gingival sulcus... | reverse complement strand
CTAAAAAAGACCCCACTCTGCGAATTTCTCAAATCCACCAATAGAGTCTATATACGCTCTAGCTATCTTTACTATCTCATGGTACGCTTTGCCATCAATACTATTATCTCCAATCGCACATGAGAGTTCGACCACTCTTCCTGTCTCCTGCGCTTTTAAAAACGCATAAATATTTACACTTACATCTGCTTTTGATAAGTCTTTACCATGAAGACCTCCACCAGTTACACTAGTTGCCATATCAGAACCAAGCTTTCTATTTGTAGCACCAGAGTCAACATCAGTTCCACCTGTCCAGTACCCAAGAGGATTAACTAGTGCATAAGGATACTCCCCTTCTAAGTCTTTTGTTTTGGCATTTGACTGACAAATGATAAGCCTTTCATTATCCAAAATGTATTTACCGTCAAATGGATATCTTTTATAAATATTTCTTGCAATCTTAGATAGCGTCATTTCTTCATCCGTTAAAGGAACTCCTTTAAAAATTCCATTGTCCCCACATCTTATTTCTCCTACCTGGTTCTTCGTTAAATGAGCGTCTTGCTTTACTATTTTAATGTCCGCTTTTATATTTCCTGCTAGTCTATGTATAGCGCTCTCCACTCTTTCTACTTCTAGTTCCACAGTAGTCTCAATAATAACGTGACAAACTCCATGGCCAATCAAAACCTCAACTGCTATTTTGGGTTCATCTATAATTTCATAAGCTAAGTCAACCATTGCTCCTGCAATTCTATCAGCTATCTTATCTGGATGTTTTGGATTTACTTTTTCAATCATTTGTACACTCCTTTCTTTGAACTAAGTAACCTCTCCATTAAATCATTCTGTGGTGAAATACCATCAAAATCTGTACTACAGTTTTCTTTGACAATTTGAAATATCTCATTCCAAAGTCTTACTGCTTGATTCATATAATTAATTCCTATATTTATAAAAGGCGATGGTATTGGTTTATTTGTCGTTGGATGCTTGGATAAAAATCCTAACTTATTTGTCATCTCCTCGCATTGTATCCATCTAGCACTGCACATTGCGTATCTTTCAAGTAGCTGTGGAGATACTTTTGAACTACATCCTAAATCTTTGAGCCACTTCCATGTTTCTGTGTAAATTTCTTCTGCTTGTAATTTCTCACCATCTCTTTGAACTGCCGATAAAAATTCATTCGGTTTTGGCATATCTACACCTTCTATTTCAGGTATATCTAAAACCTGCGCCTTTGCATGCCACCTCGTCCACCAGTATTATTCGATTTCGTTGGCATCTTATCACCTCATTTCTTCCTTTATTTTTTGATTTCTCCCTATTACCCTTTTGATTTCGGTTTTTTTCTGTGCGAAGGTAGGCGCCCGTTGTTCTCCTGACTAGCTTTCAGAGATTTTTACCCCCCTAGGTCTTTCTTTTCCACCTATCTCCCCTTTTAGCATGAACTCTAGAGTGGCAGGACTTACAAAGAGAAATAAGATTATCAATATCGTGAGTACCACCCTCAGATAAAGGTATCTTGTGATGCACCTCTTCTACTGGTATAAGGACACCTTCTTCAAAACACATCTCACAAAAAGGATGAGTCTTAACATAACTACTTCTTACTCTTCGCCAAGCCTTCCCATATCTTTTCTTTACTTCTGGGTTTCTATCATACTTTTCGTAGCGCTTATTCTCTTTTCTTTTATGCTCTTCACAAAACCTACCATCTGTTAACTTAGGACAATTCGGAAAAGAACATGGCCTTTTAGGTTTCCTTGGCACTGTTTCCTCCTTCTTCTTCATAGAAAAAGCCCCATGAGTTTTATCCCATAAGGCTTTGACATCGTTTATATTATTTTTGCTAATTATACATTATCATAAGGCAGATACTATATTCAAGTGTAAACTATTATAATCAACTCTACTTAACTCTACTTTACTCTACACTTTATTAATTAGCTTATCGATTTCATTTAATGCATTACCATGTAGCTTATATACTCCGCTAAGAGAGTAATAAATTAAATCTTTTATTTCTTCCCATGATTTCTTTTCAAAATACCTAAGAATCAAAACGGTCTGAGAGTTATTGTTTTCAATCTTTCCTATGAGTTCTAATGCCTCTATCTTTAGTTCATTTAATTTTCTCTCATCTTCTTTTATCTCTTTTTCTAGATCAATAGCTTTGTTGATAGCGTCCTCCATTAGTGATGTAGACTTCCTCTGTGGTGGCCTTGGCATATCGCTATATTTAGGAGAGGATACACTACTTGCTATTTCTCTAAAAAGTTCTGCTCTTCTCATCTTTGACTTTATCATTGTTTCAATTCTTGATATCTGTCTAAAATATTCTTTTGCTTTCATTTCTTACCTCTCACCTTCCAGAGGTAAGTTCTCTTTAGAACTCCTACTCTAAATTTACTTTTACCGCATCTATTAGTGCAGACTGTGTTTTATCCTTTCTCTTTAACGCCTTTATTACTTGCTCATCATAGTACCTACACACACTATATGATGAATTACAACAGTTTCTTTTTGACCTTGTCTAAAAAGCCTTGCATTGGTTTGCTGATAGAGCTCTAATGACCAAATAAGAGAAAACCATATCAGTGTTGCACCACCACTTTGTAGATTAAGACCATGTCCTGCACTCGCTGGATGAAGGATAGCAACTGGAATTTTACCATCGTTCCAGTCCTGTATATCTTCTTCAGTTTTAATCTCTCGCACATGAAACCTTTTAGTTATTCTCTCTTTATCGCTTTTAAACCAGTAAGCTACAAGAACAGGTTTCCCATTAGCGCCTTCTATTAAGTCTTCTAACTTATCAAGCTTTTTATCGTGGATATGATGCGCTAGAGCCTGCTCATCATAAACAGATCCACTTGCCATTTGAAGGAGTTTATTTGATAGAGCAGCAGCATTTATAGCATCAATTTCTTTTCCCTTTATCTCCGCCACCATATCCTTTTTAAACTTCTCGTATATCTTTTTTTCTTGTATATCAAGTTCCACTTTTACTTCGCGAGATATAAGTCTTGGCATTGTAAGATAATCACTTGCCGTCATTGAGATTGTGATATCAGATACTCTTTTATAAATCTCTTTTTCCGCACCTTCTCTTGGTTTATATGAAAAAATTTGCATTCCATTTCTTTTATCTGGTAAAAAGTACTTATTACGATAATGCGTTATATATCTCTCTAGCCGTTCTCCAAAATCTAGTAACCTAAACTCCGCCCATAAATCCATAAGTCCATTTGAAGATGGTGTACCAGTAAGACCTACTATTCTTTTAACCTTTGGTCTTACTTTAAGTAGACTTTTAAAGCGTTTCGATGAGTACGATTTAAAACTTGATAGTTCGTCAACTACAACCATGTCAAAATCAAATGTATAACCGCTTTTATCTACAAGCCACACGACATTCTCACGATTTATAATATAGATATGTGCTTTTTTTGTAAGTGCCTTTATTCTCTCAGATTTACTTCCAACTACAACAGAGTATGTTAAATCTTTTAGATGATCCCATTTTTTGATCTCACTAGGCCAAGTGGACTTTGCTACACGAAGAGGTGCTATAACAAGTACTTTACTAACATCAAATAAATCAAGCATCAGTTCATCAATAGCTGTAAGTGTTATAACGCTCTTACCAAGTCCCATCGCAAGAAGAATAGCGGATATCTTTTTATCCACAATAAACTTTGTAGCGTAGTTCTGATAATTATGTGGATAGTATTTCATCAATAACACCTCCTATTTGCGTAGCTTCATCAATAACAAAACATTTGAAACCTAAATTTTTTAAATCCTTCATTCTTTTTCTCTGAAGTGGCCTCGGCTTTTCTCCTTTTCTCTTAAGCTCCACAAAAGCTAATCTACCTCCCCGCATTAAAACTAGCCTATCAGGAATACCAACCATGCTTAAAGAATTAAACTTAAAGCAAATGCCTCCTTTAGCTTTAACACTTTTTACTAGCTTCTTTTCTACTTCTTTTTCTAACATTTATAACTCCTATATTTCGACAGGGTGTAACTGTATGTAAGTCATTTTCCTATATTATCTATAGACTCTATTTTTTTAACCTCTATAGAAAGGTTATGTAATTGACTATCATCGCCTTACACCCTTTAAAGCTAATTATCGAATTCTGACTTGATTTTTAAACCTTTTATAACAGATCCATGTTTCGTTCTTTTTCTTTTAAAACCCTCCACATCAAGGGTTGTATAAAAATCTGTTGTACTTCTTATAAACTCACCCATGCGTATACAAAAAGCACGATACTCACCATATAAATCGCCACTCTTTTCTTGATACGACTCGTCCACATCACAACACTCTTCCATAAAATGAGTAAACCAATCATTATTTTCTTGATACTTACTAACTGCTTTTTTTACAATGTCTGGCGTTTTAATAATAAAGTTTTCCTTAATGATTTTTTTAGCACCATCAATTATCCACTTAAGTACTGCACCAGAAGATTTTTCATAAATATAATCGGAGTAGTTTTTTATATCACTACTTCCTTCAATTTTTGCGTTAAACGGTATTACAATAAGCCTTCTCCAGGTTCCTTTGTCTATTGCACCAACTCGAGGTAGATGGTTCGTATAAAGAACCAAAGTATGAGAAGGGGTGTAGCTAAATGGGGATTTAAATTTCTTCTCCGCTCCAATTTCATCCGTTGAACATAACTGTTTCACATTTGACGTATTCATTCTCATTCCCTCTTCAAGTTCTGCAGCAATAAGGAGCCTTTTGCCCTTTGCTTCAGCAAGTTCTGGTTTTACATTTCGTCTAGAGCCAACTGTTAAAATATCTGCTGACATAGTCCCACTATAAGTACCAAGCACTCTTGCTATCGTATTCCAAAATGTGCTCTTTCCATTACTTCCTTCTCCGTACGCTATAATAAGCGCCTCAATATAAACTTTGCCGATAGCAGACAAGCCTACTATTTTTTGGACGTATTCTATAAGTTCTTTATCGCCCTTAAAAAATATATCAAGTGCATCCAGCCATATATCCATTCCTTCAGTTGATGGATCCACACTCGTCTGTTTTGTAATAAAATCATCCGATTTATGTTCATGTGACACACCCGTTTTTAAATCATATGTTCTACTTGGTGTGTTAAGTAAAAATTCATTTTTATCAAGTTCTTTTTGATCGATTTGAATAAGTGGTCTAGCCTCCTTGAGTGCTGACCAAATGTATTTACTATCCCTTCTTTTTATTGAGTACTTTTGGTAAATGACCGCCTTTTCATATCGTTCATATATTCTTTTTTGAGTTTCATCAAACTGTGTCATTGCCTTTTTAGCACCGACTGCGGTTAGAATAGAAAAAGCACCATTCTTAAGCATCTCGTTCATACATTTCTTTATTTCATTTTCCGCCTCTTCAAGTTGTCTATCCGTTAATTCTTGAGCCACACCCTGTGCGTTAGGCTGCGACTCTTCCCAAAAACTACCATTGTAAAATAGATAATCTGTTGATGGAGAGTATCTAATCTTACTTTTATATTCGTTTGATAAGACTACTGCTTGACCTACGTCAGAAAAATCACTAGGCATTAAATAGAAATCCTGATTGTAATTTTCTGGTGCGATATATCCTTCTTGTTGTTGAACTTTTTTACCAAACTTAATAGCACTACTCCATATCATATTGAGTTCACGCTTTCCCAAAGGAGGTTCACACCTAAGTGCCTGTTTATCAAATAGAGCTCTAGCTTCCTCTGTATTGCCATAGCGTTTTATAATCTTTCCAGCGATACGGCTCATAGTAGAGTTTCTCGATCCAGCACCTATCTTTTCTGTTAATTTGTCAAACTCTTCAAATAAATCAGTTGTACTTTCTTCTAAAAATTCATCAATTGTTTTAGAACCAACATTCCAAACAATATCATCTGCTATATTTCCATAAATAAACCTTGCAGCATCAAGCGCACTATCATCAAAGAATTTATATCTCTCGTAAACTCTTCTTTTAAAATCTTCACACTCTTTTGAACTTGTAAATAACCTATGAGGAAAATAAACATGGTGCCTTGGCCTTGCTGATAGTCCATTTTTAACTTTCATATTGTTTCTACTTGGAACAACAACGTAGCTCACATCACCCAGTATAAACTCATAGTCTTCTGGATAAATCCACTCACCTGGATCATCACTATGAGAGTTATCACAATCAAACACATCACAGTCTGCACTTAAGTAATTATCTTTACTCCTGTAGTTACTCTGAAAAGACGCACAGACGTGGTCAAATTTCGCCACGTCTCGCATCTCCTCTTCATTCGTTATGATTTGTTTATATGGGTAGATACAGTTTTTTGCATTACCTATAACACTTGATTTATATATCGTCATTTGCATTACCATCTACCTCCTCAAACCTATCATTAAAAAACCTGATTTTCTGTTTTCTTCTTCTTGAAATATGAAGTTCTCTTTTCATACCTTTCGTTACCTTATCACCCAAAACCCATACTTCATTTGCTTTACCAAGTAAAACAATATCCATAAACATAGCAGACTCTCTATCCTCTTCTTTACTGTCATCTAAAAATGGAAATAGTACATGTGGGGTTATAGGAATACAACCTTTTTTATATACAAACTCTGCAAATTTTAATGCCCTACTTTTATTTAACTCCATATCCCCGCTAAAGGGAGCGCATATATAAACGAGTGGCCTAAATGTTTTTTTACTATTTTTCATCTCTTCCCCTCACTTAATACACTAGATAGATAGTCCTGTATTTTACCAACTTCTCCAAACTCTCCATTATCGAGTTTAACCGAACAGTCTTCACAAAACACACTTGTACCTAAAAGATCACCCTCTTTTAAAACTTCTACCAAATCAACTGATATTTCTTTCCTACACGCAGGACACTTAGTGTATACATTGCTATCAGTTATCTCTATTTTCACTTCCGATAAATCTGTTAATCTGTCTTTAACGTAAAACATTTTATTTCTCCTCAAACTTTCTTTTATACCATTCAAGATGTTTCTTTCTATCTTCATATTTTGGAAACGCAACAAGAAGACCAACATCTACTTTTTGTAGTGTTTCAACCATATTTATCTGCTCTTTTGTTAAAAATGGTCTAATACTATTTCCTTTCTTAATACCATTTTTTAATCTAAATTCTTTAGCACTCATACCAAGAACAATACGATTAATCATGTCACACTCATTACTAAAGTGATATGGTTTCGGTCTTTCATAAAGTAATTTGATATTCTCTGTAAGTAATGGAAACTCCCTCCTTGCAACAACAAGACTTTTAATTGTGTCTTCCATTTCATTAAATCTACGAATGTATAGTTCTTTAAACTCAATCGCCTTCTTACCTGTGTAGCCCATAACAAGCATCGTAAAACCATCCCTTGTTAGAAAGTAGCAAGGTCTTTTTTGCCCTTGTTTATCTGTATATGACCCCAGCGCAAAATTGCGCTCGGCAAATTGTCTTGATAAACCTGAATTATTAGCAGTAAGTTTTCTAATATCTCTTAATACTTCTTTGTGATTTTTCTTAAAAGTCTCTGCTATATACAAACTACCTACTCTTGCTGTATCTTTAGTATCAGCAAATACACCATAATCATCTCTTGGAATTAACTCCTTCATAGTGATCCTCCTTCTATTTTTTAAAGAGTATTTTTATCTCTCAATAGTTAAAGGACACACAGAAGCTATTTAAGTACCAAAATTTCAGAATAAAAAAGAACGAGAAACTTAATCTCGCTCTAATAAGTGTTTTATATAACTAATCTTTTCTATAAAACTCACAGGTATATCCATCAGCATTAAGTAGTAAATTGGAAATCCAATCTGGTGCTATACTCATTTTTTTATAAATACTTTCAATTGCAACATCAAAGTTTCCCTCAATGATTATTTCATCATGAACATGAGCTACTATATCTAATTTACTTAAATTTTTTATTGCCTCCATAAGTAAATCTCTTGATATCGCTTGAACAATATTTTCTACAAACTTTGGGCCATAACTCTCTATTCTTTCCCATTTTTTATTATTTCCTACAGCTTCATAAGTAACTGATTCACCACCAAATTTATTAACTCCTATTTTAGGCCTTATGTAAGTTAGTCTTCTTTTGCTTGGAAGTTCAATAAATAACATACCACTCTTGTAAATAAACTTAATACCATGAGTACTTGTTACTATTCTATGCTTTACACAGTCTTTAACCGCTCTATCTACTTGCCACCAAAAATTTACTATATTAGGGTTACTGCTCCTCCACGCGTCAACAAGTGGTTTCAGTTCCTCTTCTTTAAGCCCCATGTCAAGAGCGCCCATAGCTATTAGAGCACCTACTGAGCCACCATATCCAAGTGCTAATTCTGCTATTTTACCTTTTTGTCTTAAGTGAGAGTTAACTCCATGCTTTTCCACTACTACACCAAACATTTGACTAGCAGACGCACAGTATATATCTCCTCCGTTTTTAAATACTTCTCTTCTCCATCCTTCTTTTGCTATGTGTGCAATAACCCTTGCTTCAATAGCGCTAAAGTCTGCAACAAAAAACCTAGTGTCTTCTTTTGGAATAAAAGCAGTTCTTATAAGTTCAGATAATGTATTTGCTATGTCGTCATAAAGCAAATCAAGTGCTTTGATATTTTTACTTTTAACAAGTTCTCTCGCTTGAAACAAGTCAAGCATACTATTTCTTTTTAAGTTTTGAAGTTGAACCAGTCTGCCACTCCACCTTCCTGTCCTACTAGCACCTAAAAATTGAAACATACCTCGACATCTATCGTCAGAGCATACCGCATTTATAATTGCCTCATACTTTTTTATAGACGACCTAGATGTTTTTTGTCTTAAAGTCAGCACTCTAGCTACTGTATCATCAGTAGTTTTGAGTAGTTCTATAACACTTTTTTTATCAAGGCTAGAAGTTTCTACTCCTCTTGTCTTTAACCAACCTCTCATTTGAAGTACAGAGTTTGGATTTTCAAGGTGGGTAATCTGAATTAATTCATCTATATTCCTTGCTCTTGTTATCTTATTTATCTCTATGGCAGACTCTACAAACTTCCTATCTATTTTTATCCCTCTATCATTTATTCTCTGGTCTAACACATACTCATCCCATATAAACTGTGGTACTTTAAAGTTCGTTAGTTTTGTCTGTATCTGAGTTTCCACTTCAACATCTCTTTTATTATATTCTTTAAACCTCTCCCATTTTTTCATATCATGATAATAGTAATTCCTAGTTCTCCCTTTATTTGATTTCGTAGGTTTACAAGGAACTGAAAAATATCGAATTAAGTCTTTACCTTCCGATAGTTTTTTCTTATCAAGTCCGAGCACTTCTCCAACTTTAGCAAGTGATAACGGAAGAGACATGTAAGCAGACCATACCATCGAACACCTCCAAGAGGTAGGATCTAGATAATCTCCTGTTTTATATCCTAGATATCTAGAGAGACAAATACGCTCAAAATTTGCATTAAATGCCCATTTAATAACACTATCACTTGTAATAGCATCAATTATCTCACTTGGTATTTTCTCACCTCTTGCTAGATCAACTACCCTAACTTCCCCGTAGTCTACTGAATAAGCAAATAAAAGTATTTCAAAATCATCTGACTCAGCGTATTTATACACACCACTTTTTAATAAGTTTGTACTGCTAAAAGTTTCTATATCAATACTTAAATTTTTCATTTACTCCTCCCTTAAAACAAAGTGACAAGATATAATACCTTGTCACCTAAGAAACTTTTTACTATTCTAAAAAATCATCATCTTCCAGTGTAGTGAAATCATCAGCAGCATTAGTTCTTGCACCTAATGGCTCACCATCTCTAATTTTTTGTATATTTCCAAGTCCACAAGCAACTCCTTTGTTACCATTTGAGTTAAATGCATAGAAGTTAAGTGATACTCGTGCGTAACAACCTGAATAAACTTCACTATGCTCTAATATAGGTTTTACATTCTTGTCTACAATTTGTGGTGCTGTTACGGAATTAGCATTTATAAAGTAGTATCCTTTATAAGCTTCATCGTCTTTTTCAATATCACCATCACGAAGAGGTAATTTAATACTCTTTTTATTCGGCTTTTTACCCCCAAACTTTGATAGTCCCTCTTCAATTGCAGCATCAACCGCCTTCTCTATTTGCGATAAAGTTTCTGTATCATCCTTTGGAATAAGAACAGATACACTATATTTTTCTTTTCCTCCGTTAATTGATACCGCTTCCCAACCATTAAAATATGATAATCTTGTATTAACTCCTGTAATAACCTTTGTTCTATTTGTATTTGTCATTTTACTTTTTCTCCTTTTCTACTTTAAATTCTTTATTCACATTACTTACTTCTACTTTCTTTCTCTTGTCTGTATTTG
>PDWJ01005481.1_pt1 | contig 10401 bp, 10 predicted proteins | sample 1430881 | NCBI WGS metagenome assembly PDWJ01 (sample SAMN01162460, study PRJNA174530) | Oral metagenome, whole genome shotgun sequencing project. | biome: Marine environment; feature: Marine mammal; material: Swab sample of the gingival sulcus; isolation source: swab sample of gingival sulcus... | reverse complement strand
CTTAATGTTATTAAGTGATGACGAGGCGGCAATTATTGCCCGTTCGAATCAGTTTATCGCTCCGGATAAGGGCGTTAAATCGGCTGAAGAGGCCTGTGACGGCGCCATTGATATTTTGGCCGAATACTATTCAGATAATGCTGAGTTGCGTAAGAGCTTGCGCAAATTTTATGAAAAAGAAGCGACATTGGTCACTGCTGTCGGCAAGCAGACAGACGAAAAAGGCACCTATGACATGTATTTGGACTACGCTGAAAACGCCTATAAAATGCCGGCGCACCGCGTGCTTGCGGTCAATCGTGGTGAAAGCCAAGACTGTTTAAAAGTAACAATTGAACTAGATGACGACAAGGCGTTACAAACGGCAATGCCGGCGGCACCAGTTGCGCCATCTAAAAACAAGTTTTTAACTGCTGCTTATCAAGATGCTTATAAAAGGCTAATTGCGCCATCGCTAAAAAGAGAAATCAGAACAGCACTTACTGAGCGTGCCGAAGAACAGGCAATTGCCGTTTTTGGCATCAATTTAAAACAACTGTTGTTGCAACCGCCATTAAAGGGCAAGGTAGTTATCGGTTACGACCCAGCCTATCGTACTGGTTGTAAGTTGGCAGTGATAGACGCCAACGGTAAATTGCTCGATTATCAGACGATATATCCGACCAAGCCACAGCAGGCCATTGCTAAATCCGAAAAAGTACTACTCGATTTAGTGGCCAAGTACAAAGTTGAACTAATTGCCATCGGCAATGGCACAGCCAGTCGCGAATCAGAACAGTTTGTTGCCGAGGCGCTAAAAAAACAAAATCGCACAGTGCATTACATTATTGTCAACGAAGCCGGTGCTTCGGTTTACTCGGCTTCGAAGTTAGGCACTAAAGAATACCCCGACGTCGACGTTTCAATTCGGGGCGCCATTTCAATTGGCGCGCGCGTGCAAGACCCATTATCAGAACTGGTTAAAATTGAGCCAAAGTCAATTGGCGTCGGTCAATATCAGCACGATGTCAATCAAAAGCGCTTAACAGAAGTTTTAGATGGCGTCGTCGAAGATGCCGTCAATGGCGTTGGCGTTGATCTCAACATTGCATCAGCAGCACTGTTGACACACATTGCCGGTATCAGTAGTAAAACTGCGGCGGCAATCGTCGATTATCGGCATAAAAACGGCGCTTTTAAAAAGCGTGCTGAGCTCTTAAAAGTAAAGGGTATTGGCGCTACCGCTTTTAAACAGGCTGCCGGGTTTTTACGTGTACAGCAGTCTAGCGAAGTGCTCGACAACAGTGGCGTACACCCCGAAAGTTACGATGTCTGTTATAAATTAATGGACAAACTTGCCATAGCGCCATCAGAAATTGGCAGCGATGGCGTCGCCGCAAAGAATAAAGCCAAGTTAATCGGCTTGCCCAAGTTGGCCGAACAGCTCGATATTCACATGGTATTACTACAAGATTTATTGGCCGAACTGGATAAGCCGGCGCGTGACCCGCGCGAAGACTTAGCGCCGCCGCTACTGCGTTCAGATGTTATGACCATTGAAGATTTAGAGGTTGGCATGGTGTTAAAGGGCACGGTTAGAAATGTCGTCGACTTTGGCGCCTTTGTTGATATCGGTGTCAAGCAAGACGGTTTAGTACATATTTCAGAATTGGCCAACCGCTTTGTCAAAAGGGCAATGGATGTCGTCGCAATTGGCGACGTTGTCGATGTCAAGGTGATTGGCATTGATGTCAAGCGACAAAAAGTTTCGCTTAGTATTAAACAGGCGGTCGCCAAATAGGAGCAACCATGACACTTTGTTATCAAGCTGAGCACAATAAAGCAAAGCTGGCTGAAGCGGGGCAATTATTAAAAAATGGTGGTACGGTGGTTTTCCCAACTGAAACTGTTTACGGGTTGGGTGCCAACGGGTTAGATGGCGCCGCAGTTAAAAAAATATTTAAAGCCAAGGGGCGCCCTTCTGATAATCCGTTAATTTTACATATTACAACGCGCGCTTGGCTCGACAAGTTAATAGTCGAGGCGCCCCCCATTTTAGAAGCGCTCATAAAAACATTTTGGCCTGGGCCATTAACTTTGGTATTGAAAAAGAGCGCACTTGTACCTGACATTGTAACAGCTGGGCTCGATACAGTGGCGGTGCGCATGCCCAGTCATCCGGTAGCGCGTGCCATAATTGCAGCGGCCGATTTGCCAATTGCGGCACCGTCGGCCAACTTATCGGGCAGCCCGAGCCCAACCAAAGCGGCACATGTAATTGCCGATATGATGGGGCGCGTCGACATGATTATTGACGACGGCGACGTGGTACACGGGTTAGAGTCAACCGTGCTCGATATATCGGGCGAAGTGCCAATTTTGCTGCGCCCAGGTGCAGTAACATATGAACAACTGGTGTCAGTTTGCGGTCAAGTTCAGCTTGACCCAACTATGATGGTACATTCGACAACGGCTAAACCGCGTTCGCCCGGCATGAAGTATCGCCATTATGCACCACGTGCTGAAGTGTTTGTCGTATCATTAGAACAAACCGCTGACGAAGTTTCAGCGCATATCAAAGCATTTGAAGAAAAGGGGTACAAGGTGCTCTATGTTGATTATTCGGCTGAGCAGCTGGCCAATCAATTGTTTGCGCTATTTCGCAGGGCAGATGCAGATGGCTACGACATTATTTTAGTAAGGGCTGTAGCGACTGATCAAATTGGGTTGGCAGTGATGAACCGCCTCTTAAAAGCGGCCAATTATAGAATTCTTTAACCCAGCTTGTTTGCGAAATGCTGTAAGTAGTCTGGGTCAATAATCAAATTTTTAAATTTTATTCATTGACGGTACAATATTTTGTATTATTACGTCATTTTACGTCATTATGTGGTATAATAACTAAAGTAAATTGTAAAAATGGCTTGTTCACATTGTAGCGTTATCCTGTGAATAAGTAAAATAAAGGAGCAGTTATGCACATTGCAATTGGAAGCGATCACGGTGGTTATGCGTTAAAATGCGAACTAAAAGAACATCTTGAAAAGCGCGGTTTCAACGTTACAGATTACGGTACTGACAGTGAAGCGTCGTGCGATTATCCCGATTTCGGTTATAAAGTAGCCAAGGCGGTACAAACTGCCGAATGCGAAAAAGGTATCGTGATATGCGGCACTGGTCAAGGTATTATGATGAGCGCCAATAAGGTCAAGGGCATTCGCTGTGCGTTGTTAACTGATGTTTTCTCAGCTGAAATGGCGGCGCTGCACAATGATGCCAATGTCATTGCGCTGGGCGGTCGCGTACTCGGTATTGGGTTGGCAAAGCGCATTGTCGATGCATATTTAGATACAAAATTTGAAGGTGGTCGCCACGCGCGTCGTGTCGATAAGATTATGGCAATCGAAAGGGAGTAATTATGAGCAAAGTATTTGAAATGGATCATCCACTTATTCAGCATAAGCTTAGTGTTATCAGAGATATATCGACCGGTTCAAAAGAATTCAGAGAATTGGTCAAGGAAGTGTCCATGCTAATGGCATATGAAGTAACGCGTGAAATTCCACTTGAAGAAATAGAAATTGAAACGCCAATCACCAAAATGACTGGCAAGACAATTTCCGGGCGCAAACAGGGTATTATTCCAATTTTGCGTGCTGGCTTAGGCATGGTAGATGGCTTTCTAAATTTATTGCCGACGGCTAAAGTTGGTCATGTTGGTCTCTATCGCGACCCCGAGACGTTTCAGCCGGTTGAATACTATTGTAAATTGCCATCTGATATCGAAGAACGCGATCTCTACGTGCTAGACCCGATGTTGGCTACTGGGGGTTCAGCTAATGCGGCAATTAGTTTTTTGAAAGATAGAGGCGCTAAAAGCATTAAATTTGTTTGCTTGTTGGGTTGCCCTGAGGGCATTGAAGCCGTTCAAAACGCTCACCCTGATGTCGATGTTTACGTGGCGAAGATTGATGAAAAATTAAATGACCACGCTTATATTGTGCCAGGCTTAGGTGATGCCGGCGACAGATTGTTTGGTACCAAGTAAAAAGATTAGAGGTTGTTATGAACCCGATGGTTGTAAAACTATTTGTACCAATGATGGCGGCTTTTTTCATTTCTTTTTTGATGATGCCGCTAGTTATAAAAGTTGCGCACCATATTGGCGCAATTGACGTGCCAAAAGACGATCGACGCGTGCACAAAGAACCAATTCCGCTCTTGGGTGGTCTGGGCATATTTGTCTCTGTAATGTTTTGTCTGTTTGTCTTTATTGACTATCCGCTCAATAAGATGATGGGTATTATGGTTGGCGCGTTGTTTATTGTGTTGACCGGTATTGTCGACGATATTAAGCCAATTAAAGCCAAGTATAAACTGTTGATACAAATTTTTGTCGCTTTAATTCTCGTATTTGCCGATGTGCGCATTTTGGGTGTTTCAAGTGTGTTTAACTTATCGCAATATATATTAATGGACGACTTTTTAAGTGTTGTCGTCACCGTTTTGTGGGTGGTTGGCATTACCAATACGCTCAATTTAATTGATGGCCTAGATGGCTTGTCGGGTGGCATTGCAACCATTTCAGCCTTTACTTTGGCCTATGTTGCATTTGTCAACGGCCGTGTTGAAGTGGCGGTTATGACGCTGATAGTAGCCGGTGCTTGTATGGGGTTTCTGCCCTACAACTTTAACCCAGCCCGCATTTTTATCGGCGATACCGGCGCTTTGTTCTTGGGCTTTATCTTAGCGGTGATCTCAATTGAGGGCACTTTAAAAATATCGACCGCTTTCACCTTTTTTGCACCGGTTTTGGCGTTGGGTATACCGATCTTTGATACCTTTTACGCGATTGTCAGGCGCACAGCGGCCGGTAAGCATCCCTTTGAGGCCGACCGCGGGCACTTACACCACCGCGTACTCGATTTGGGCTTTGGTCAGAAGCGCACGGTGTTGTTTTTGTATCTCGTCAATTCACTGTTGGGTTTAAGTGGTGTGTTATTGCTTCAAAAACAGTATATTCAAATGGCTATTACCATTACATTGGCGATACTTTTGATCATTATTCCAATTAGATATAGTATTAAAAATAAATTTGATTAGCAAAGGGACTTTTATGGCTAAAATGAAAATTTTGTCCGTCTTTGGCACGCGCCCCGAAGCAACTAAAATGGCGCCGCTTGTCAAAAAAATGGCGAAAATCGATTGGATAGATTGTAAGGTTTGTGTTACCGGGCAACACCGCGAAATGCTCGATCAAGTTCTGACCTTGTTTAATATCGTTCCCGATTTTGACCTTGACATTATGACGCAGAATCAAACACTTGTTGATATTATGAGCAGGACATTAATTGGTTTTGATGCCGTGCTCGACACAGTACAACCCGATTTGGTTTTAGTACATGGTGACACGTCTACAGCATTTGCAGCTGCTTTTACGGCTTATAACAAACAGTATGCGGTTGGCCACGTTGAGGCTGGCCTGCGTAGTAATGACAAATGGTCGCCGTTTCCCGAAGAGATGAACCGTCGCTTAATCGATACGGTTGCCGACGTTTTTTTTGCGCCAACCACTGTTAATCAGGCGAATTTAATCGCCGAAAACATTAAAGATGAATATATTTATATAACGGGTAATACCAGCATTGACGCCATAAAGTGGGTGACGGCAGCGCCCTACCAATTTAGCGATAGTCGCCTAAATGAAATTGTTGGCTCGGCAAATCGCTTAATTGTCGTTACGGCACATCGCCGTGAGAACTTGGGCGATCGTATGCGCAATATCTTTGAGGCGATCAAACGCTTAGTAGAAAAATATGACGATGTCGTCGTGGTCTATCCCGTTCACCTCAACCCAAAGGTAAAAGCGGTTGCCAATGAAGTTTTGGCAAATATCGCACGCGTGCACCTAATTGAACCGCTCGCTTACAGACCATTTGCACATTTAATGGCAAACGCACATTTAATTCTAACCGATTCAGGTGGTTTGCAAGAAGAAGCGCCAGCGCTCGACAAGCCAGTTATTGTATTGCGCACTGAAACTGAACGCCCTGAAGCGTTGGAGGCAGGTACCATTGTATTGGGCGGCGTTGAACAAGATGCAATTTTTGAAATGGCTAGCCAATTACTGGACGACAATCAATTGTATCAGAAAATTGCACAAGCCAAAAATCCCTATGGCGATGGTACAGCTTGTGATAAAATTATCGCGGCGATTGACGATTGGCGAAAGCGTCGTAATTAAAAAACGCTCTTACTTGTGAGCGTTTTTTTGCTCGCAAAAATTGTGCCATATGATATAATATAAGTGTTGATAAAAGTGAGTAATGATAAAAGGTTTAGCGATGGACTTACAATTTCAAATGCAATTGCGTCAGTCGCAAAAATTAGTGATGACACCGGCTTTGCGCCAGGCCATAGAAATTTTGCAGTATAACGCAGTTGAATTAAAAGAATATATCGACAAGCAAATGCTTGAGAATCCGGTGTTAGAATACTGTGAAGAGACCGTGGCTGAACAGCGTCCAGAAATCGAAAAAAGCCAAGAAATCGATCAAGCGGCACTAGACAAAATACTGTGGTTAAGTGATAACCGTCGCAGCTATAACTCTTACAATAGTAATTTTTATGATCCGGAACAAAACTATAATTACGAACACATCATTGCTGCAAGCGAAACATTACACGAACACCTCTACAGTCAGTTGCGCATTTTGCCGTTGACAAAAACTGAATATCAATTGGCTAAAAACTTAATTCAGCACATTGATGCGAACGGCTATTTGTTTATCGACATGGGTAAGTTAAAGGCTCAGTTTGAAACGACTGAAGACGAAATAGAAGACGTCATTCAGCTATTGCAGACATTTGACCCCTATGGCGTGGCGGCGCGCAATTTGGCAGAATGTTTGACCATTCAGTTGCAAATGAATCGATTCGAAGATGCCATTGCCTTTGAAATTGTCGAATTTCACATGGATGATTTAGCCAATAATCACATTAAACAAATTGCCAAGGCGCTCGATCAAACCTGTGAACGCGTTCAGCAGTCCTGCGATTTAATCAAATCATTACACCCACGCCCTGGCTTAGCCTATGGCAAGGGCATTAATATCAAGTACTTAGAGCCCGATATTTTCTTGAAAAAAATAGACGGTGAGTACGTTATATTTATGAACGACGGTACTTTTCCTCGTCTTAGGCTTAGTCATTACTATCAGCAAATTCTAAAAGCGCGTCAGCTAGACCCGGTAACAGCAGGTTATATCAACAAAAAAATCAACGGTGCGCTGCATGTTATAAAGAGCCTTGAACAGCGCAGTTCGACAATTAGAAAAGTAGTAGAGGCAATTGTCGACAGACAGCGCGACTTTTTTGACAAGGGGCCACTTTATTTAAAAGCGCTTAATTTAAAAGACGTTGCTACAGAAGTTGGCGTTCATGAATCGACGGTAAGTAGGGCGATAAACGGCAAGTATTTACAGTGCCAACGCGGAATTTTTGAACTGAAGTTCTTTTTCCCAAGTGGTATAGTACGTGCGCGCGGTGCAGATGTTTCGGCCGAGAGCATAAAATCGGTCATTAGCGATATTATTGCCAATGAAAATACTCACAAGCCAGTTAGCGATCAAAAAATTGCCGATCAGCTGGCGGCAATAGGCGTTTCAATTTCTCGGCGCACGATAGCAAAATATAGAGAATCACTGGGTATTTTAGCTTCTTCAAAGCGCAAGCGCTATTGAAGAAAACTAAAAATAAATCAATTCAGACTGTGACAAATGCCAAATTCTCTGTTGCTGCGCAAATTAATTTCAGTACTTTGGCTTCGCAAAAGCGACGCTCTGTGGTCGTAGTCGGGTGTCTTCCCGATACTGCTGTAACGCATCTCTTAAAACGCTTCGACCCGTTAATTTGCCAGCATTTAGAACTTGATTATTTTCTACAGTCAGTAGTGGATTTTGTGAATATTCTAGGTAGTAAAGGGTAGTAATAAACCGTTAACTCAATAACAATTAATTAGGAGGAGATTATTATGGTGACAAAAGTTGCAATTAATGGATTTGGACGTATTGGTAAATTAGCTTTCAGAAAAATGTTTGGCCAACCCGAATTCGATATCGTGGCAATTAACGACTTATCGAATGCTGAAGATTTGGCGTACCTTTTGAAGTACGATTCGGCACAGGGCTCTTACAAGCAAGATTCAGTGTCATTTGAGGGCGATTCACTGGTCGTCGACGGCAAAAAAATTAAAGTATATGCTGAAAAAGATGCTGCTAATCTACCTTGGAAAGACCTAGACGTCGATGTCGTTTTAGAGTGTACTGGTTTTTACACGACAAAAGATAAGGCGCAAGCACATATCGATGCCGGCGCTAAGCGCGTTGTTATTTCAGCGCCTGCCAAAGGTGGCGTTGAGACAATTGTATTTAATGTCAACGACGATGTATTAGACGAAGGCGATTTAATTATTTCAGGTGCTTCTTGTACGACAAACTGCTTGGCGCCGGTTGCCAAAGTATTAGATGACAACTTTGGTATAGTCAAGGGCTTAATGACAACAGTACACGCTTATACAAACGACCAAAATACACTTGATGCAGTTCATAAAAAAGGCATTAAGGCGCGTCGTGGTAGAGCGGCAGCCGAAAACATTGTACCGACTTCAACAGGTGCAGCAGCAGCGGTTGGCTTGGTACTGCCCAAATTAAACGGCAAGTTAGACGGCATGGCCTTGCGCGTACCAACAGTTACTGGTTCAGCAGTTGACCTGGTTGTCGAACTAGAGAAAAACGTAACAGTTGAAGAAATTAACGCAGCTATGAAAGCGGCAGCCAATGAATCACTTGGTTATACGGAAGACCCAATTGTTTCAACTGATGTAATTGGCACTTCATATGGTTCGCTATTCGATGCGCTTGCAACGACGGTGCTCGAAGTTGAAGGCAAGCAAATGGTTAAAGTATTGTCGTGGTATGACAACGAAATGTCTTATGTTTCACAGTTGGTTAGATTGGCCAAGAAAGTAACGACATTTACAAAATAGTCAATTACAAGTGACTAATCGCTTGCGTTATTTATGCTAGCTATTGGAGGTAAAATGGCAAAAAAAATTGTTAACGATCTTACTGTTGCCGGTAAAAAAGTTTTGGTTCGCGTTGACTTTAACGTGCCGATGAAAGATGGTGCGATTACAGATGACAATCGCATTGTCGCGGCAATACCGACACTTAAGTATCTATTAGATAACGGTGCAAAGGTCATTGCCTTTTCGCACTTGGGTAAGGTAAAGACAGAAGAAGACAAAAAGACGAAATCGTTAAAAGTAGTTGCTGAACGTCTGTCGGCAATACTTAAAAGAGAAGTCAAATTTGTTGCCGCAACGCGTGGAGAACAATTAGAAAAGGCAATCGCCGGACTACAAGATGGCGAAATACTGTTATTTGAAAACACCCGTTTTGAAGCTGGTGAAACTAAAAATGATGCCGATTTAGGTGCCTATTGGGCGTCGCTGGGCGATCTATTCGTCAATGATGCCTTTGGTACGGCACACCGTGAACATGCTTCAAACGTTGGCATTGCGACGCACCTTGAAACGGCGGCCGGCTTTTTAATGGAAAAAGAGATCGCCTATATTGGTGGCATTGTCGAAGCACCTGAGCGCCCATTTGTCGCCATATTGGGCGGCGCTAAAGTATCAGACAAAATTGCCGTTATCGAAAGTTTAATCGAAAAAGCCGATAAAATACTAATCGGCGGCGGCATGATGTATACCTTTTTGAAAGCGCAAGGTAAAGCGGTTGGCAAATCGCTATTAGAAGAAGACAAGGTAGATCTGGCAAAAGCGCTACTAGAAAAGGCCAAACAGCGCGGTGTGCAAATTATTTTACCGATTGACGTCGTCTTAGCAAAGGAATTTAGCAACGATGCCAAGAGCAGAATGGCATAGTATGCAAAATATAACAATTTATTTGCCTAGCTGTTTAGAAAAAAAAGAGCAAATCGCAATGGGTAACTTTTTTAAACAACTTGACGATACACTGGCATTACAGGCTCGCCAAATCACCCTTTTAGAAAACCTTAAAAAAGCGTTTTTGCAAAAATGCTTTGTTTAGCGCAGGAAAGCCCATGACCTTTGATAAAGAATCCCAATTTGAACGTGAATTAATCACCTTGCTCAGCACCAAGGGCTGGGAAAAAGAAGTCATTAAAAACCCGACGGAACAAGATTTGCTCGATAACTGGGCGGCTATTTTATTTAATAATAACCGCGGAGTGGATCGCTTAAACGGCGTACCGCTAACCAATAGCGAAATGCAGCAGATTATCGAGCAAATTAATACGCTGAAAACCCCGCTGAAACTCAATGGCTTTATCAATGGCAAAAGCGTGTCAATTGTGCGCGATAACCCCGAAGACACA
>PDWJ01005480.1_pt1 | contig 10402 bp, 8 predicted proteins | sample 1430881 | NCBI WGS metagenome assembly PDWJ01 (sample SAMN01162460, study PRJNA174530) | Oral metagenome, whole genome shotgun sequencing project. | biome: Marine environment; feature: Marine mammal; material: Swab sample of the gingival sulcus; isolation source: swab sample of gingival sulcus... | reverse complement strand
TATTTATTTTGTTTTTGGTAAACTCATTATAACACAAGAAGCTCTCCGAGCCTTTATTTATTTACTTTTACTTACTTATTTATGAGACAGCACTGATATGACACCCAAGAAAACTTACCACAGACATATAATATAATACATTTTTCTGCGGTAACACAAAAGGCCATATATTCAAGAGTCTGTAAGAACTTGCACTATAAAGCCTAACCCTTTATAATACCCAAAAGAGTGCAGGCAGCAACGCATATTGCAAATCTTAAAAAATATCTCCAACATAATGATTCTTCGAGTTAATCTGGATACGCCACCACTTTCCCGCAAGAAGTACTCTGCGATTTTTGGACAAAGTATCACCACCACAGGTGAACCATCTACGGAAATTATCGAAATTCTCACCATTATTGCCCCGCGTTCCACACAAGGCTTTCTCACCCAGATTCATAACGACGTTGCTGAAATATTCCACGGGAAAAACGACATTTTCATAAACAACTTCTTAAAATACCACGATTTTTGGCATACCATGGATGTCGTTTTAGCGGTCGTACGCTTTCTCCATGGCTTCTATCTCAAAGGAGTGACCTTCTCTCAAGATATCATCGAACTCTGTCTACTTACCAGCTATTTCCACGATATAGGTCTCTTATTAACCAAAGAAGAGGTCGAAAAAAAAGATACCGCCTGTCTCAAACATCATGAACAACGCTCCATCCATGTTCTTCACGAATACATGAAAAAAAACAACTGCCTCCTGCAACATAAAAACGACTGTGCCGCAATCATCAACTGTACCAACCTTTCCATTGAGCCAACAACTCTTCGTTTTTCTTCTCCTGAAACACAACTTGTTGGCCATATTCTCGGTTCTGCCGACCTTCTGGCACAGATGGCAAACCGCTACTACCTGGAATCTCTTGATCTCCTATACCAAGAACAATGCGAGATAGGTCTTGCAACGCACCACTCTTTACTTGAGCTACTCCGCCAGACAACCCAGTTTTACAACAAGGTGGTCACTCCCAGGCTCCAAAATTCCTTTAACAATATCTGCAACGCCGTTTGCGACCACTTTCAACATTGGTGGGATATAGACAGCAACCTCTACCTTGAACTCACCGTAAGAAACATTACCTATCTGGAAGATGTCATTCGCACCCACGACGAAGGGAAAAAAGAATTCCAGGAGTTATTGCACCGCAAACGAGAAAACCTAAAAATTCAGGAAGTATAAACAAGCAAACACCCAACAAAACATCTCAACGATAATTAAAACGCCCCAGAATGTACGGCTATTTTTAAAAAACTATTTTTTTCGGGGATCCCGCCCCGTCTCAAACATCTCAAAAAGCTCATAAAATGTTTTGGCCACAGTGCTATAATGGGTTACTGAGCCTGAACTCACATAGGCCTTGGTCAATTCCATCGCCTTGAGAAAGGCCTCACTACTCTCTGTTGGTTGCGGACTTTTCAAAACCTGAACAAGTCTGTCTCCAATTTCTGTCACGGTTTCATTCTCCTTAATTTTGGGTACATAGGAAAACTTCGCTATTTTTTTACCACCTATCAATAAGAGCGGCGATACCTCTTTGTTCCGCCTTGCTATATAATCGTTTCATCTCTCCTTCAAGATGAGCCACCTGGATTGAAGTAACCTCCATGGCTCGTTTCACCTCGTAAATCTGCCAGCCATTATGCCCCACCCAACGGCTCGCTCTGGCTCTCCCCTGTTCACCATTTTCCGCAAAAACAATAATCGTAGCAATAGCTCCGCCGCAATTCCCATAGGCTGGATTTTGTGCGGATGGCTGGACAGCATATTGAAAAAAATACGGCTGAATCATCAATACAATCTTTTCGTAACCAGAAAAATGCCTGAATACTCTATTTCTCTGCCCGGCCTATTTTGTTCAATTCTTCAAAGATAAGCTCTGCAAAACGCTGTCGCACCGCCATATCCGGGCTGCTATTTTCAGTAACCTTCTTGAAAAACGAACGGGCAATGCGCAACTGCGACGGCGACCAAGAGGCAGTAACATTAACCGTCTCAGACACGGTTCGATCAGGAAGCAGCTCATAGTTTCGACAGCCATGAGCCCAATTTATAGTATGTTTATAATAGAGTAAGGCTCGATTCAGTAAAACAAACAGTAAGTTAATCTCTTTTGTCGGCCCGACTGTACACTGTTCGCTGCCAAGCCGCAGCCCCATAACTTTCTGCCCGGCAATCCTGCGGCTCCCCCACAATGCACCCAGAGAGCCAGCAGCCCCTGAAATACCAGTAACCAAGCCAAGAGCCGCCCCACCAAGAGCAAGGTCAACCCCGGCACCAAGAGCAGCACCACCAATCCCACCCATAATCGCCACCTGCGTTTTGGAAAGCCCAAACAATTTCCAGGTCTGCTCACTGAACAAATCCTGGTGCAAAAACGACTCTTCAGGAAGCACAGCCCGGAAAATATTATGTTTGAACAACCTTCTCATGCGATTATGGGCATCTTGTTCCTTGCATTGTACATCTCGATAATAGCGAGAAACAAGCCCGGTGCGCAATGTCTCGTGGTCAGCACCATGGCTGACTTTTGCTGAAAGACTATAGCTAAGACAATCTGTAAGAAGATCAAGAATGATGTCCACCGTCTGCTGGTTACGTGCCTTCCAGTCGGCCTTGACAGCAATCAAGACCTCTTCAAGAATTGGCTGCCAATCCTGATCGACCGACTGCAAGGTTTCAAGCAGAGATATCCGTTCCGCATAGGTCGCCCGATGCGCATTAAACACTCTATTGGCATTGAAATTTCTGCGAAATTCTTTTTTCCAGTCCTCAAGATAGTCAAAGGCATCATTCTTACAATTGACAATAGCCATACGGGGCCGGCCAGACAAACGTAAAATCTCAATTTCCGCCTTATCCACATTACGCACTGGCCGAGATCCATCTACCACATAAACGATCCCTGCGCCTTGAGCCACCGGAGCAAGCAATTCAATATCATCGGCCAAATCGGGATCGTTGTGAAACTTCTCTCTAAAGCGAATAATACAGTCACCAGGTTCCTCGGCCAGTCGGCCAAGCTCGGCAACAACCCGAAATGGATTTTGGAAACCGGGAGTATCGGTAAAGCGAAGCACCTCACGACCATCTATTATCACCGGGAAACTACGGCAAACCACTGTCTCTCCAGGAAAGGCACTGACCCGCACCGAATCATCTTCAGCCAACGTAGAAAGTACCGAAGATTTCCCTTCGTTGGGATGACCAAGAATCGCAATTTCGGGGACATCATGAAACTGTTTCATATTGTTTCATCCACGGTAGTTATCTCAAGATACGGATCACCAAGACTCTCCAGCTTTTGTCGCCAGATACGCTCTTCTACAGAAGAAGCAGGAACCGGCGTAAAAATCGTGGCCGTATCAGGTCTTCCCAAAAGAGTTACCCGAAGCATCGCCTGAGGGGGCAACACAGTACGCAATTGATTTAAAAAAATCAAAAAATCCCGCAATGGTGGCATCCATGCTTCCATGAAAACAATGCATCCAGAAAGATGCTGTTCACCGGCCACCGTCTCCAGGATCTTTTGGTCATGTTCATATCCAACGAGAAAACGGTATATTGCCGCAGCTTCAAAATTTTGACGTGCCAGAAAGGCTGTCACTTCCTGCTCAGAGCAGTGCTGCAAGCACTCATCGGGCAACAGAACCGCAACTGTTGTCGCAGCATCAGAGACAGCAGTCTCCGGTACATCGGCATTCGATTCCTGATATGGCGTTGTCGAGACATCCCGACTGCCAGAAGTGCTGAGATGCGGAGTTTCCATACGCCGTAAAACGGTACGAACCGCAAAACTATTCGGAGTGAAGGTAACGACAAACCTATGCTGCCTGTATTTTCCGTAGAAAAAAAGAAGCAACCTGGGCAACAAACCATAACACAGCAAGGACATAACCAAAAACGGCCACCAGGAGACCATATTGCCCGTCGCAAGACCGGCAATCCCCTCTTTTAAGATGATCCTGCTTCCTTCGACCGCCTCAAGCGTCGGAAAACCAACCCCTTCACCAAACAACCAGGACCAGGGCAAGGCAAGGATGCGAACCAATTCATAGAGCGATTGGGCAGAAAATTGCAGGGTGGACTGCCAGCCAAAGGCCAGATCGCTCACTGTCACCTGCGCAAAAAAGGCCAGAAGCAAACCAATATTGAACACAATGCCGGCCCGCTGCAACAAAAGAAAAATCGGCCAGTAAAAAAACGTACCATACGAATTTTCTCGCTGCCGCATTTTTCCCCAGACGGCCTGCAATCCAAGGGACTGCTCCGCAGAAATCGCCTGCCCGGCTCGTTTTCCAAGCCAACAACATAATTTCTTTATCAGTGCCGTTATCAGCAACACTCCCAGAGATGAGGTCGCCGTTTGCACAAGACTCCAATCAAGGCAATGCCGCAGAGACACCAAGAGTACAAAAAAGAACTGTGAAACAACAAATATGGCCAGAAAAGACAAGATATTTATCGGCGTTTTTCCAGAATAACTACAAAAAACCAGAGCACTTGCAACACCACTGACAAAGGCGGCCAACAAGAAAAACACGCTGGCAAGCACAAAGGCCTCCCGAAATACAGCACCAGGTAAAGGCTGTTCCTGAGACTCTTTGGCTCGTGCCGCAAGCCATAACCACAAAAGACGGTTCGTCTCTCCGCTGCTCTCTTGCGATTCAAGAAAAAACTGCCGGTCTCTTTGCTGAAGCTCCGCATCGGAAATGCTCGAATCTTTCGCAATAAAATATTCAAGATCAATGATCTTGCTATAGTCCCACATTCCTTTCATACGTTGACTATACCCATAGCAAAAGGAAAAAGAAAAGAGCGAATCACAGTAAATTTCCTCTTCACTCGTAAAACACTAGCTCACAGACGTTTTTTTCACCATACTGCATCCCGGCCCAGACAAACGACTGCGGCCTCCCGAACCTGGTACTATCTCGATTTGAGTGCGGATACGCTCTTTAAGTGCAGAAACATGAGAGATAACACCAATGAGCTTACCATCCTGCTGCAAACCAGCAAGGGTTTCCAAGGCTGTCTCCAGGGCATCATCATCCAGGGTTCCAAAGCCTTCATCGAGAAACAACGAGTCCACCCGAACTTTACGGCTGGCCATTTGCGACAGTCCTAAGGCCAGAGTCAGGCTAACAATAAAACTTTCCCCGCCAGATAAATTCTTTACCGAACGAATTTCTCCAGCCTGGTATTGATCAATAACATTCAAATCCAGAGGAGACTGGTCATCACGGATCAGCAGATACCGGTCGGTCATTTTTGCAAGCTGCCGGTTTGCCTGAGTCACCATCAACTCAAAAGTCAGACCTTGGGCAAAATTCCGATATTTCTTGCCATCAGCAGACCCAATAAGATTGTGAAGTCTCTCCCAACGCTGCCATTCCTTTTTCTGGGCAGAGATCTTCTCCTCTTTGTCTTTTAATCGTTCTTTGGCGGCGACATTCTCCCCCAACTGATAATTTAAAGAAGCGATACCATCTCGTAATTCCTGCAAAGCATCTTCACATTCCTTGTGTTCAGCAACAAGTTCATCAAGACTCTTTTCAGTAAGTTGTTTGGCTCGTTCCATAGCCAAACGACGCTCTCGGTCTTTTTGTTTGGCAACAAGCTCCGTTGTGGCATCGTCCAGGGCCTTTGCCCGAGCAGCTAAGGACTCCCGTTCCTGGCGAGACATTCTTGCGGCACAAAAGGCCTGTTCATTCTGGAAGCCTTCATCACCAGAGGTTCTGGCAAAATCAGCCGCCAACGCCCGTAACTCAGGAACACGTTGTTCGATAGTTTTTTTCGACGACGCATGATGTGTGTTCGCCGTTGTCAGTCGCTGCTGCCAGAGGGTATGCTGCTCTCTTGCCTTTTTTTCTGCCTCTTCAGCATCAGCTATCATCCTGTTGAGGCGCTGTTCTTCGCCATCAGGATCTTTCTCACCATACTCTTGATGGCGCTGCCCCGTTATTGCGGCCAGCTCTTTTTTCACTGTGTGCAGATGCTGCTGTTTTTCTTTGAGCCCTTTCGTTTCAGTGGCAATCACCGCATTAAGGCGAGTTATCTCCGCATCATGAATCGTTAATTGTTTTTCAATTTCACCCTTTTCTCTGAATTGCTGTTGCCATTTTTGCATCTTTGATTTCAGAGAAAGGAGCGCCAATTTTGGTTCGGTAATATCAACAGAATAGTGCAAAGATTGCAACTTATCGGCGATGGCTTGTTGCTGTTTTTGGCAGGTTCCGCAAAGCTCGGTAAGCACTCTTTTCAATTCCCCACGTATTCGCTCAGCAGTTTTCACCTCATTATTGGCCATAGCCTGAAGTTTCTCACTCTCCAGGTATAGATTACGGGCTAAAATTTCCGCCTGTTCCAATTTTTTGTTGGTTGCCTCCTGAGTGTCTGCCTTTTCAATCAAGCTGACAAGCGAGTTTATTCTTCGTTCCAGCTCATCAGGAACAGGAATATTGCCCTGGGCAAAGGGATGTTCGGTGGCACCACAGAGTGGACAGGGTTTACCATCCTGCAATCTCTTACGTTGTTCTTCAAGCTCTTCAATCCTTTGGATAAGGGCCATTTCCCGAAGCAGGGCATCTTTTTCAGCACGATATTCGCGAAGCGACTTGCCGTTCAACAATTCGAGAAAAAGATCTTTTGCCCGCTGCAATTCTTTGCAGGCAGCTTCAACATGACGTTTTTTCTGAGAACAATCCTTTGCGCTCTGTTCCAGCTTCCTGGCCGCTTCTGTCGCTGCAATATCGGCCTTTTTAAGATCGGCCTCTTTTCTCTCAACCTCCTGCTGGTTATGAAGCAGGGCGGCAAACTGTTCTTCAATACCGGCAAGACCACCCAGCAACCATTCATCCCCGGCATTTTCTTTGAGATATTGCTCTACTGTATCCAATGTTTTCTCGGCAGTCGCCCGTTCTTGCTGCTCTTTTAGACGAAGCTGTTCATCGGTCTTGATTTTTACGGCATTCTTGGCACAGCTGTCCGCAGCCTCTGCCACAGCCCGGTTCAACGCAGCAATGTTCTGGTCAAGAAGACGGATTTTCTGGAGCAACGGCGCCGCAGTCTTCAGCTCTTTTCGGGCGGTTATTACCAGTTTCTCGGCATCATCCAAAATCGCCGCCTGTCTTTTTGCAGAACTGACCAACTCAGGAAGTTTGGCCTCAGCAGTTGCCAAGGATCTCTCGTCATTCGTCTGCTGCTTGCGAAGAGCGACGAGCGTTGCATATTGCCCATCAAGAGCCGCAGCTTTTACTGCCTGATCAAGCCTGACTCGTTGTGGTTCAAAAGCCTCATTTTCAACCCTGAGCTTTGCTCTTTCATCGGTAAAACTTGCTATCTCCTTGTGCAGATCAGCGATGCTGCTCAGCCAGGTGATGGCCTGAGAGGTTTTTGTGAGTTTTTCCGCCAAGACAGTCTCCTGTTTTTTCTTGGCAGCAAAGGCCTCTCGAATTTCCCGTTCCTGCTCGGCATCTAAAGTCACAATCCCCGATGTCTCAGCATTCAAGATATTTAATTTTTCTCGCTCCTCACGCTGTCGTTCATGAACCCGCCGTGAAATTTCTGAATAAATGGCGGTACCGGTAATCTGCTCAAGGATTTTTGATTTTTGCTCAACATCAGCCTTCAAGAAGGTATCAAAGCCACCCTGAGCCAACAAAATCGAGCGGGTAAAACGATCAAAATCCATTCCGGTTCGCTGTTCAATCGCCGCAGCGACCAAACTTTTCTTGGTCTCAATGGGTTTGCCAGTCAAATCATCAACAATTTGATGCTCTTGGTCCTGCAATCTGCCAGTGGGTTTCTTCCGGGCTCGGCGTTGTTCCCAGTGACAACGGAACTGTCCCGCCTCAGAGGCAAAGACCACCTCGGCATAACATTCCCCGGTCTGGCGAGACATAATCTCATTTTGTTTTTTGGTAATTTTACCAAGCCGGGCCGTGGCTCCATAAAGGGCCAGACAAATCGCATCAAGAATCGTAGATTTCCCCGCTCCGGTGGCACCGGTCAGGGCAAAAATCCCTCCGGTCACATATTCAGGATCGGTGAAATCAATACGCCATTCGCCGTATAAGGAATTGAGGTTTTTGAAACGGAGTTCAAGAATCTTCATAATTTGTCCGCAGATTTCGCAGATTGGCGCAGATTAAAACCCAAACTTTGTCCGCAGATTTCGCAGATTGGCGCAGATTAAAACCCAAACTTTGTCCGCAGATTTCGCAGATTAGCGCAGATTAAAAACCAAGCGTTTATATTGGAGACTTTGAGTGCCAAAATTAAGTAACAAAGCCCGATGCATGTTAGCAGCTTTTAAATAATTGAGAACCTGGGCCTCTGCAACGCTAGATAAACACTGCAAGGCCTTAAGCTCCACAATCACAGAACCAAAACAGATAAAATCAGCCTGATAATAGCTCTTCAACAGGACACCTCTATAATACACCGGCAATCGAACCTCTCGCTTATAAGGAATAGACAAATACTCGAATTCCTTTTCAAGAGCATCCTGATACACCGCCTCCAAAAATCCACAACCAAGTTCTTTGTGGACAGTCATCGCTGCACCAATCACGGCGTATGTTTCTTTATCCTTTTCAGACATAATCTGCGTCCATCTGCGTAATCTGCGGATTTTTATTCTTCTTCCTGCAAATCTTTTATAATTTGATGATACGAATCAATTAATTCGCCCCGTTCTTCATCAGGCACCTCAAAGGCATCAAGACAACGAGCAAAGACATCATTCACATCAAGATCATCAAGCGTTTCCTCCTCACTTGCCCGATGAATTACCCGATCCATAACCTGACGATTTTTTATACGCCGAATCTCCAAATCAGAGCCAGCTATGGCCTCATCGAGCATCTCGCGCAAAGATGCAACACCATCACGGCCAGTATATTCAATCTCAAGCCAGGCAGTGCTCTGCTCTCTTTTCAATGTATCAATCTTTGCCAGGATATCATCCAACGAACCAACGACCCGAATCAGTTCTTGAAAACAAGGCACCGTAATTTCCTGAATATCAGGTCTGTCTCCGTCAAAGGTAACAATCACGACCTTCTTTTTCTGACCCGCTTCGCCGTAGCCCATCGGAATTGGCGAGCCGCTATAACGAATATGTTCCACACCACCCACTACCTGGGGAACATGGAGATGCCCCAGGGCCACATAATCAACAGCAGCCGGGAAAATATCCACCCCGACATGAGCCAACGAACCCACATAGAGTTCCCGGACACCATCATCGGCCACCGTCTTCCCCCCAGAGGTAAACAGATGGCCCATCGCAATTATGGGAACCGAAGAATTTTTGATTTTTGATTTTTGATTTTTGATTGCGGATTTTTGATTGATACTGGCTCGTTTTTGCTCGGCGAGCACCACCACCTCCTGATAATGCTGTCTAATTCCCGCAACCAGTTTCTCATTCTTGGTATCAATGGTCTCACCGGGTTCCACGGTGCGAATATCCTTATCTCGCAAGTAGGGGACAGCACAGATGATGGCAGAGTTCTGAGTGTTGATTTCAGTCTCTGCACAATCTAAAATTTCTATGACCTCATTTTCCAGAGTAGCATCCATAGCTCCAACCACATGGACATTCAAGGCCCGTAATAATTCCTTTGGCGCATTCAAAAACGACGGCGAATCATGGTTCCCGGCAATGACTACCACATGACGGCAACAGGAAGAGGCAACCCGGCATAAAAAACGGTAATATAATTCCTGGGCACGATTACTCGGCGTGCCGGTATCAAAGACATCACCGGCCACAAGCAAAACATCAATCTGTTCATGTTCAATGGTCTTCACCAGCCAATCAAGAAACGTACAAAACTCCTCATAGCGTTTCCGGCCATACAAGGAACGACCCAAATGCCAGTCTGAGGTATGGAGAATTTTCATCGGTTCATCATATTTTCTCAATAAATAAGAAACAACAATACAATGCAGGGTCACCCGAAAAAGATTTACGATAAGAGAAAGGTAAGCAACTTGGTACAAAGAATCATGCCTACGAGAGCCACCGGATACACAGTAGCATAGGCAGAAGAGGCATAATGGGTCGCAGAAAGCTCTGTGACAGCAGCAAGACCAGGCGTACTGGTCATAGAACCAGCCATCACTCCAAGAACCCGGAGAAACGGCAGTTTCAAAACATACCAACAGAGCAGTAACGCAACCAAAAGTGGCACCAAGGTCACCACCATCCCGGCAAAAAACAACACCACCCCCTGATTGGCAAGGGTTACAAGAATGGTCGCTCCGGTACTGGTTCCCACCGTGGCCATGAACAAAATAAGCCCCAAATCACGGAGAAAGGCATTCACATGGGAAGGGATCTCC
>PDWJ01005478.1_pt1 | contig 10403 bp, 4 predicted proteins | sample 1430881 | NCBI WGS metagenome assembly PDWJ01 (sample SAMN01162460, study PRJNA174530) | Oral metagenome, whole genome shotgun sequencing project. | biome: Marine environment; feature: Marine mammal; material: Swab sample of the gingival sulcus; isolation source: swab sample of gingival sulcus... | reverse complement strand
CCTAAGATAGCATCAACCGCTATTCCCGCTGAAAAACCACTTAAGGCAGTTAATCTAGCACCATAACCAAATTCCTTATTAAACATACCTTTTTGGTAAACAAAACCACCTAAAACGTGAAAAGCAGCTTTTTCTGTTTCCATTTGATAATCTAACCCTAAACCATATTGGTCAGTAGAAAATGAATTTGCCGTAAATGATAATGCCGTTGTTAATTTAGATACTTCCGAGAAATTAAAGTCGTAAGATCCTCCAATTGACAATAATGAAGGTAATTCAAATTCAGCAGTTCTTTGTTCAACAGTAGCTTGTTCTCCAGTTTCAGGATAAGTAACAAACACCGCTAAACCATCACCTTTAACATTCATGGTAGGTCCAACATTTTTTAAGGAAATTCCAAATTTAACTTGATCTTCATCACCGGCTACATAGCGAATTCCTGCATCAAACGCAACTCCTTTTCCACTAACATTGGCAATTGACTGAGATAACACTTTCACATTTAATCCACCATAAATTGAATTTGAGAACTCATGAGCAAACCCTAGATTAAAATTATTTAATTTAGGTTCAAAAGTTCCAATTCCCCCTTCAGGTTGATCAACGGTAGTAATGTCAATTTCACCAAAATTCATGGACATAATACCAAATGACAACACAGTTGATTCATTTATTCTTTGAGCAATTCCTGCAGCATTAACATTGATTCCAGCGCCTCCTAACCAGGCTGTTCTATCAAAAATAATTTCGGTTTTATCGGTAAAAGCTAAACCTGCTACATTTGTAAATATTGCCGCTAAACCATTTGTGTTAGCAATACCGGCAGACCCAAATGCCGCCGATCTACTCCATGGATTAATTAATAATTCAGAAGCTCCAGCCGAACCAATTCTATCATCATTTCCAGCGAAAGACGGTAAAGCCAAACTACAGGCAAACGCAGACAAAATTGATTTTTTAATTATATTCTTCATATTCATAATTTCTTATTTAATATAACTAATTCTTAAAAGTTTTGTAAATCAGGTGCTCTTAAAACACCATACCATTTAAGAATTCTCTCACCAACACCAGGCACATCAATGTGAATAATATAAACACCTCCTGCAATTGGAATTCCTTTATGATTTTTTAAATCCCAATCTAATGATGTCATTGGATCATCTTTTGAATACTGTCTAACCAATGCACCCTGCATATTGAAAATAGTAATTTCACATTGCTCAGGCAAGTTAGTAATTTTAACTCTTGTATCTAATCTGTTTGATTCATAGCTACTGTAAGCGTAGTAAGGATTTGGTACAATATTAATCATACTTAACACCGAATCTTTCAACACACCCTCATTATTAGTAATCACTCTTATTTCGTCATCAATTGTAAAATTATACAATGGACGTCCATCATTTGACTTTGGTGATAACTCATTTGTAGCATAAGGTTTGTTAATTCTTACTTTAACTCGCACATCAGTTTCCATAAACTCATGTCCCTCATTTAAAACAGGCTCCCAAATCCATCCCAAATCATCAAATAAATTTTTATAATCATTACCATTATAAGTTGGATCTGACATAATAGAATATATTGTTTGACCCTCATCATAAACAGGCATATCCGCAGAATGATTAAAGACATATACATACTGCATTCCACCAAACACAGGTAAACCAGTAGCATCAATATAAGTTGAAGTAGGATTCCAAATCATATCCGCACCATTATCAGCAGATAACCAAGAATTTTCTGAAAAGGCCATATTCAATCTTTCCCCAGTATTGATATCAATAGCATAACCAGGGAACCAACCCATACCTGTTGTACCTGAAGCATCAGGAGCACCGTCTTTACCAACTGAAGTTGAAGCACGTAAGTCCATTTTATCCGCCCCACCAATTGTTTGTGTTTCATTATCATTCATTTCAAACACAGGGCATCTAGTCCATTTTGATTGATCGGATGTAATTACGATATCTACATCATGCAAATCAACAAGGTTCTTTTTAACGGTAGATGGTTTGAAAGCTCCTAAAAGATTTCCACCATCCTCATAAAAAGTTGTACCTCTTGCACCAAAAGGGCTTCCATATACTTTAAAGTTTACAAATCTAAAAGGTGAAATACCACCATCTAACAGCTTTTCATATTTTTGCTCATATCCAACGTACTCAACATCATTGTAAAATTGCGGATTATAAATCCACTGTTCAGGAGCAACTGTTAAACCAGCCTCTTTATTAATACCACACATAATCCAGTTAGTTGGATAGCTAATATCATTATCCGACACTTGGGACAACCAAACCAATGAAGAATCTTCATATTCAATTGTTGCACCTATTGGATCAATATATGCCTCTCCCTTTGTTGCTAAAGATTCAACCCCATTCACAATTTTTGGCGAATAAACCTGTTGTGTAATATCAACTGATATACCCCACTCCGGAAATAAGTGCTCATTACGTGTACCGATTCCGTAGTCAGCAGTTATTGTTTCAGAAACACCTTCATAAGTTCTAGTGATATACCATTTTACAGTATCTGAAATCCTAAACTGAACAGAAGCTGCATCATTTGGAAAACCAATAGTGTAGGTTCCATTTTGAAGATTTAATGGATCTATTACCTTTACGTTTACTGGTCCAGCACCCGCTTTATAAGTAACTGCGTCAATAGTGTTGTTAGCTATAATAGAATTTTCGGTATTTGAATCTATTTCAACAAAATTACCACCGTTCCCTATTCCGTCTACTTGCGTAATTTTTGGTTGATAACCGTAATATGTACCCCAAACAGTTCCTCCAGCTTCAGGTGAAGGGTTGTGTGGGATAGCTTCTACTGCCTTAATAGAACCACCTGTTAATGATTGTCTAGAAGCCAAATATGGTAATTTTTGGCCATCTAAATAACCAGCATCAAACGGGTCATAAGGTTTATATTCATTGTGTGCATAGGCTATAGCAATGAAATAGTATTTTTTATGGTTAACAAGAGCCTTATTCCCTGTTGCGAATTGATCCTCTGTAATATGAAAAGAGTGCACAATACCAGAGTTATCTGCAGAAGAAACTTTCACTTCTGCAACTGGAATTTCATTTTGCTCATCATATGTGTAATTCACCAATTTCGTCACGTCATCTTCTAAATCACATTGAGCAACTAAAATGGCTTTACTCTCATCACCAATATCAGAAACAGACACATCCTCATCAACCATTTGGTAAATTTGATATCCTTGGAATCTGTAATATCTATCATTTAAATTTCCTTGATCATCATATTTTGGAATGTTTAAAACATCCTCTGCTTGATAATTCTCAATAATTCCACCTTGATCAGAAACAAATAAAATTAATTCATTTTCCATTTCCTGAACTGTCAATTCTGGTGCTAAAGGCGGTTCAACTATTTCAAAACAAGCATCAAACAACGCTTGCGCTTTTGAATCATTTGATTTCATAGCTTTAACAGATGCCAAATTATCTCCATTTAAGTCTCTTCCATACACCACTCCAACTGTCAAGTTGTTTACAGCTCCAGGTAGTAATGTAAATGGCCCTGCAACCTCTAAAAATCTTCTATCTCCAGGTGAATTTGATTCAGATTCTTCACTCCACGGAGAAGTTGAAACCCCTTGTGTACCCCAAAATAATGGATCAGTTTCACCAGGGAACATATAATTAGCCAATAAAGAACCACCTAATCCAGTTCCTCCATAAGTAATATCAATTCCAGATGTTTTCCAGAAACCATTCATTAATCCATAATAATCAGCAGCTGCGTTAGGGTCTCCCTGAACACCACCTCCAATATTATAGTATACGAATCTTCTCATTCCAAGACGCTCATTATCCACTAAACCATCTCCATAACCTAAACCAAGTCCCTCATATGGAATCCCTTTTTGAGAAACAGCATCTTGAACATTTGTGGTTAATGGGTTATCAATTTGATCTAAATCTTGGTAAGGTCCTTCAAAGAAATCGACACCAATTGCCGGTGGATGCTCTCCAAATACAAGTCCGCCAGAACCATCATCAACAGCATCACCATTATAGGCAAATCCAAGTCCTCTTGAAACGTCACATCCTACAAAATCATCTGAAGATCCCCCAACATCAGCATCAACCCATTGTGCAAAATAAGTATTGTACAAGGTTTGGGTTGATCGGTTAATCATTTCATAATTGTAAAATGTCATATCGTTTATCGCATCATTGGTTGCAAAGGCAAATGCTTGCGCTCTTACTTCCATCCCAATTGGATCACCACCAGTTTCTGTGTGAATATTTCCTTTATCGTTAAAAATCCACCAGTTGGTTTCATCACCAAACAAAGTTACACGTCTATCATTTCTACAATCAATTTCTCCATTTAAATCATACCATGGATAATCACCATCACCAATTGGATCGTAAAAGTTATCACCGTCTCTATCATAAAAAGGCGCCAAAAACTCATCTTGCCCTAAAGCTTGATCACCATGCGCTGGCCAATCCAAAATTCGTTGAAGGACTTCAGGGTCTATTTCTTCAATATCTTCACAAACAGCAGGATCAGGATTTGCACCGTAAGTACATTGCCACCATCTATCAAAATCAATTACTTCACGTTTTCTAATTGTATAAAAGTTATCATATTTTGCACACTCATCAGAAATAATTTCAGCATCCCCATAAGCTCTAACCACATTTAAATCAGAAGTTTGCACAACGGACGGATCATAATTTCCTGGGTTACCTCCAAATGTTGATAATGGACCAGTCCAAAAGTCTCGACCATTACTTCCAAACGTTTGGGCAGCTAATTTTAATTGTCCATTAACATCAACTCCTCCCATCCAAAGGGCTCCAGCATAAATAACATGCGCGTTTTGAGGATTGGCTACGATATAAGAAGCATTAGAACTTGCTCTATCCTGCCACATCATACCCCCTGTCATTATTAATGCTTTAACATTATTATAATTCAAATACATGATATCATTCGGCACGTCACAACCTGCCGCTCTATCATCACCTGAGTTAATAACAGCTAAGTTACCAGTATGTGCATTTGGATCCATTTTGGCCCAAACATTTATACTTAAGGTAATAACGAATAAATTAAATATTATTTTCTTCATAATTTTTTTATTAAATCCCTTGAATTAAAAGTTTAAAGATGCTCCTAATCTAATTGTTCTTGGTATTCCATAATTAAATGGATTGTTTACTTTCAATGAGTAATAATCATAAAACGAACTTGCATTTACTTGTTGTTTCATAAAGGTTTCTCCCATTGAAGACATCAAATAACCATCATCTCCAGGGTTACCTGTATATCTATAAACATTTAATGTGTTAATAATGTTGAATAAATTAGACACCCTTAAATAAACATTTAAGTAGGCCAATTTTTTCTTATCATCCTCTTTTCCAAATGACAAGTCAAAGTTTCTGTCAATTTGCATATCCACTCTATACGTCCACGGTTTTCTTGATCCATTTATTGATCCGGCTAAACCAGTTGTAGGTGCAGTTGTTAAAGCATTGGCACTTACAATTGCCTGTCTAGAGTACGGCGTTCCAGATCCTAAATTTGTTGTCAAGTTAATACCAGTATTTTCAAAGATTGCAAAATCTTTAATTTTTGGGCCATTGTAATCTTTACCACTTCCATAACGGTAATCTAACACTATGTTAATATTGTGTCTTTGATCAAACGAATATGGAAAAATATTTCTTAAATTAGGCACACCTGCATTAATAAAACTAAACGCTGATGTTGCATCAGAACCAGTACCATTAGCAAATTGCAACGTATAAGAAGCTGTCATTCTCAAATTTCCAGTTCTTCTCATGTCATATGCAATTGTCGTTCCTTTCACAGTACCAAAATCTCTATTTCCATAAGTTAAATATGTATTTGGGTAGGCACCAAAAACACCCATTAATTGTACCTGATTTCTTTGTTCTTTATAGAATGCTGAAATCTTAATTGATGATGTTTTTGTTAATACTTGTTGGAAACCAATCTCGTAATCAATCGTTTTTTCAGGTAATAAATTCGGATTATTTAAAATAGGGTTTGATCTATTTTGCATAAACTGATAATCTGTTGGGTTAAATATATTACCAGTTGTTGGACGTTTTGTTAAGATATCATAGTGCGCAAAGAAAGAAGCTTCATCCGAAATAGGGAATGAAAAGGCAACCCTTGGCATAAAGTTAATTTGCGCTTTGTAATCTTCAAAAGCTTTTTCATTCGGTGTAGTTAATGAAGGATCTACCAACCAAGGCGCAATACCTTTACTTCCCTCAACTAATTTTGGATCTGCAACAACAGCTCCAGTCGCATCATACCAAGTATCCCCATTTCTATAACCTGTAATTGAAGTAATATTATCTTTATCGTTTACATAAACAACATAATCACTTCCAATGTTATCAGGATGTTCAACAGCAGTTCCATTAGGTAATTCAGTAATTTCACCAGCCGTTTTAGCCTCATACACCAAGTATTTATCCTTTAATACTGGTTGATTCGCATCATACATATCAACTCTTACCCCAACATTAAAAATAATATCTTCAAACGCAAACTTATCCATTACATATCCAGCCATGTAAATTGGTTGGAATGCTCCAATCGTTCTTTTGTAATTTCCATTTTCATCAAATTCATTAAAATACTTATCAATATCAGTTGTCCCTCTTACTTTTTGCCCCGTGTGATCGTATCCTCTCCATGCAAAATATGATTGACCTGAATTTAACAATTCGTCAGCACTAAAAAATGATAAATCAAAGAAATCTGGATCTAAATTATCAATATTAATATATTGTGTCCCATCAATAAAGGCATCTAAATCAGTTCCCGAAAGCCCATTTTGCTCACCAATCTTCTTTCTAACACTATAGTCAAAAAAGGTTTGAGCATCATCTCCTTCTTGCCCTTCATAAGTACCAGGAGATGCATTTAAACGATCATAAGTAATTCTCGGCATTGTTCCATAGTAATCTGTAGAATAAGAAGACTTATCTAACTCCGCAATGTGTGAATTCATTAACTGTCTACCAATAGTCCAAATTCCAATAGGGCCTACACGATCAGTACCAAAACTTCTATCCCATCTTTGTTCGAATTCAAACCCCATTGTAAGAGCGTGGTCGCTCAAGTTTATTGTTCCAGAACCAGTGATTCGGAATTGATCATTTTGAGAATATCCGTAACCATTATATGGTGTACCCATATTCGCCCAAATAGAATAAACACTTGAAGGAATATCTCCGTTTCTTAAACCTCCTCCAGCTTGGATTTGAAACAAATTCTCTGTATTCCCTACGACATCACCTTCATTTAATGCAAAGTACTGACTAGTTTGAGCCGCCAATGGTCCATTTTCTGCAGATGGTGTAAAATCAACATTCACATCTTTGTAACCATCTAGCACTAAACTATCTCCTCCACTAGAAAGTGTATAAGTAGGAATTGTTGTAATATCGAATTGCCCTACATAACCGTAATTAAAGATTTTATCTTTATGTCTGTCATCTTCAAATTTCCCATGAGACTGGCTATAATCAACCATTATAGAATAATAGGCTGATTTTATTTTTGAATCAGATCCTTCTTCAGTATTTTGGAACCTTTGTGTAAACTTACCATACACACGCCAATCATAACCTGAAGACGTTCCAAAATTATCAAAATTTAATAATGAATTAGAGTAAGAATAAATATTACTTTTTCTGTAGTTCATAGAACCACCAAAAGTCAAGTTCATGGTTGGCCCAACATTTACATCAATTTTACCCGCAGCAGAATACGCTCTTTGTCGCGTATTCATTCTCCACTTTACTTGTTCAAAATCATCCGCAGATAAAAAACTAGTATTATAGTAAGAACCACTTCCACTTCCTGTAGGTCTCAACACACCTAAACCAGTAGAGTCATTTAAAATGTCATCACGAACATCCTTTTTAATTCTGTATCCTCCACCATTTGCCAATGGTCTATTATCTAAAACATCATTAAAGTTAGCCGACAAGAAAAACCCTAAAATAGGTGTAGTTTTTTCACCAGTAGAATCTTTTTTCATCAATAACGGTCCAGAAATCATACCTTCAACCAAGTTGTAAGCATATTTATCTAAACCAATAACTTTTCCATCATATCCTAAAGGATCTTTTCCATTAAAATAGAAACCAGAAGTCACATACTCAAGTGAACCAAAATATTTTGCTGACGGCCCTCTGGTTGTAATCGAAATAATTCCTCCTGTTACATCCCCGTAGTTAGCTGGCACACCACCTGTAATTACAGACACCTCTTGAATAGCCGATTTTGGAAGATTTGAAGACCCTCTAACTTTAATACCATCTATATAGTAATAAGTTGCATCTTCTCTGGTTCCACGAATACTTACACCTTCTCCACCATCTTCTGAGGAATAAACTCCACCAACGGTTTTGGCAACACCTGTAGCTGAACGCGCAGCCATTTTTGAAATATCATCTCTAGTTACTGTTCCACCTGAAGCTCCACCATCTTTATCAATTAATGGCACTTCATAAATAATCACCTCAACCTCATCTAACATTTCGCTTGAAGTACTCATTTGATAATCTCGGATTGTATACTTATCAGAGTTAACAACAACTCCTTCTTCCTTAATTGTATTATACCCCACAAACTTCACCTCTACATCATATTTACCCGGCTCCAAAGAAGAAATAATAAATTTACCAGAAAAATCTGTCGCAGCATATCCTTTTTGCGTTCCGTTTTGATAAACCACAACTTTCACAAAAGGCATAGCCTCACTTGTCTCCTTATCAACTACAGACCCTTTTATTGTACCCCTACCAGTTTGCGCGTTCGCGAAACTAACTGACAATAAAAGAGTTGCTAATACTAATTTTAATTTTTGTAACATAAATAAGCGTATTTGTTAAAAATTCCTAAATACTTTAAGTCGGTAAATATAGATAATTTTAATTTTATTAAGCAAAAAAATTTTAACATTTTTTTACATATCTATTATCTCAACAAAGATAAGTCGGTTAAAATTAACCTAAAAGAAAAAATTTAGTAAAAAATGAGAAATTTATACAAGTCTATTATTTTTCATAGACTTACCTTTTTGGCGCCGCTTAGCATTTCTTGCCGCACGTTTCATTCTTTTTCGGGTTGCTTTGTTTTGATTACTCCAACTTTTTTTGGAAGCTTTTTTTCTACTTCTGTAGCTACCCCTTAATTTCTTTGATTTCTTTGATTTCTTTTTTGTTTTTACTGTCTTTGCACCTTTATCTTGTGCCGAAACCTGACTAGGAACTGCAACTAGCAATGCAATAAAAAGAAATATTTTCGTTAATATTGAAATCAAATTTTTATTCATAATGGTGCAAATATATAACAGATTTTTTTGGATTGTATTTTTTTTGATTAACATCTTATTAACATCTTGCAAAGAAAAAGAACCATTTCCAATTCCAAACTTACCTGTAAATATTTTATTAAATTTAGATTTACCTTCCTACCAACCCTTAACTGTGCCTGGAGGATGGGTTTATGTTAACGGAGGCTCAAGAGGCATTGTTGTATATAGAAACTTTGATGAGTTTATTGCCTTAGATCGGCACAGCACCTACAATTCTGAAGATGAATGTGCTATTGTAAATGTGGACTCCATAAATTATTTTCAATTGCACGACAGTTGTTCTACTTCTATTTACAGTATTTTAGATGGCACTGTAATAAATGGCCCAGCTAAATGGGGCTTAAAAAGGTACAACACGAGTTGGGATGGCCAATATGCTGTTCATATTTATAATTAAGTAACAATTGTCATATTTTTTTCTTAATTATTTTAGCTATTTTTGCACCCAATATTATAAAAAATAGTTAACCATGATAGAAACAGATATCATTATTATAGGCGCCGGACCAGTTGGTTTATTTACGGTTTTTGAAGCAGGTTTATTAAAACTTAAATGCCATTTAATTGATTCATTGCCCCAACCTGGCGGACAGTTGGCAGAAATTTACCCTAAAAAGCCTATTTATGATATTCCTGGTTACCCAACAGTTGATGCCGGCGAATTAATAGATAATTTAATGGAACAAGCTGCTCCATTTAAACCAGGTTTTACATTGGGTGAGTCAGCTGTAACTATTGACGAAACAGACGACAACAAATTTATTGTTACCACTAATAAAGGCACAAAACATTTAGCACCTATTGTAATGATTGCAGGTGGACTAGGTGTATTTGAACCAAGAAAACCGCCGGTTGAAAACTTGGAACAATTTGAGGACAAAGGTGTGGAATACATTATTAAAGATCCTGAGTTTTATAGAGGTAAAAAAGTTGTAGTAGCAGGTGGAGGAGATTCAGCGTTAGACTGGTCGATTTATTT
>PDWJ01010994.1_pt1 | contig 10406 bp, 6 predicted proteins | sample 1430881 | NCBI WGS metagenome assembly PDWJ01 (sample SAMN01162460, study PRJNA174530) | Oral metagenome, whole genome shotgun sequencing project. | biome: Marine environment; feature: Marine mammal; material: Swab sample of the gingival sulcus; isolation source: swab sample of gingival sulcus... | reverse complement strand
GGCGCCTGCTGGTAGCAAGCAACCGACGAGCGACAACCGCTGTGATTTCGCAGACCAGCGCGGCGATGGGAGGTAAGTTGGTCAGCGCTCTAGCGTCGTACCGGCGCCGGTCGGCCTCCGCCTCCTCTCGTCGCCGCGCGGCGGCGAGCGCCCACGAGCAGGGCGAGGCCGCAGAGCACACCCACCAGCGCCAGCCACCCCGCGGCCGCCCAGCCCTCTGGCCGGTAGCGCAGCCTCAGCTCGTGCTCGCCCTCGCCGAGGTAGAGGCCGAGCAGCGCGCCATCGACAGCGACGGGCTCGAGGGGGCGATCGTTGCTCCACGCGCGCCAGCCGGGATCGTAGGCGTCGGCCAGCACGACCATCGCCGGCCGCGCCAGCGCGACGTCGAGCGTCAAGCGCGCCAGCCCCTGTCGTCGCCAACGGATCCGATCACGCGTAGGCCCCCCCATCACGAAGCGCCCCTGCGGTCGGCTCCGCGGCAGCGGTCGCTCGAGGACCGCGACCTCTCGCGGGTCGACGCGGCCTCGCGCGGCGATCGCCGCCGCCTCGGCTCCGTCCTTGGCGTTGGCTGTACGGCGGAGGATCCGCGCCCGGGGCGCGGGGCGCTCGAGGGCCCAGAGGCGGAGCGCCCCCGCTTCGGCCGCGAGGCGCACGCCTCGGGGCAGCGCGACGCCCTTGGGGGCGACGATCCAGCGCATACCCAGGTTGACCAGACCTGGCGAGAGCCGGCGGGTCGTGAAGCGCACGAGCTGCCGCGCTGGTGGATACCCCGCGGCCAGGGCGAAGTAGCGTCGGAAGCGCTCGCTCGCCGCGGGGATGTAGCCGCCGATGGTCAACAGGCGGGCGCGGACGCCGGCGTTGAGCGGCAGCGGATCGAGCAGCAAGGCTCGCCCGCTCTCTCGCGGGGCGGTGAGCCGGACGTGTCTGGCGATCGCGCTCGGGATCGGCGGGGGCGCTGGCTTCGTTCGGAGGCGCCCCATGCCGCCGATCACCAGCTCCACCGTCAGCAGCCCCACGACCAGCCAGCGCCAACGCTCGAGAGCCAGCCGGCCTCGGAGCGCGGCGACGCTGAGCGCTCCGAGCGCGGCGAGGGGCAGGGCGACGCGGAGGGCGTAGCCGGCGACGCTGACCAGCTCCGCCTCGAGGGCGAGCCCGAGGGAGAGCGCCAGGGCAGCGACCACCCCGGCGGCGGCCAGCGTCAGGCGTGGCCCCGCCGCCGCGAGACCCCAGACGGCGAGGGCAGCCAGCGCGAGCGCGAGGAGCACGACGAAGCGCCCCGGCACGCGAAAGAGCGAGAGCCCCGGGATCACCGCCTGCAGCGGCCCGAAGGCGAGCCCCGTCGCGAGCCCCGCCAGCGCACAGAGCGCCAGCGCTCCCTTCTGGCGCGTGAGCGCGGCGGCGAGGGCCAGGGTCAGGCCGACGACGCCGATGAACGCGCAGGTCTCCCAGGGCAGCGCGCCCGGGCGGGGCCCGAGGGTCGCCGGGGCGAGGAGCTGCAGCAGGTCGCGCGCGGCGAAGGTGCCCAGCTGATGAAAGAGCGGGTCGTCGGATCTCGCGCGGCCCGAGCGGGCGGCGAAGTGCAGCGCGGGCAGCCATTGGTGCGCCGAGAGCAGCGCCCCGAGGCCGCCGGAGGCGGCGATGAAGACCCAGCGTCGCGGGCCGCGATGAGCCGGCGAGAGCCAGCTCCGCAGCCGAAGCAGCGCGACGAGGCCCAGCCCGCCGAGCACGATCAGCTGCGGGTGTCCGGAGAGCACGAAGAGGGCCAGCGCGACGCCGGCGACCAGCAGCCTCGCGGGCTCGGGGCGCTGTTGGAGCCGGTCGAGGGCCAGCGCGACCCAGGGGAGCAGCGCGTAGGTCGCGACCAGCGAGACGTGCCCCGCCTCGAGGTGGCCGAGCATCACCCCGCCGAGCGCGAAGAGCAGACCACCGGCGAGCGCGGCGGCGCGATGCTCGGCCAGCCTCCTGGCCAGCAGCCAGGCGCCAAAGGCCGCGGCGATCAGGCTCAGCGCGACCGAGACGTTGATCGCGGCGGCGGGCGAGAGCCAGGGCGCGAGGGCGAGGTGGAGCGGGTGCAGCGGGCCGCCGCTCATCGACGCGAGATGCGGGGTGCCGCAGAGGACGTAGGGGTTCCAATGGGGCAGCTCGAAGGCGCCGAGGGCCTCGGAGAGCAGGCTGCGAAAGTCGAGCTCCTGCCGCAGCACGTCGACGCCGCCGAGCACGCCGCCAAAGGCGAGGGGTGCGAGCACGACGGCGCAGCTGGCGAGCAGCGCCAGCGGCCCCAGACTCCGTCGCCATCGCGAGGGCTCGTGCTCCACGGGCCCATGCTCGCATAGGCGACCTCTCAGCGCGAACGTCGTTCAGAGGTCGAGCTCCGCGATCGGGCTCAGAGGTTGATCCTCGGGGGATCCGCGAGGACGGCGCGGTCGCGGCCGTCGTGTTTGGCCCGATAGAGCGCGGCGTCGGCCCGCGCCACCAGCTCCTTCGGGTGCTCGCCTCGCCCGAGGACAGCGACGCCGATCGAGCAGCTGAGGTCGATCGGCTCATCGGCGGTGTCGGTCTTCACGCGCAGCTTGCGCACCTTGTCGAGCAGCCGCTCGGCCAGCGGCCTGGCCTGGGCCTCGTCGACGTCGCTGAGCAGCACGGCGAACTCCTCCCCCCCGTAGCGCGCGGCGAAGTCTCCCTTGCGGGGGAAGGTCATCGAGATCGTGTTCGCGGTGGCGACGATCACTTTGTCGCCGGTGGGGTGTCCGTAGGTGTCGTTGACGTATTTGAAGTGGTCGAGGTCGATCATCAGCAGCGCCAGGGGCTGGGCGCCGAGGCAGGCGAGCTGCACGAAGCGGACGAGGGCCTCGTCGAAGGCCCCTCGGTTGTTCAGCTGCGTCAGCGGGTCGAGGCTCATCTCGCGGCGGGCCTCCACCAGCTCGGCGCGCAGATCGGCGAGCTTCTCGCCGAGGGCCGCCATCTCGGTCTCGAGCTGCTTTCGCTGCTCCTCGAGGGCGTTTTTGATCTGAAACGCCGCGGCGCCGACCGCGGCTCGGAGCTGCCCCAGGGAGTCGCCAGCGGCCGCGCGCTCGAGGGCGTTGACGCTGCGCTCGATGCGCGTCTGCGCGCGCTTTCCGCCGCCGGCCATCGTCTGCAGGCCGGTGACCAGGTCCCAGATCGCGACCTTCAATCCGCCGACGTGGTCGTCGACGTGGCTCACCTCCGCGCGGCGCCGGTCGGTGATGAAGTGTCGGATATGCTTCCAGTTCCGCCCGCTGCCGCCGAGGGCGCTCTCCGCCCCGGCGGCCTCGTCGCGCGCGTCACCCTTTGCGGGCCTCTCGATCGGCGCGGCGACGAGCACGTGCCGCGCGAGCATCTCGCAGGTCGCCCGAAACGCCGCCGGATCCTCCCCCTCGAGGCGCAGCGGGGGGGTGCCGAGGGCGCGCAGGGCGTGAGCGAGCGTGTCGAGGGCGCCGTCCGCGAGCGCGTCCGCGTTCTCCGCTGAGGGCGCCACGGCCGGCGCCGCCCTCAGCGTCTGCGCCGAGCCTTTCCGCTTGCGAGAGAAGAGCCCCATCACCCGCTACATCGACGGTACCAGGGCGTGGTTGAGGCCTCGGGGGGCTTTTGAGGTACGGTAAGCTGGTCAGCGCTCTAGAGCGCTGACCCACTTACCTCCCGTCGCTGCGCTGGTCTGCGAAATCACAGCGGTTGTTGCTCGTCGGTTGCTTGCTACCACGGCCGGCGGTGCTGGTCCCGGCGACGGGAGGCGTGTGTAGGGGTGCTGCCAACGCTCCTGACGCTGAGACCGGCTCCCGACGTCAGCGGCCGAGGTAGCGCGCGACGAGGCTGCGCGCCTCGGCGGTGTCCGTCGTGCCCATCACGAGCACCCGGCCATCGGGGAAGATCACCAGCCGCTTGCCTCCATGCGCGCCCGCGCCGAGGGTCAGCTCGAGGAGCAGACCGCTCTCGCGGAGCTCGCCATGGGGCGCCAGCTCGCCCGCGAGGCGAACGAGGTCGAGGGGCGTGGCGCGGGGGCGGTCCGGGCTGACCTGCACCGCGTCGCGTCCGCAGAGCCTGGTGCTCCGGGCGCCGCGGCGGGCGTCGAGAAACTCGAAGCGCCGCTCGCCGCAGCAGGGGCAGCCTTTGCGGCGTCGCGTTCTGGTTGGGTAGACCGCGCCGGCCCAGATGTCGAGGCTGTAGAGCGTGCTGGCGTCGCTCCCGGCGTCGGCGCCGTCGCTCTCGTCGTTGGCGCCGTCGTCGGCGCCGCCGTCGGCGCCGCCGTCGCTGCCGCCCTCGCTGCCGTCGTCGCTGCCGTCCTCGCTGCCGCCCTCGCTGCCGTCCTCTCGCGGCGGCGCGAGCAGCAGCTTCAGCGCCTCGGTGACCTGCAGGGCGGCGACCCAGCTCACCGCCGTGCCGAGCACGCCGTAGGTCTCGCAGGTCGGCAGGCCGCTGGCGTCCGGCGGCTCAGAGAAGAGACAGCGCAAGCAAGGGCCGCGGCCCGGGCGCACCGCGAGCACCGTGCCCTCGGTGCCGAGGACGCCCCCATAGACCCAGGGCACGCCGACCTTCACGGCGGCGTCGTTGAGCAGATAACGCGTGTCGAGGTTATCCGTGCCGTCGAGCAGCAGGTCCGCGCCCTCGACGAGCCTCAAGACGGTATGCGGCGTGACATCCGCGACGTGCTCGTCGATCTGAATCGCGCTGTTGATCCGGCGCAGCCGGCGCGCCGCGGCGGCGGCCTTGGGCAGGCGCGCTCGCACGTCGTCTTCGTCGTAGAGCTGCTGCCGCTGCAGGTTGTGCAGCTCGAGAACGTCGCGGTCGACGAGGCGCAAGGTGCCGACGCCGGCGCGCGCGAGCAGCTCGGCCTGAGCGCTGCCGAGGGCCCCGCAGCCGACCACGAGCGCGGTCGCCTCGCCCAGGCGCCCTTGCCCCGCGTCGCCGATCACGTCGAGCGCCGCTTGGCGGGCGTAGCGCGCTTCTGCGCTCACGGGCGCGCGCTCCCAGGCGTGGCGTTCGCTTGCTCCCGGCGCGCGATCCAGCCCTGGCCGAGCACGCGCTCGCCGCGCTCGGCCTCGTAGAACACCGCCGCCTGCCCAGGGCTGATCGCCCGCGCGGGCTCGTCGAAGGTCGCGTGCACGACCCCCGGCGTGGGCTGCTCGAGGGTCGCGAGCTGGGCTCGGTGACGATAGCGGATCTGGACTCGAGCGCGCAGCGAGACCCCCGCCGGCGGCCCCGCTTCGCCGAGCCAGCTCACGTTCGTGGCCGAGAGCTCGCGCTCGAGCAGCCGATCGGGCTTTGGGGTCACGACCACCGAGCCGTCGTCGCTCACGGCCTTGACCCAATGCTTCCGCAGGGTCTGCAGCCCGAGCCCCTTGCGCTGGCCGACGGTGAAGTGGTGGATCCCCTCGTGGTCGGCCAGGGGCTTGCCGTCCTCGTCGACGACCCGGCCGCGCCGCGCGGGGGCGTCGAAGCGCCGGCGCAGTATCTCGGCGAAGCGCTGCCCCGGGGCGACCAGGCAGGCGTCCTGGCTGTCGTGGGTCTCGGCGTTGGCCAGGCCCAGGGCGCGGGCGCGCTCGCGGACCACGTCCTTGTGGAGGCCCCCCAGAGGCAGCAGCAGGCGCTCGAGCTGGTCGCGGTGCAGGCCGGCGAGGAAATACGACTGGTCTTTGTTGCGGTCCAGCCCGCGGAGCAGCCGCGGGGCGCCGGAGCCGTCGCGCTCGATCCGCGCGTAGTGGCCCGTGGCGACGCGCTCGGCGCCGAGCTCTTCGGCCCAGTCGAGGAGGGTGCCGAGCTTGATCTCTTGGTTGCAGAGCAGACAAGGGCTCGGCGTGCGGCCGGCGGCGTAGGCCTCCCAGGTCGGGGCGAGGACGCGCTCAGAGAAGGCCTCGACGCGCTCTAAGAGGTAGTGGCGGATCCCGAGCTGACCGGCGACGGCGCGGGCCCGGGAGATGCCGTCGAGGCCACAGCAGGAGGGGCTGCTCTTGGCGTCGTCGCAGTCCTGGAGCTGCAGCGTCACGCCGACGACCTCGTAGCCGGCCTCGCAGAGCGTCGCCGCCGCGACGCTGGAGTCGACGCCGCCGGAGAGCGCCACGACCACCCGCTCACGACCGCCCATTGTCATCGTCGCCCTCGGTTCTGCGCGGCTTGGCTGCCGCGCTCTCGCATCGCCGCCACCGCCGGGTCGAGAGGGGTCGTGGCGTTATCGGCTACGAAATCGGCTCGGCAGCTCAGCACCCGGCTCGGTCCCGTATTTGTAGGGGTGCTCTTAGGAGCTTCCCTGCACATGCCTCCCGTCGCCGGGCACAGCACTGGCGGTCGCGTTCTAGGCCTTAGACCGTTCGCCGTACCACCTGTATGGCTCGTCTCCTCGGCTAGGCAATCGGCTCGGCAGCTCAGCACCCGGCTCGGTCCCAAAGGTGTGGGGAAGCTCTTAGGGTCGAGGTAGAGCACCCCGGATAGATGACGCCCGTCGCCGCCTCGCGCAAGTCCTATGAGCGCCCGCGGTTCCGCCTGTCATCCTGGCATGCGTGTGGGCTAACGCGATAGGTTATCGACTGCCGGGGCAAGGTGGAGACCAGGGCGACAGAGCATGAGCATGGCACGAACGGCTTTGAACGAGTGGAAGCCGTAGGCGCGGCGGGTGGCGAGGCGTCTGGGCACGTTTCCCGCCTGATCATGAAAGGCCGATCCACACCTCGAGACAGGATCTCCGTCGCGGCAAGGACGGGCGGCAATGACGGGCGGCGACGGCGAGCAGCTCGTTGCGCCCATCTGGGCGCGTGCCGATGAGCATTTGGGTGCAGAGACTGCTAGACCAACGGGCTTTGTGCACGGCAGCCAGCCGGGATCCACTTCTGCCGTAGCTTCTGTGTCCAAGTCAGCAAGCTCTCTTCCGCAGGCTCGACGGCGGAGAGGAGGTAGCAGATGAACGTCTTCGCAAAGGCTCTCGACGACGCCTTCCAAGCGTCTTCGTTCGAACTTGCGTGAAACGCACGGCTCTGTTTTGTCATCGCCTCGAACGGCTCATGCGAGCAAATCGGCGTTGTCTCGCCCATTTCTCGCATGTAGTCCCACTCTTCGACGGCCCACCGCAAGTGCAGCAGGCCACGAGGTGTGATCTTGATGCGAATCTTGGCTGCCGCACCAACCTGCAGACTCGGATCGTAAGGTTGCACGAGTCCAGACTGCCACAAGCGCTCAACGGCGGAGTGAGTGATCAACGCGGGGATGCGATAGCAATCCTCCAGATGCTTCACCAACGTGCCGATTGACACGAAGCCTCGGATCTCCTCCTTGTCGAGCTTGTCTTGCGCAAGGCGCTGCTCGAGCAAGGCGAGTAGCAGAAACGGGGAAAGCGGACTGTGCTGCTCTCTGACGTTGTGCGAGTAGATGTTGTGGACGGGGTGTTGCGGGTGCTCTCGGAAGTTCTGGTGTTGTGGTTTGATCAATGCACGCAGGATCTTCGGCCGCGTCAGAGGTGTAAACGTCCCCGTCGCGAACCCAACAAAGACATCCTCCTTCTTCATCGCGGGTGAGAGAATCAGGGAACGGCATAGCTTCAGCACAGCGCGTAGATCGTAGTTCGCCAACTGGGCCAGCCACTCCTTGACAACATCATCATCAAAGAGGAGGGCGTCACGGACGAAAGCGGCGACCCGTTCGGGATCGAGAGTCCATCGCATGCCACGTCCGATCGTGGTAGAGGCCTTCGGCGCACCGGACCGTTTCTGCTGCTCAAAGATGCTCTTCAGGTAGTTGAATCGTGCGTAAATGACCTCTCCCACCTTCGGGCGTGGCAGCCAGACCCGCAGTGTCGCGTAGTCCGAGATCAGGCGATCCGCGCCGGAGCGGTTGATGCGCCAGGCGGTCGCGTCGTCCATGACCACTGTGACAACCGAGAAGGTGCGCTGGAAAAGGGTCACGGCTGCATCGAGGACCGCCTTCTGTAGGTCGGGAGCGAGGTGATCAAAGCCATCCAGCACAAGTGCGGGAAGCTTGCGATGGCGAGCGACGGCTAGCTCCATCAGTCGGACGGCGTATTCCATCGGCCGATCGTGTTGGCGCTTCAGTTGCTGGGCTACGAACGCGTGTTTTGTTGTCTCGCTGTCACCGAAGAGCAGCTTGTGTCGTTCCCACTCGCGATGATAGATGTCGAGGAACTGGCCCTTTTGGGATCCCGACGCGCTGAAGGTCGCCTCCTCGAGAGCTGCTGCAATGGCCTCGAGAATCCTCTTTGCATCGATGAGATCGGGGGTCTTGTCGAAGCGGACATGCGCACAACGAACATGCCGGCGCACGCTCTGGGGTAGCGTCTTCTCGTAGAAGCGTCTTAGAAAGGTCGTCTTTCCTGATGACAACTCTCCCGTCAAGACTGCGAGCGTGCCGTGGTGCGGCTTTGCGAAGGCGAGGTCCGCTTGAAGCCGAGCACTCTCGTCTTGCACCGTCTCTTCGTATTCGGCACTCCCTTCGGCGACGTATTCCGTGAGTAGCTCCGTCAATCGAGCTAGCCGGTCATCCGCATCTCTGCTCTCCCTCGACTCGACGAAGCAGTGCTCGATCAGGTGCGGGTCATCTTCAACGGGGCTAAAGGCAATGTCGATTGCACGACCAAGCTCTCGATAGTAGTCGTCCGACTCGGTTGGAGTCCGGCTAATCGGCCGCACATTGTCCGGTGAGATGACATGTTCGGGAGCGCTGCAGTGGATGACTGCCCATGCTCTCTCCTGCAGCAGGTGGTTTTCGAGTGTTCTGCTTCTGACACCGTCGCAAGAGAGGTAGTTGAAGAAGCGCTCATACTGCGTATCGACGGCTTCCAGCGAGGCAAAAACAATGGCCTGTTCACTCTCCAGGGCTTTGCCACTGCGAGAAGGCACGGCGGCGGCAACCCACTGGATGCCGTTCGTAGCGACGCCGAGCACCGTCCCATGGACGGCGCCGTATCGCACGACTTGCTCCCGGAACACAGGCCAGGCGCCCTGCTTGCCAAAGCTGAAGGCCGGACCCGCGAGCTTGAACTTCCGGGTCCCGTCCTTTCCTGCTCCATCAGCGTTGGCCAGCGGATAGGCTGTGCGCTTGGCTTCGACGATCACCCAGTTTCGATGGTCGTCATCACGGAGAAGGTAGTCGGCGCGATCCTCTTCGATCTGCACTTCGACTCGCGCTGACCGCGGCCATCCGAGGCATTCGAAGAGAATGCGATCGACGAGGCGAAGCCGCACCTCAGCCTCGTTCTCGACATCCGGTAGCTTCAGGATAGCGTACTCTTCACAGATCGCCCTGAAGAGCTCATGAGAGGTGTCCACAGTGATCATGGCCGCTTTCTACCGCCGGCATGGGTAACACACAGACGAGGACATGCAAGGCTCGCGCTGCCACACATGACCGCGCTGGTTGGGCCGGGCGAGGTCGGGGCGGCTACTCGGGCGTCGGCGGGCTCACCGTGGTGCCCGGGCGACGAGTCGAGGGGCGCACGCGATCGGCGAGCTCGTCGTGGCCGGTGAGCTTGAAGTAGCCCTCGAACTGTCTGGCGACGGCGGTGAAGACGCGGTCGAAGACCTCCAGCGCCTGGTGACGTTGCTGGCGCGCCAGCTGCGTCTCGCGCTCCTCGGCGGCCATCGCGTTGAGCGCGGTCGCCAGCGCGTCGAGCTTGGCGGTCAGCCCGCTGGCCAGGGCGGCGGGATCGATGCTCAGCCCCTCGAGCGGCGCCGGGAAGGCGACCTTGCCCAGCTGCGCCGTCGCGTTTCGACCGTAGGCCAGCAGGCGGTTGGGATCCGTGGGCGTCGAGCCCGCGCCGAAGACCGGCTCGGGGATCGCGTCGCCGAAGGCGTTCTGGATGGCGCCACGCACCTGAACGATGCGCTCGAAGGCCGCCTCCATCGCGCGCTCGCGCGCCGCGCGGGCCCCCGTGTCCTGGCTATCTTCCGCCGAGAGCGCGTCGTCGGCGGCGACCAGCTCGTCGCGGACCTTCGCCAGGCGCTTCAGGCTCGTCTCCAGCAGGATCCCGACCGGGCCCTCGTCGGACAGGCCGAGCTCCTTGGCCAGCTCGGGCAAAAGCAGCCCGAGCTGCGTCGTCCCGATCTGCACCACCGAGTTGGCGGACTTCTGCCGATCGATCACCTGCTTCGTTGCCATCGTGCTCTTCCCCTCTCTGCGAGACCGGATCGCGGCCTCGCGAGTCGTGCGCGCGAGCGAGCGCTCGGCCCACCTCAACGCTACGTCCCTGAATGATAGATGCCGTCCGAGAAGCTCGAAGTATACCCCAGGTCACGCCACCCGGCCAAGTCCGCTCGCGCCGCCGCTCGTGCCAACGGCGAACCCTTCACTTTTTCGGCGCGTCTGCGGGTGCCAACGGCGAACCTTTCGCTCTTTCGGCGCGTTTGCGGGTGCCAACGGCGAACCTTTCGCTCTTTCGGCGCGTTTGCGGG
>PDWJ01012161.1_pt1 | contig 10408 bp, 6 predicted proteins | sample 1430881 | NCBI WGS metagenome assembly PDWJ01 (sample SAMN01162460, study PRJNA174530) | Oral metagenome, whole genome shotgun sequencing project. | biome: Marine environment; feature: Marine mammal; material: Swab sample of the gingival sulcus; isolation source: swab sample of gingival sulcus... | reverse complement strand
CTGGCAAACCATAACAATGTTGCCGGGCATCGTGCCGATCTGGTGATGGAGCAGGCTGCCATTGCGCTGGCGGCACTGGAGGGTGCGACAAAGGTTGAGTTGCGCCATATTACCCGTGTTGCCCCGCTGGTATTGGCCCATAGGATACGCGAGGCCAGCGAACCGCCTGCAGAACCGCCGCCTCCAGAGCAGCCGCAGTCTGATGATCGCACGCAGCAGGATAATGAAATGCAGGATGAAGAGTTATCATCGTCGGAAGATCCAGCTGCTGGCCGAGAAGATCAGCCGCAACAGCAGACAGTAGAGAATGAAAATTCCCTGCAGGCAGAAGATAAAGACTCTGGCGAAGAGCAGCAACCTGCTTCTGGCGGAGAATTTATCTCTGCGGTGGGAGAACTCTTTACGGTACGTTCGATCAGCAGCGACAGGGACCGGTTGGCGCGCCGCGGTTGCGGCCGTCGTTCCCGCAGCCGGGTACTGCAGAAGCAGGGACGCTATATAAAGGCGACAGATGCAGCGGCAGGCGTTGCCGGAGATCTTGCCTTTGATGCAACCCTGCGTGCCGCGGCACCATGGCAGAAAATTCGTAAAAGTCAGAATGCCAGCCCCCTTGCCATACAGATCAGGCCGGCCGATATCAGAATAAAGGTACGGGAAAGGCGGCTTGGCAATCTGCTGCTCTTTCTGATAGATGGTTCCGGGTCGATGGGAGCCCGCGGCCGGATGGCCGCTTCAAAGGGGGCGATTATGTCATTGCTGCTTGATGCCTATCAAAAGCGGGATAAGGTGGCAATGATCAGTTTTCGCGGGCGGTGTGCGGCGGTTAATCTGCCGGTGACCGGCTCCGCCCCTCTTGCCGGCAGGATGCTGACCGAGATGCCCGTTGGCGGCAGAACTCCGCTTTCTGCCGGACTGGTAACAGGCTGGCAGATAATACGGAATACCCTGACGCGTGATCCTGCCGCCCGGCCCATCGTTATTATCCTGACCGATGGCAAGGCCAATGTCAGTCTTGGCAGCGAAAAACCGGTGGCAGAGATGGAGCGGCTGGCTCTGGTGCTGCGCCAGGAAAAGCGGGCACAGTATCTTGTGGTCGATACCGAAGAAGAAGGGCCGGTCAGCTTTGGCCTTGCCCGTCGTCTTGCCGCAGGCCTTGGTGCCGGATATTTTCGGATAAATGATCTGCGGGCTGAGGAATTGGTGAAAATAGTAAGAGAAAATCAACAGTAACTGCTCATGCACCCCATCTTTGGACAAGCACGATTCCCCGCATAGGCTTACTATTGCGAGAAATCGTGCTTGTCCAAATCTGGAGCGCCTGACCAGTTACCAATAAATCAGCACGGCTGAATCATATGGCCTCCAGCAACAACAAAGCATTAAGCATGTAATTTCAGTATGTTGTCGTATATTATTAAACTATATTTTAAATAAAAAAGAGTAATCCCAATACGTTTTTAACCTGTGAGTAATTATAATTAACAATGAAGGTACTACATTACCCCTTTGCTGCGATAGTCGGCCAGGAAAAGATGAAGCTGGCGCTGATCCTAACTGTTATCAATCCGGGTTTGTCCGGGGTGCTGATCCGCGGTGAAAAAGGGACCGCCAAATCAACCGCAGTACGCGCTCTTGCCGAGATTTTGCCAGAGATAACGTGTATCGATGGCAATGGCTTTCAGCTTGATCCTGAGCTGGAATATCAGCAGTATCGTTCTCTCTGTATGGCTTTGGGGCAAACAGTGGTGGCGCCGGACAGGTTGAATATCGTTCGCCGGCGGATACGGGTGGTTGAGCTGCCGGTAGGAGCGACCGAAGACCGGCTGGTGGGCACCCTTGACCTGGAGCATGCGCTGAAAGAGGGGGAAAAGCGAGTTGAGCCGGGGATTTTAGCGGAGGCGCATCGCAATATCCTCTATGTTGATGAGGTCAATCTGCTTGACGATCATCTGGTTGATGTCTTGCTTGATTCGGCGGCGATGGGAGTTAACAGCATTGAGCGGGAGGGGATCAGCTTTTCCCATCCGGCACGGTTCACACTGGTCGGCACCATGAACCCGGAAGAAGGTGAGTTGCGGCCGCAGCTGCTTGACCGTTTCGGGCTCTGTGTCAATGTGGGCGGCATCAGCTCGGTGCGGGAGCGGGTGCAGGTTATGGAGCGGCGTATGTTGTTTGATAAGGATCCACAAGGCTTTATCGTGCACTGGCAAGAGCAGTCCGGTGAACTGGCGGAGAAAATTGCCGCGGCACAAAAGCTTTTACGGCAGGTAGAGATTTCCGGCGGGCTGCTGGAAGAGGTTGCCCGGACCTGTATAGAAGTTGGGGTTGATGGCCATCGGGGCGATATTATTATGCTGAAAACGGCAAAAACCCTTGCCGCCTTTGCCGGCCGCGGCGAAGTGGAGAGTGAGGATATACGGCAGGCGGCAGAGCTGGTGCTGCCTCACCGCATTCGTCGGCAGCCTCTTATGGATATTCCCGATAGTGTTGAACAGTATCGCAAGGCAAGGGGATGACAGACGTGAAGATAGACAGTTTTTATAATGGTGTGACTTTTTTTCGCAGAAAAAAGGCGTTGATCGCTCAATTCCTCTGTCCTCATCTGGTGATTTCCACCAGTTCGGCGGCGGGAGGAATACAGCGGGGAATGGAATATGCGGTCAACAATCAAAGTTGTGAAGCGACAAACCACAGTCGCAATATCAATTACCGTGATATTCAGGGCTACCACCGTTTTGTCTGTAAGCCTCTGGGACTGCCGCCGGAAAAGACGGTAATGATGGGTACAGCTGCCAATATGCATCATGCGGCGATTGTTCACAAGAATTTTGAGGAGCTTGAGGTGGTGGCAGTGGTAACCGGCGGCGTCGAAGCCAATGCCGGCCGGGCGGGGGATCCCGCCTCGGTACTGGAGACTGCGGAAGGGTTTATCCGCCTTGATGCCGATGGCCGCAGGCAGCAGGGGACAATCAATATTATGCTCTTTATTTCCAGACCGCTTACCGAAGCGGCCCTGACCCGTGCCATTGTCACCGCAACCGAGGCCAAGACTGCGGCGTTGCAGGAGCTGGCGATCAATTCAAGATATTCATCGGGACTGGCCACCGGTACCGGTACAGATCAGATCATTATTGCCGCCGCTGAACCGCAGCAGGATCTTTACCGGCTTAGCTGGGCGGGGAAACATGGCAAACTGGGTGAACTGATCGGCCGCGTTGTTATTGCCGCCGTAAAAAAGACCCTGGCCCGGCAGAACGGTATTACCCCCGGCGGACAGTGCGCGGCAAAGATCCATCTTGAACGTTTTGGTTGTGATACCGCATCAATGACAGAGGGAATATGCGGTTATCTTCCGGAAAAAACGGCGCAGCTGTTGCGGCAGAATTTTCAGGCCATTAATCATGATCCGCTGGTGGTGGCGGCAGTGGCGGCCCTTGTCCATCTGCAGGACAAGATTCGCTGGGGAATCTTGCCGCGGTCATGTCTTGCCGAGATCCTTGGTGCCGGTGCCGCCCAGCTTGCCTGCAGTGTTGGCGGCCGCTATGATAAGATGGCACTCTATCGCCAACAGCTGGGGGAAGAGAGCGCAGACGACTTCTTCGCTCTCTGCTGGCGAGCCTTTGCCCTTGGATTTGCCGATAAATGGCCGGAATAAATGCGCTCTTCTGCTGCTATCGCCGATCGATCACCTTTTGTCCAGGAGGATATCTTTGCCAGAACGGCATATCTGATAGTGGTCTTGACCAGTCGCTGTAACCTCCGTTGCAGAGGCTGTCTGCAGCAAGCGGATAGCTTCGGCATTGATATGGATGATCTACTGCTGGAGAAGGTACTGCAGCGGGTGGATGATGGCCGTACCCTCCATATCCAGATAACCGGCGGCGAGCCCACCCTTGTTCCCGAAAAAATCAAGCGGCTTGCTTCTGTTACCAGAGATTTCAGAGTCCGTCCGCGCCTTTCACTGCAGACCAACGGTACGCTGCTTAGCAGTGAGCTGCTTGCCTCTATTATTGATAATCAGATAGAAGTGGGGCTTAGCCTTGACGGTCCGCCGTCACTGCAGCAGAGCCTGCGTGGCGGCTGTGATGCGACCCTGCGCGGGATGCAGTGGCTGGAGCAGGAAAATATTCCTTTTCGTATTACCACTGTGGTAAGTGCTGCCAATATTGAGCAACTCCACCGTATGGCTCTGCTTGTTGCCGGTTTTGCCTGCTGCCAGGGAATCGGCCTTGATCTGCTGGTACAAAGAGGGCGGGGCACGGGTCTTAAGCTGCCCACAGCAAAAGCGCTGGAGGCAGGCGTTGAAAAGCTTGCCGCCACCATCAGGTTGATAAACCGGAAACGACAGCAACCAATCCATCTTCGCGAATATGATCTGCTAACCAGAAAAACAATATCAACAGCCTTTTGTTATGGTGCTTCAGGCAAAAGCCTTGCCATAACTCCTGAAGGCAAACTGTATCCCTGTGGCCAGACCTTAAACGATCCCCGATTTGCCTGCGGAACGGTGGAGAATCCCGCCCAATCCATAGCAGATAAGCTTGGCCGACCGAGGGGTATGGCAAGGGATGCGGGTCTGAGAAATTTATAAAGGGCAAGTTTCTTGTCTATTGAGACAACATGTTGTAGCTGTTGTAATTTCCTTTATGAGAAAAATCTTATTCGCCCGGAACCATAAGTATTCGTTTTGGATATTTGAACTCATTGACTTGATCGGATAACAGATCTTTATCGAAACACCACATTTTCGCTTTCTGCCTTCCAAAATACTGAGAGGGAAAAAGATTGTCGACAGCCTGATTCCAGACTGATTGGAATTCTGCAGACCAGTTGTCCTCAGTTATGAGCTTATTCTGTAATGAAGCATATTTTTTAGCAAATTTTTCGATGAGATGACAGGCTTCTTCCGGAGCTTTCCCAATATGAACAGGTAGCGAGATTTCACTGGTAGTATGGCTGTTGTCTCCGCCAACTCTTTCGACCTCCGTCAACAGTGGCTCGAGGGTGTTGTGTTCTGTGGTCAGTAATATATCTTCTTTTTCAACCTGGTTTCCAAAAAGTTGCCACCAGGCATTTACACATTTTGTCATATTTGGGGAATCTGATCGCTGGAGATGTGGTTTCATCTTCAGCAGGTTATTGAGCAGGGTATTTTGTTTTTTGTCTTTCCCGTGGAGTTCGCTAAAAAGTGTTTGGTTTGAGTCTTCGATTCTGGCCAGTCGGGTAGCGATATCTTCTTGTTGTTGTGCAAAGATGTTTTTAAGGATTAGTATCAGTCGCGCCTGCCAGAGGGTATTCTTTTTGAGATTTTTTTCTTCCTTTTCTCTTATGGGCTCTCCTGTAAGGTTGTTTCTGATTGCCCGCTCTGATTGTTCTCCATCTTCCTGGTTCTCTGTTCTTGCGGCAAGGCTGAGTTCAATCAGTTGTCTCGGCAGGTCGTTACGGGTGTAGAGTTCTTCTTGCAGTTTGAGAAAACGTTGCTCTTCGTCGCTGTCGGGAAAAGGCAGTGACGCTACTTGACAGAACCCTGCTTTCATGAAACAATCAGTTATCTCAGGCTGTTTCTCTCTTTTCGAAGGTTGATAGATCCATAAATTGGGTACGAGCAGGAAGATTGGAAACTGGCGGATGGAAAAGATTTCGGTATGGGGAAACAGTATTGATTTCATTTTTTTTTCTCACCTTAGGCAATGAATAAATTTTATAATATTCCCAACAGGTTAGGTCTGATTCTATCCGGATTTCTTTATCTCCTTTTTAATCTGCGCATAGGAGGAGATACATTAACAACTTTCAAAGCTACAGGCTTACAACTGGTAAGCACTGTTCCCTATGTGGCAGGGATGACTTATGTCTTTATCGCTTTCCTGCAGTATATGGCAGGAGGAGAGAAGTTACCATGGGATCGCAGATTACGCATCTTTTTTGCAGTAGGAATTTTAGGTGGTTTGTTGATGGCCATCTACGAATATGGTGGTATTGGCCGATGAAGTCTCTTTCGAAATTGGATCTGTAACGAGTTTTTCCCGGGCTGATTTTTCACTTTTACCATGTTTTATCTTCATATCTCAAATCGTACCGAAAATCTCCTCGCTCAGCTTGGTACCGTGTTGCAGGCTGATCGACAGGATCCTTTTTCCCGGGAGCTTTTTCTGGTCCAGAGCCAGGGGATGGAACGGCTGATCTTGCAAAGTCTTGCTGATCAACTGGGTGTTTTTGCCAATTTTCGTTTCTTTTTCCCTCTTGAACTTCTTCATTATATTGCAGAACTGCTTGATCTTGGAATCAGTCCTGATGGTTTTGACCGTAACATCCTGCTTTGGCGGTTGGAGTTGTTGTTACGGGAGAGCGATATTTATGAAAACAGTTCTCTTCAAACATTTTTGACAGGTGATAATGCTGCCAGAAAGCGTTTTCAGCTTGCTCGCCGTCTCGCTGATTGTTTTGATCAGTACCAGCTGATGCGCAGCGAAATGATTTTCCACTGGCAAGAGGGAAAAAATTTCTTTAAGGATTGTTCAGTCGAATCCTGGCAGATGGCCCTCTGGCAGCGACTTCTTGCTCAGAAAGGAGGAGATAAGCACCGCGCGAAGTTTTTTCGGGAAATGATTGTGTTTTTGCAGCAGGCGAAACCAGGTAGTCTTGCTGCTGTCTTACCCTATCGTATTTCTGTTTTCGGTGTACACACTCTGCCACCGCTTTTCCTCGAGTATCTGAGCAGTCTGGCTCGTCATGTTGATATTCACTTTTATCTGCTTTCTCCCTGCAAGCATTACTGGGGGGATATAAAGGGGAGAGGTGCATGGATTCATGAGGCGTTAACAACCTCTTGTATCCCAGAGAATGAAGAAGAACCTTTTGAGGCTCATCCCTTGCTGGCATCCTTGGGAAGACAGGGAAGAGATCTTCAGAATATCATGGTTGAAATCGATTTTGCCATGGAATTTGCCTCTTATACTGATCCGGTAGAGATGGCGAAAGAAGAGAAGCGGCGACCACGTCTGCTCGAGATTGTGCAAAGTGATTTGCTGGCGGGGAGGGTGCATTTTGGTCAGATCTCTTGTTATGACAGCTCATTACGAATTATTTCATGTCACTCAAGACTTCGTGAATTGGAGGTCTTGCGGCAGCATTTGCTGGATCTGCTCGAGAAAAATAAGAAACTGCAGTTACGACAGATTGTGGTTATGGCTCCTGATCTTCAGGATTATGCACCCTTTATCCCGGCAGTCTTTCATGATATGGAGTATTCATTGGCAGACCGAAGCTTGCGGTTACGTAACCAGGTTGTCGCCGCTTTTACCCTTTTTCTCTCTCTGTTTTCTGGGCGATTTGGCAGAAGTGAAATCTTGGAATTGTTGCAATATCAGGTGGTTGCTTCTCGTTTTTCTCTGAATACTTCTGAACTGGAAAAAATCAGCCACTGGACGGAAAAAGCGGGTGTTCGCTGGGGATTGTCTGCAAATCACCGACAGAATCTGGGGGTTCACCCTTTTGCGCAAGGGAGTTTTCGTGCTGGACTTGATCGTCTTTTGATGGGCTATGCGGTCAGTTGTGATGATTTTATTGATGGTATTCTGCCTTTTTCAGAAATTGAAGGAAAAGAGGCACAGGCATTGGGCGGGTTTTGTGAGTTTATCGATTTTCTCGATCGTACCAGAGTTGTTTTCGACAAAGAACATTCATTAACAGAATGGGAGTTTCTGTTGCAGGATTGTATCAGCCATCTTTTCATAGATGATAACTCAGCTGATTTGACAGAGTTACGGGTGTTGCTCGCTTCTCTTTCTGAAAGTGAGCGTTTCACTGGTCCGCAGTCAGTGGAATTTCAGGTAATTGAGGATTGGTTTAACGGCAGGAGTTCTGAATCCCTTTCCAGTTCAGGTTTTCTTCGCGGGCAACTCACTTTCTGTTCGATGTTGCCAATGCGCTCCATTCCGTTTCAGGTGGTTTGTCTGCTCGGGCTTGATGATGGGGTTTTTCCCAGAAGCGACCGCAAGGATACCTTTAACCTGTTAGCGGCTTCGCGGCTTCCCGGTGATCGCTCTGCCCGTAGTGATGATCGCTATCAGTTTCTTGAAGCCATTCTTGCCGCTCGTGATACTCTCTACCTCAGCTATTGCGGGCAGTCGGAAAAAAATGGCGAGCATCTTCCCCCTTCGGTTGTTGTTGCCGAGCTGCTTGAATTGCTTGACAAAGGATATGGTATAAAGAACATAGTGGTCTCTCATCCCCTTTACCCTTTTAGCAGCAGGTATTTCGATAACAGTTGCCCAGATCTCTTCAGCTATAGCGAGGAAGATCTCTCTGTTGCTCAAAGTCAGCAAAATTTATTCGATACCCCTTCTCTATCTGAGTCGCCATTTTCATGGTGGAGTGGTACGGTTGAGCCGGCAGAAGAGACGGTCTCGGCAGGAGAGTTGCTGGAATTTTATAAGAATCCTCCTGCCTGGTTTGTCCGAAACAGCCTTGGTATTTCCTTTAATCTCGACAAGGTTGATGGAGAGGACAGTGAGATGTTTGAGCCCGATTCTCTGGTTGATTACCGGGTAAATGAAACCCTTTTTCAGCGGCTTTTTTTCGCAGAGAAAAAAGACGATAAGGAGGAACTTTTACAGAAGTTTCAAGATGCCGGGCAATGGCCGTTGGGAAATCCAGGTAAGCTTCGGTTTTATCATCACTATAAAGAGTTAGAAGATTTCGTGGCGCAGGCGAAGAGCCTTCCACTTGGTTTCCCGCTGCCAGATCGTTCTCTGGCAGTGGAAATTTGCTGTGAGACAATAAATCTGTGCATTGGTGCGACATTGACTCATAGATATGAGGGTGGCAATCTTCAGGTCTTCTGCGGCAGGCTAAAAGGCTATCATCTTCTCTCTGCCTGGATTTGTCATTTATTTGAGAATTATCAGTCGCAAAATCCTCGGTCAACTTGGCTGCTGACAAGAGAGGGCTGTGGCTGTTTTCAGCAGAAGCATGTTGAGGAGTTTGCCGCAACTGATCTCTCTTTTGATCATCTGGTAAAACTCTGGCAACAAGGACGGCGGCAGCCTTTGCCTCTCTATACAGAACCGGCCTTTATTTTCGCGCGACATTATATCGATGGAAAAGGCAATTCTTTGGCTAAAGCAGTGCAGTCAGCACAATACAGTATAGACAATGGCTGGGAGCCGGAATGGAATCTTCTGCTTGCCGGAAAGTCAGTTGAAAAAAGCTTGAATGATGATTTCCGCCGTTATGCCGAAAAGATACTTGTACCCCTTTATCGTATATTTGTTGAGAGCGGAGGTATTCTATGAACACTGTTGAGCCTTTCAACAATTTCTCCGACGAGCTGAAAAAGGGTGTTAATCTGATTGAAGCCAGTGCCGGAACGGGTAAAACGTATGCGATTACGATGCTGGCCTTGCGTTTTGTGGTGGAAAAGGAAATTCCTCTTGAGCAGTTGTTAGTCGTTACCTTTACCAATGCCGCTACCAGAGAATTACGGGGAAGAATCCGTCAGCGTCTGGCTGAGGCAAGAGATATTGTTGAGCTCAGTCAACAACAGCGAGAAGCGAGCAACAGATTTGATCTCACCTTGAAAAACTGGGCAAAAAACTGGCAGCAAAACGAGCAAAGGCGGAAGGCTTTACTGCTGCTTGAAAAGGCTCTTCACACGATTGATGAAGCCCCCGTTTTTACCATTCATGGTTTTTGTCAGCGAATGCTCATTGAACAGGCATTGGAGAGTAATCAGCTTTTTGATATGGAACTGCTCACTGATACCAGTCAGCAATTACTCGAGATTGCTGAGGATTATTGGCGAAATCTCTTTTACCCCCTCAATCCTCAGATTGTCACTCTTCTTCTTTCTGATCCCTGTTTTGTCAGTCCTGCGGCACTTCTTAACAGTGTTAAAAGTGCCAGTGGTGCGGTAAAGACCATACTTCCCCAATGTGAGTCGGCAGAGAAGTCAGGACAAAAACTAGTGCGGGAACTGGACTCTCTTCGAGGATGGCTTTTGAATGGGGGCGAGGCATTCTTTTGCAAGATACAGGATGCTGGCGAGAGAGGTCTTTTTAAGGATAAGCTGGCAAAAAACTGGCAGAACTGGCTGGCTGCCCTACGAGAATGGTGTGTTGACAGTAATGCCCCCTTTTTTGGGAATATTGAATGGTTAAGTGAAACCGGAATTTTCGACTCTCTTAATGGGAAAAGAATCAGAGGGGCAGAGAAAAAAGCCGCCTTCGTTGCTGATTGGTCATTTCCGCCAGAAATTGAGCAACTGAGCCAACAGATGGATCGTTTTTTTCTCGCTTGCCGGGTCGAGTTTGCCAGGCTGTTGCAAAAGGAGCGTCGCCGGCGGTTGGCAAGCCGTGGTGAGATGGGTTTTGATGATCTTATCGGCAATCTTGCCGCTGCGTTGACA
>PDWJ01005475.1_pt1 | contig 10408 bp, 7 predicted proteins | sample 1430881 | NCBI WGS metagenome assembly PDWJ01 (sample SAMN01162460, study PRJNA174530) | Oral metagenome, whole genome shotgun sequencing project. | biome: Marine environment; feature: Marine mammal; material: Swab sample of the gingival sulcus; isolation source: swab sample of gingival sulcus... | reverse complement strand
ACTTCAAAACCTATTTTGGTCACTGCATCTTTCACCACGGCCTGGTCTACGGGCTGTTGCTCATCATATTCGGCAATGCCGGTTTCTAAGGAAACCTTGACGTTTGTGACGCCGTCCAGGGCCTCCAGGGCCTTGGTCACCGCAGCTGTACAATTGCCACAACTCATACCGTGTACTTGTATCTGTGCCATTGTTCTTTGCCTCCAAAATGATAGGTTACCGGCTGCCAAAAAAGCGCAGTCGAAGGGCGTTGGAAACCACGGTCACGGAACTGAGTGCCATAGCTGTTCCCGCAATCATGGGGTTGAGGGTTGGCCCGCCAAAAAGATAGAGGAATCCTGCTGCAACAGGAATACCTATGCTGTTAAAGGCGAACGCCCAGAACAAATTTTGTTTGATGTTGCGCATGGTTGCTCGGCTGAGATCAAAGGCCGTCAACATGACCCGAAGATCATCCTGCATAAGCACCACGTCCCCGGACTCCACGGCCACGTCAATACCTGATCCCATAGCTATACCAATATCGGCTGTTGCCAGGGCTGGAGCATCATTGATGCCGTCACCCACCATGGCCACGGCAAGTCCTTGTTTCTGAAGATCTGTGATGGTTTCAGCCTTACGATCAGGCATGACCTGGGCCACGACCTCGTCAATACCTGCCTCTTCTGCCACAGCACGGGCTGTGATGGCATTATCGCCGGTCAGCATGACCACGCGCAGGCCACGTTGTTGCAAGGCGTTCACCACCTGGGGCGTTTCCTGGCGAATGCGGTCTGCAATGCCAAGCACAGCAGCCATATTGGTGTCTACAGCCATGTAAAGAGCAGTCATTCCCCGGGCAGCCATTTTGTCTGCGTGCTCCTGGGCCTCGCTGATACCGACTACCTTATTTGCTTCCATAAAGGCACGATTACCGATACGAACGCTTTGGCCCCCTACAACGGCCATAATACCCTGACCGGCCAGGGAGGAGAAATGTTCCGGCTTTGTGATGGTAAGCTCGCGGTTTGCTGCCTCGCGCATCACGGCCAGGGCCAGAGGATGTTCGGAATCACGTTCTGCTGAGGCAGCCAGGGAAAGGATCTCTGATTCCGTCATGTCCAGGACAACGATATCGACCAATTCCGGTCTGCCGTGGGTGAGGGTTCCTGTTTTGTCAAAGACCACAGCGTCCACTTCGCCGATTTTTTGCAGGGCATTGCCGCTTTTGATGAGGATGCCCAGTTGAGCCCCCCGCCCAGTGCCCACCATGATGGATACCGGAGTGGCAAGTCCCATAGCACATGGGCAGGCAATGACCATGACGGCTACAAAGATACGCAGGCTAAAGGGAAAGTCCGCACCGGCAAGCAGCCATGCCCCGCCTGCTGCCAGGGCAATGACCATGACCGTGGGTACGAAATAGTAGCTGATGGTGTCGGCAAGGCTGGCAATAGGGGCCTTGGAGCCCTGGGCCTCTTGTACCAGTCGGATAATCCGTGCCAGCACGGTGTCGCCACCAACCCGTTCGGCCTGCATGGTCAGGGAGCCGTGGGTGTTGAGGGTTCCTCCGGCAAGGCTATCACCTGTTTTTTTGGCTGTGGGAATGGGTTCTCCGGTGAGCATGGACTCATCGACGTTGGACTCTCCAGAGAGCACAGAACCATCCACGGGAATGCGTGCCCCAGGCCGCACGAGCAGGGTATCACCCGGCTCAACCTCGGTGACAGGAACCTCTCGAAGGGCTTTGTCCTCGACAAGTACCGCAGTGTCCGGCGTCAGATGCATCAAGGAACGGATGGCGTCCGAGGTCTTCATTTTGCTGGCGGCTTCAAAATATTTGCCCAGGGAAATCATGGCAATAAGCACGGCTGACGACTCGTAGTACAGATCCATTGCCTTGGCCTGAGCATGTATACCCAAGGCGATTTCCATGGTATTCCAGATGGAGTACAAAAAAGCGGCTCCGGTTCCCATAGCCACGAGAGAGTCCATGTTGGGCCCGCCGCGCAGCAGGGCAGGAATCCCTTGGGTGTAGAAACTTCGTCCTGTCCAGATCACGGGCAGGGCAAGGGCCAATTGGAGAAGGGCAAAGGTCAGAGGGGCTGACATAGGGGCCAGCCATACGGGCAGGGGCATTCCCCACATATGTCCCATGCTGAGGATAAGCAGGGGCAGGGCAAAGGCAAAGGCAGGGATCAATGCTTTCTTGCGAACAGTCAGGGCTTGCTCGGCTTCTTTACGGCGTTCTTCAAACAAGTTGGCTGCGGGATCCTGGATTTCTGAAGAAAAGCCCAGATCGTCTATGGCCTTACGAATATCCCGCCGAGAAACAGCAGCAGCATCAAAACGAAAGATCCCCTCGCCAGAGGCAAGGTTGACCTGGGCGGACTGCATACCGTCCAACTCTTGCACGACCCGCTCAATGCGGCTGGAGCAAGCCGCACAATGCATGCCTCCAATATGCAGGCGAAGCTCGCAGGCCGTTCCAGGCTGGTGTTCATCGTGTTCATCCTCCAGGAAATCTGCCCCAAATCCCAGTCCTTTGACAGCCTCTCCCACCTCTTCTGGTGCAAGCATAGCTGGATCAAAGACCAGGTTCATGGTCTCTGCTGCAAGGTTGACGTTGACCTCTGCAACGCCAGGCATCTTACCCACGACCCGTTCGATACGACTGGAGCAAGCCGCACAATGCATACCGCTTATTCTGGCCTTACGTTTGGCATGTGTGGTATCTGTCATGATTGCCTCCAAAAATACATGAACGTGCCATCACCAGGTTGGACTGGGTCAGCCTGGTTAGATGACATCCCAGATGACTCCCTGCGGGGTGTCTTGAACCGTGACATTCATGGCGGCCAAGGCTTCGCGTATGGTGTCGGCCTTGGCAAAATCCTTGTCGCGTCTGGCCTGAGCACGCTGATCCATCAGGTCAAGTACCTGGGCCTGGTCAATGCCCTTACGCTGGGCGCGTATCTGACGAAGTTCTGTAAGCAGGGTGTGGCTTTCCTGAGTGAGGATGCCGAGGATCTCGCCCCAGGTGTTCAGGTTATCCAGGATGCGTTGAAAAAGGGGGCGGGCCTGTTCACTTTTTTTCCATGTTTTGTGTTCAAGGATGCGGTTGGCCAGACGGATCAGAGTGAACACATGGCCCAGGGCCCCTGCCGTATTGAGATCGTCTTCCATAGCCTGCACAAATCCCTCTTCGGCCCTGGTGAGTTCAAGGACAAGTTCCTGGGGCAGGGAAGATTGTTTCCATGAGCTTCGGTTCAGCTCGCTTTCCAGGAGAGATTTGGCCGTGTAGATACGGCGGATACCTTTTTCAGCCTCTTCCAGGGCATCAGTGGAATAGTCCAGAGGACTACGGTAGTGTTTAGTTAATAAGAAAAAGCGCAGGACTTCAGGAAGATAACTCTCAAAGATCGTGCGGATGGTGGTAAAATTACCCAGGGATTTGGACATTTTTTCCGCATTGATCCGCACAAATCCGTTATGAATCCAGAAACGGGCAAATTCCACCCCATAGGCAGCCTCGCTTTGAGCCCGTTCGTTTTCGTGATGGGGAAAAGAGAGGTCTTGGCCGCCGCCGTGGATGTCAAAGGGGATGTCCAGATATTTTTTGCTCATGGCCGAGCACTCCAAATGCCATCCAGGCCGTCCCTGTCCCCAGGGACTCTCCCAAAAGGGTTCGCCGGGTTTGGCGGATTTCCACAGGGCAAAATCCAGGGGATCTTCCTTGTCCTCGCCTGGTGCCACACGCGCCCCAGACTGAAGCTCTTCAATCTGCCTGCCCGAAAGCCTGCCATAGGAATCAAAGGTTCGTACCCTGTAGTATACATCGCCCTTGGCCGTGGCATAGGCATGACCTTTCTCAATCAGTAGTTCCACAAGTTCGATCATTTCAGGAATATGTTCCGTGGCCTTGGGTTCAACATCAGGACGCTTGATCCCAAGTTGATCCATATCATCATAAAAAGCCTGGATATATGTTTCTGCAATATCCTTGGATGTGGTATTTTCCTGAACAGCCCTTGTAATAATTTTATCATCCACATCGGTAAAATTGCGTACAAAGGTAACCTGATAGCCTTTGCTATGCAGATACCTATAGAGAACATCAAAAACAACACATGAACGTGCATGGCCTATATGACAATAGTCATAGGCGGTTATGCCACAAACATACATGCGTACATGATTGTCAATGAGCGGAGTAAAGTCTTCTTTCGTTCTTGTAGTAGTATTATAGAGCTGCATAGATAATCTCCTCTCTATACGATAGACCATTATAAAAATGAAGATGGCAGTAGGTTGTGGGCAGTTTATGCTTCCTTGATGTCCTCTGTAAAGCCAAGGGCGTTATGTAGACGCTGAAGGATCTGATTCGTGGTGAGTACGGTAAAAAGCTGTTTGATCTCAGGCCCCTGGCTTGTTCCCATCAAGGCCATCCGCAGAGGGAGATAGAGGGCCTTGCCTGTCACCTGGGTTTGTTGGGAGATTGTTTTAAGGATGTGGTTGACTGCATCAAAGGGCAGGGGAAGGTCTTCCTGAGCATCGTTTGCCGGGCTCATGTCAGCAAGCAGATGGAGAAAGGCGGTCACTATCTTCTGACTCGTTGTGTGTCGCAGCAATCTGATGGCCTCAAGATCATAACATGGACTTGCCGCAAGAAGAGGCGTGAGAAGGGGCCCAAAATCGTGGCCGCAGGTCACATTGGGTTGCACCGTGGCCAGCAAGGCTGTTTGACGTTTGGGTGCAAGCTGGTGCCAGGCGGCTGGTAAGGACCCAAGTCCCTGTATGTGGGGAAAAAGGGTGTGTGCGTCCAGTTTATGCCAGTAGGTGCGGCTCCATTGTTCGAGTTCTTCCAACACAAAGACCGCATTGCCCCGGCCTAGCCGCATGGGATTGAATCGCTCCACCAGGTCACCCAGACTTGCAGCGATTTTTTTGCCCTTGATGGCTCCAGAGAGGCCGGCAAGATAATGGACAAGGGCCAGGGGATGGATGCCTGCCTCCATGAGTTCGGGAATACTTTGTGCTCCGGCACGCTTGGAGAGTTTACGCTGATCCTTGTCCACTAGAAGACCGTGGTGAGCAAAATGGGGAGGGGTCTTGCCCAATGCCCTGTACAGGAGGATTTGCCGGGCCGTATTGGTGAGGTGGTCTTCACCTCGCAGAACAAGGGTGATGCCCATATCCTGATCATCCACCACAACGGCAAACGTATAGCTTGGCCAGCCATTACTGCGAAGGATGACAAAGTCACCAAAGGCCTGGGTGGGGATGGTCATCTCACCCTTGATGAGATCCTTGAAACGAAGCTCTGTTACCCCCTGATCCACACGAAAACGAATGGTGTAAGGAAGCCCTTGATGTATCTTGGCTTGCCGTGCTTTTTCCGAAAGGGTGGAACAGATACCTGAATAGCGGGGCGGCAGTCCCTTGGCTGCGGCCTTGTTACGCTGCTGTTGCAGCTCTGCCTCGGTACAAAAGCAGGGGTAGGCCAGATCGTGATCCATGAGAGAATGGGCTGTTTGCTGATAGGCTGCAAGCCGAGTGCTTTGGCGAATGACAGGATGATGGGGCGTTATGTCCATCCAGGCAAGGGAAGCAAGGATAGAGGCTTCCGAAGCAAAGGTTGAGCGTTCTCGGTCTGTGTCTTCCAAACGGACACTGAAGCGGCCTTGCTGTTTTTTGGCCATGAGCCAGTTAAGAATGGCGGTTCTGGCGTTGCCAAGGTGCATGGCGCCTGTAGGAGAGGGAGCAAAACGGGTATGCCAGGGGAGGGGGGAGAGCAGGGTGGTGGGCATGGCACTCCTCATTGGTGATGAAAAAATGGGTTCTTATACGGCCAGACCTCTATTGGGCAATCGTTCCCACTACATTGACCATAGCCTTGATTCCTTGCTTGGCTCCGGTAAAACCAAGACCTTCTTCGGTGGTGGCCTTGATGTTGACGCGGTCAAAGGGCAGGGCCATGAGACAGGCGAGATTTTTTTTGATCTGGGCCTTGAAGGGCTGGACTTTGGGTATTTGGGCGATAATGGTCATATCCACATGGGTAATGGTCAGCCCGTGCCTGCTGGCCCGATCCAGCACCTCGGCCAGGAACACGGAGCTGGGCATATTGTCAAAGGTCATGTCGCTGTCAGGAAAGAGGTCGCCAATATCGCCCTGCCCCAGACAGCCAAGGATGGCATCGCACAAGGCATGGATGAGAACATCGCCATCGGAATGGGCCTTCACACAGATGCCGCCGGGAATCGGAATACCCCCCAGCACAAGAGGACGGTTGCCACCGTATTTGTGGACATCGTAGCCCAGACCCGTAACAGGTAGGGGAGGGGTTGCCGCCTCTTCCAGATGCTGTAAATCTTCAGGCCAGGTAATTTTTATGTTGGCAGGCTCGCCTGCAATCACAGCTATTTTTTGGCCGGACATTTCCATCATACCTGCATCATCTGTCACCTTCCAGTCATGACAGACGGCCTGTTTGTGGGCGTTTTGCAGGAGTTTTCGGTGAAATAACTGCGGGGTTTGTACTGCCGTAAGTTGTGAACGTTCCAGCGTTTTGATGACCAAATCGTCCTGGACTTCCTTAATGGTATCCGTCACCGGACATCCGGGGATAGCTCCTGCCACATCTTTGGTCAGGGCCTCAAGGAGATTGTGGACACATGAGGGGCTGAAAAAAGGCCGAGCCGCATCATGTACCAAAACATGGGTACACTCTTTTGGAAGATGACTCAGGCCGTGTTGCACGGAATCCTGCCTGCGTAAGCCTCCGGCAGTGCAGAGGATGGGAAGTCCTACGGGTCGGGATACTGCAAGGTTGTTGACCCAGGTTTCGCCTTTCTCCTTTTCTTCTTCAGGCAACACAAGCACGATGCCCTGAACCTGAGCGATACGGGCAAAGGTTTGTACGCTGTGCCAGAAAAGGGGGAGACCTTTATACGTGATAAATTGTTTCCGCTCACCCTTGGCCGCCCTGGCAAGGCGCTGGCCCCTGCCCGCTGCCAGAAGAATGGCCCAGAGGTTTTTTGTGGTCATGTGGCAACTCCTTTCTGGTGGCGGTATAATGGCAAACGCCCGTTTTCTGGTCGTTTTGACGGGAAAACGGGCATTTGCCAACATAGTCTCCGTGACGGAAAAAATGGAGTCAGACGATAAGCCGGGTTCTGTCCCCTGCACTCAACACAACTACCACAATGCCTTCTCAAGGATATGACGTATCCTGGTCGTTGTGTTGAGTGCAGGGTGACTGTCATTCATCTAGGGCATGAATTACTCCATGCCTCAAGCAACCTACCCGAAGACCTTGGCCGGGCCGACCGTAACGTCTTCCTATTTGGTCTTGCTCCAGACGGGGTTTACCGAGCTTGCCGTGTCACCACGGCAACTGGTGGGCTCTTACCCCACCTTTTCACCCTTACCCTGCACCCAACACAACTACCACAATGTCTTCTCAAAGGATATGACGCATCCTGGTCGTTGTGTTGAGTGCAGGGCGGTTTGTTTCTGTGGCACTTTCCCAGGGTCACCCCTGCTGGACGTTATCCAGCGTCCTGCCCTGTGGAGCCCGGACTTTCCTCCCTGCCCCTGCGGGGCACGGCGACAGTCTGTCCAACTCCGTGATGGGTATCACGTTTACTTCTTGGGATCAGCCTCTTCCCTGGGGAGGAAATGGTCTTCCCAATAGATCAATCGATGGCAATTGGGGCAGCCAAGGATCTGTTCTCCTTTCTGCAATTCAATAAAATGCTGGGGCGGAATGCTGATGTGGCAGCCATTGCAGACGCCCTCAGTCACGGAAACAACGACCGGACTTTCCAGACGTGTCCTGATATAATCATAGCGTTTGAAAATAGGATCAGGGATGAGTTCACATGCGGCTGCTTTTTCTTTTTCAAGCTTTTTGCGCTTGTTCTTCATCTTGGTCAGCTCGACCTCCATAGAGGTTCGTCGTTCCTCAAAGTCGGACTCTTGTCCTTTGATCTCTTCAGAGAGCTCGTTGAGCTGATCTTCCTGCTCGCTGAGGTTTTCCAACAGGGTAATCTTTTCCTCTTCTCGCATCCTGTTCATTTTCTCAAGACTGTCCATCTCCCTCATCATGGCATGGTATTCCTTGGTATTTTCAACCATCATGAGTTTGTTTTTGCTTTTTTTGATGCGGGTAGCATCTTCCTCAATATCTGTCTCCAATTTGTTTTTCTGGTTGTTGAGGATATCGACACGTTCCTTAAGCTGTGCGCGTTGTTCATTTTTTTGGGCCAGAACCTTTTCCAAGCTTTCCAGTTTCTTGGGGACTTCGGCCAGGCGATTGTCGATGTCAATGATCTGGGAATCAATGTTTTGCAAGATGACCAGCTGCCGTATTTGATCAATATAAAGGCTCAAAGGTATATCCTCCTTATCTAGCCGGGGTTTCCGCAGGAAGTGAAAAAAATGGTTGAGGGACAAATAGGGACGGTATCATTGGTAATGCCGGATGTGTTACCAGAAAAAGGACTATGTGTGCCAGGAGCAAGTTGTTGGCTTGCGAGAGAATGGTTTTGCTCCCTGGCCTTGGGTTGATTCAGGTTGCGATCATTTCTTGATGCAGGGGATCGGTTCCAGGAATAAAAACAACCTCTACGCCTTGGGCCTTGAAATCCTGCTGTATGCGTTTGTGCCAGACGGCCATCATGCGTTCTTCAAGCACATGATGGCCCACATCCAGGGTCAATCCCAAGGATTCTATATCCTGGGCTTGGTGATATTTCATATCACCCGTGATGTAAACGTGAGCACCGGCCCCAAAGGCCCTGGGTGCCAAAGAGGCTCCTGAACCAGGACAATAGGCCACTCGTGTGATGACATCGGGCCGTGTGCCGATACGTGTCCAATGCCTTGTGCCCAGCACATGGGCCAGCCGGTTCTGCAAGGAGGGCCAGTCCACTGGCTGTTCAAGATCGCCTATGCACCCGAAGCCATAGACACGGGAGGGTTCTTCCAGGGCTATGGCATGGTAGTCAAAGCGGTCGGCACATTGGGCCTCAAGTGCTTGACGGATGTGGGGCCAGGCATCTTTCCAAACAACCAGTTCAAGCATGGTTTCCTGGTTGATGATGGTCACCACCCCGGATAAGTCTGTGGTTTGCAGGTTCTGGCCATGAGGGATCCTGATAAGCAGAGCGGTTTGCCGGGCCGTTGGTTCAAGAATGTCCTGGTTGATCATGCCAAGTTCCTGGGCCAGCCAGTTTGCCGGGCCTTCAGGCTGGGCATCAAGGGAAGTATGGGCCGCATAGAGCCAGACTCCCTGGGACATAAGCGACGCCATGACTGCGTACAATGTGTCATCCTTTGTTGGAAATCGCGGGGTCAGCCCAAGAGGATGATGGGTGAGGATAAAATCTGCATCTGCCGCCAGGGCTTTGTTGATGGTGGCCAGGGTGGGATCAAGGGCCACGGCTACGCGCGTGATGGCGTCCCTGGCTCCCTTTACCTGAATACCGCTATGATCCCATGACGAGGCCAGCCACAGCGGGGCATCCTGTTCAAGGCGGGAAATCACAAGTTCTGGTTTCATAGGGCGTTCTCTCATCTTCAATAAAAAGGCCCGTGTCCTGAAATAAGGACAAGGACCTTTTTATTGGTGTTAGGTTTTAGGTGTTAGGTTTTAGGTAACGGCAAACCTAAAACCTAAAACCTAACACCTAAAACCTAACACCTAAAACCTAAAACCTAACACCTAAAACCTAAAATAATGGTGGGCCCACGAGGATTCGAACCTCGGACCATCCGGTTATGAGCCGGGGGCTCTGCCAACTGAGCTATGGGCCCGTGCACAATAAAAAAGGCTGTATATGCCCTTGCCCGTGGCACTGTCAAGAAACAGGTAAGCAAGAGAGGGTTGAGTTGTCTATTTTAGCTTGATACGCGATGTTTTCTGAGAGACAGTGACCTTTTCCAATGCCCCTACAGATCAAGATGTATCTGCTTGGAGGAAAAGTTCAGTTCCCTCTACCCACATGCAATAGCAAGGAATCTTGAAATTATTGGTCAAGTTCATTATGCTTATTCACAATGACAGATAAAAGGAGGTTGGTCATGCATTCACTCAATATCCACGAAGCCAAAGCCGGGTTTTCGGCATTGATTTCTTCCGTTGAAAAAAAAGGCGAACAGGTTATCATTTGCAGGTATGGAAAGGCTGTGGCCAAACTTGTGCCAATAACGAAAGCGCGCCGTTCGGATGTGTCTCCACAGTTAAGCAGTATTGAATTTTTCAGCGACCCTACCCTTGGAACCGAAGAAGAGTGGCAGGATGCGTAAGCTCCTGCTCGATACCTGCGCTTTACTCTGGCTGGCATCAGGAAGCGGCAGGTTATCAAAAGATGCCATAGATGCCATTAACAAGGCTGATGTTGTGTATGTTTCGGCTATTTCG
>PDWJ01005474.1_pt1 | contig 10408 bp, 12 predicted proteins | sample 1430881 | NCBI WGS metagenome assembly PDWJ01 (sample SAMN01162460, study PRJNA174530) | Oral metagenome, whole genome shotgun sequencing project. | biome: Marine environment; feature: Marine mammal; material: Swab sample of the gingival sulcus; isolation source: swab sample of gingival sulcus... | reverse complement strand
AATTGTTAACAAAGCTGCCAACCACCGATAGTAGCGTCATTGAAACCACACTGTTAAATTTACCTGAAGGCTTCCCGGTTCAAGTGGTTTGCAGACCATCGCAGCAGGCATTGCTGGAATGCCTGCAGAATTTTTCACGCCCTGTCAGTATTACCGGTTCAGAAGCTCTATCACAAGGTATGGGGCTGAGTATCTCGCAAGGCATTCAAGCATCACAGGCCTGGCAAGGCTGGGTTATCTGTTTGGCAGATATGCCCTGGGTAAAAACCAGCACCTATCAAGCAGTTATTGAAGCATTAGCAAATCACGCCATTGTTGTCCCACACCTGCAATCTGCATCGGGATTGAAACGTGGTAATCCTGTCGGCTTTAATCATCGCTTTCGCAAAGACTTAATGAGGCTTAGCGGAAACACCGGTGCCCGTGCTATAGTGCAGAGCAACAGAAAAGATGTTTACAATCTTTTAGTAAAAGACAGCGGTGTTTTATTGGATATTGATTATCCAGATGATATAAATCAGCACTTTGAATCATTTGATAGCAGCGGTCATCAATGATCGCCACCACGTTTGGACACCTATGGACAAGCCAACCCAGTCAGCAGCTACACCCATCACAGACAAAAGCAACAGAATCACCATCGCAACAATCAGGACGAACCCGTCTTCTCTTTTATAATATAGATACATATCTCGCAATTCCTCAGCTACATCGTGGACTTAATATATTGAAACTCAACATCCTTTTGTTGAGTCCCCTGCTTCTTGCTAGTAACAATAACATTAACAGTAACCATATTAACAAGAGGATGATCAACGGCAACATTCCAGAAAATCGTATATGTTCCATCAGGAGATGTCGCAGAGCCATCGGCAGTTGCGGCTGTGGCATCATTCAAACCAAAATTTCCACCATCATTATCCTGGCCGTTTTCCAAAGGGTCCTGGTCAGTCCCATCCTTATCACCACCATTATCCAACGCGACAAGATCGTCATATGACGAAAGCATAAGACGTTCAATCCGCTCCGCAGCCCAACTTGATTTTCCGGTAATACTGATACCAGTGGCACTGCCCCGGGTTGCTGAAAGATGTAACCCGACATAGGTCAGAAGCCCTACGGCAAGGATACTCATCGCAATCAGGGTCTCAAGAAGGGTAAAACCACTGTTTTCACGTATTGTTTTCATCATTTCATAACCCCATATTTCTGCAAACAACCGTGGTTATCAACAATCTTCTACGAAAATTGTCTGTGGTGGCGGCACGTTTCCAGTTTGCGTTCGTACCGGAAGCAGGATTATATTCGATAGCATTCACATAGTCCCGGTCTGGCTTCTCAATACGGGCCAGCAAGGAGATCTGAACGGCACGAATATCAGCAAGCGTTGTCGTAACTTCGCCATCTTTATCAAGATAGAGAAATTCAAGGCTCTCTATATTCTCACCAATAGGCTGGTAGCCTCCAGCACCACTGGCTTGCATCCCGAGCGATTTCGGTTTTCCATCATCAGGGATACCGTTTTTATCGGCATCAGTGTTCCCGGAAAAGGCAAACTGTATTCGCTCGTGACTATCTGAGCAACTTCCATTTCCATTAAGATCCATAGAGAAATCCATACTGCCAGCCTTAGCCTCAGCAAACCCGGCACAGCTTGCAGTTCCTTTGGGATCATAGCCCGCCATACGAAGATTGCGTATCAACGGATAGATAGCAGCACGCAAATTCTGCTGCATCTCTGCCACTCGAATCTCTGTCACCGAAGATTTTTTTTGAGCGACATAGGCCAAATAAACCTGACTCAGGATAAAGGCCCCCATCGCCAAGGCAATCATAAGCTCAACAAGGGTAAACCCTGCAGAACGCAACCCATACTTTTTCATTTTATCATCGGGCATATCCCTTCGCTCCCTCGTTACTCTTAAAGACCCGGACAACTCCTGTCGTCAAGGTACCAATGGCATACGACGTAGTGCCGTCCTTCCCCTGAATATACACGTACCCATTACTGGTTGTCCCCCGTGAATTACAGACCACCTTATCAGATGTATAACTGACAAAATCTGCAGGTATGGCTACATTATTCGGCCCCTTCTTCGCATCTCCTTTTCCGAACACAATGCCACCCTTGCGTTGGCTGCAATTTGCCGGCAAATCGGGGTCGTTGGCATCAGAGCCATCCATGCAATAGACATTCACAACATCATTATCACTCAGGGTAGTCCAAACCCCATCGCTTCCAGGGCCATCACAAACATAGTACCTATTATTCGCGGTATCAAAGACAATGGCCCAGGACTTGTTTTCTTTCACCGCATTCATTTTGGTATTGCTCATAACTGAAAACAACGCATTGGCAGCACCCTTAAGACGAATTTCAGGAATCCAGGACAGGAATGAAGGAGCTGCCATTGCGCTGACGACTGCAATAACCAGCAAGGTTGTAATAAGCTGCAATAATGTAAAACCATTATCAGTCTTCAATATTCTCATAAGTAACAGTCTCCTTGTATTTCAAGCAATGTTTCCTTTTTAATGCAATATGCAGTCCAGAAAAACAACCAATACTAAATATATATTAAAATCAAATGATTAAAACTTTTTCTTTTTTCCCCCTTCGCGCAGCCCCAAAAAAACCAACTCTATTTCTATATTTTTTTTACAATTTTTTCTTCTGGTATAAAAAAAATATAGACAGAGCAGCCCAGGCCTTCACGAGGATCGTAAATTTGTTTGCATTTCCGACGAGCGGCATTACTGTAGTGGTGCCGTATCTGGTATTTCATATTTCTATTTATATTCAGGAGGAAGACATGGCAGACCAATGTGACAATTCCTGCTCTTCGGGCAGTTCAGGCTGCGGTTCGCAGCAGCAAACCCAGGAGGCGCAGCAGGCGGCTCTCGCCCAGCAGGAAAACGCGATCACCAGATCTCTTGGCAAGATCAAAAACAAGATTCTGGTTATGAGCGGGAAAGGCGGTGTAGGAAAATCCACTGTCTCGGTGAATCTGGCTCTGGAGCTGGCACAACGCGGCCATAAGGTTGGCCTGATGGACGTGGATATTCACGGCCCCGATGTCGTCAGGATGTTAAATATGACCGGGACTATTGAACCACCACCATCAAAAAATGCCCTGATCCAGCCGCTCAACTATAATGACAATCTCAAGGTGGTATCGCTGGAATATCTAATGCAGGATCGTGACGAGGCCATCATTTGGCGCGGCCCGCTCAAGATTCAGGCCATTCGGCAATTTGTTGCTGATTTCGCCTGGGGTGAGCTTGACTATCTGGTCATAGATGCCCCGCCAGGCACCGGCGATGAGCCGCTGTCCGTAGCCCAGACCATCCCGAACCTGAAGGCGGTGGTTGTTACAACACCGCAAAAGGTGGCTTTGGCCGATGTGCGTAAATCGATCAATTTTTGTAAAACAGTCAAGGTGGAAATTACCGGAGTTGTAGAAAACATGTCCGGTTTTGTCTGTCCGCACTGTAACGAGACCGTGGATATTTTTAAATCAGGCGGCGGAGAACAGACTGCCCGTGATTTTGAACTGCCATTTTTAGGCCGTATTCCGATGGATCCAAAGGTGGTCAGTGCCGGAGATGACGGCGTGCCCTATCTCGCATCACAAGGCGACAGCCCGGCAATTGCCGCCTTTGCCAAGATGGTCAGTGCCATAGAAACCCGACTGCCTCCAGTTGCCCCTCCGGTAACTCTGAAAATGGCAGGCGGCGGCTGTGCCTGCGGTTCGTAAAACGTTCCTATCTTTCTGCGCAAACCACAGAACGACAAAGGCACAGTATCACAACGGATGCTGTGCCTTTGCATATCAAAAAAACAGCTGAGGAATACCTTGAATAAAATCGCTGAATTCAGGGGCGAGTGAAACGAATCCGGTGAAACGCTTGTTATACACTATTACGTTCTCTTCCTTTTCTTAGAATATCAACAATCTCTTTAGTTGATATTTTTGCGTTAATTGATGGCACATCTAAAGGCGAAGATTCTTTTTGCCTAGAAGTTAAGGAATACGTCTTGCCATTTTTTCGACGTATTAGCACTTTCCCTGCAGAATCCGCCATGTCCAAAATTCTGGAAAAATTTTGCCTTGCTTCCGAATATGTGAATACTCGCATATCAAAACTCCAGGAGGTTAATATTTTCTTTTAATGCAATTTTTGATAGTTTCTTATCTAAAGTCAAAAGTGGTTATTTTATTGTTTTTATAAGGAAAATTACGAGTAGTTTTTTTGGCCACTACAAAAATAATGGCTTTGTAAAAAGTCCATACTGGACGGGTTTTCCCTGCGTAACTTACTGAAGATATTAAGAATTATTTTGGATTTCTGACTTTTTACGAGACCACCAAGAAGAGATACAGGTAAAACGAAAATATTACATCAAAAGTATAACACAAAGTTCAGCAACGAGCATAACAAATCCGGTAAAATAACTGTCATACACTTCATATAGTCTATTACTTGAGCTACCGGGCATTTCGGTGGAATTGACATCGGCATATGGATATGCTCTGGCTGAAAATGCCCTTCCCAAAGCAAACTCTCCTTTTGGCGAGCAAGATCATGAAAAACACCACCAAGATGCTGACGAAGATGACCGCAACGTGATTTCCTCCAACATTTTGGAATGCAAACGACATGATACTTGCATTCCCACCTTGAGTGGCTTAAACTCGTTACGTTGTTCATTGAAGCCTCCTTCGTACAACTTTAAGCGGTTCACTACCTGGAGGCTTCTTCTTTTTTCTGGAGCTGTCAAACTTTGCAGGCTCCCCGCAAAGCCGGGGGTTTACCTGAAAGAAAGTATACTTTTTCGGCATAAAAGAGGTATTTTATGCCGAAAAAGGTTTTGATTTTCCAGAAAAACTTGTTCTTGAGGCTATGGGATTGACAAAAATCAAGACGACTCGCCAAAAGCAGGATACGTATCCTGGCGGTTCACGTTACCCAGCTCTTATCAGGATGCGTTTCATTTCCTGTTTTTCATCGTGGTAATGTCGTTTTATCGTGCCTCAATATATTTTTAACTGAAAGGAAAAGAACAATGCTTGAATTGTTTCAAACAGTTGTCGGCGGAATGGAGGTGTGCTGCTATCTCCTTGTCTGCCCAATAACCCGAAAAGCCGCCGTCGTTGATCCTGGCGGCAACGTGGATCGTATCGTTGCACTTGCCGAACAACATCAGGCCAAAATCGAATACATCATTGCAACTCATGGTCACTCCGACCATGTCTGCTGCAATCGACTGCTCAGAGAAGCGACCGGGGCCAAGATATTAATGCACGCCGACGATGCTGAGTTCTTTGCCCGCAACGACGTGGCTGCATACTTTTCCCGACTTGGCCTTGAAGCTTCACCGCCCCCGGATCAATTGCTGGAACATCGCGAAAAGATTCTCATTGGTGAACAGGAACTTGAAGTCATTCACACTCCAGGGCATACGCCGGGCGGCATTTGTCTTTACAACGGAAACAATCTGCTCACCGGCGACACCCTGTTTGTTGGCGGCATAGGTCGTTCTGATTTTCCAGGGGGATCATATAGCACCCTTTTAGAATCAATCCGTAGCAGAATCCTGACCTTGCCCGAAGAGACTGTGGTCTGGCCGGGTCATGGCTATGGCGGTCTTCGCTCCACGGTTGGCAGAGAAAAGCGCAGCAACCCTTTCTTGCTGGACTCGTAAAAACTCCGATCTCCTGCGTTATCGCCTGTTGTCGTTGCTTCTCGTACCGCTTCCAGATCGACGCTGCCTGCACTACGCCTTAATAGCGAAGTTTTTCTGCGTCCAGCCAGAGGCAACGGATGGCTTGTTACGAAACTCTCATCTTTTGTAATTTTATATAGAATCATTATGCGTGAAATTGTTCTTGGCACAGCAGGTCATGTTGACCATGGTAAAACCAGCCTGATCCGGGCCTTGACAGGTATAGAAACAGATCGGCTTAAAGAAGAAAAAAAACGCGGCATCACTATTGAATTAGGTTTTGCCTATCTTGATCTGCCGTGCGGGCATAGACTGGGCATTATTGATGTTCCCGGCCACGAAAAATTCGTAAAAAACATGGTGGCTGGAGTCACCGGAATGGATCTTGTCGCCTTTATCATTGCCGCAGATGAAGGCATCATGCCCCAGACCGTAGAGCATTTTGAGATCTGTCGTCTCCTCGGGGTAAAAGAGGGCATCATTGTACTCACCAAGACCGATCTTGTTGAAGAAGACTGGCTTGAAATGGTGCAGGAGGAAATCCGGGATTTTTTTGCAGGCTCATTTCTTGAAGAGGCCCCGCTTCTTTCGGTCTCAGCGACCACCGGCCAGGGTATAGACACGGTACGGGACAAACTCGACGAATTTGTCCGCAACTCTCATTTTCATGAGGTCTTTGGCCCATTTCGCCTCCCCGTTGACCGTATTTTTACGATGAAAGGCTTTGGGGCGGTAGTCACCGGCACCTCGATCTCTGGCCGGGCTGCGCTCGGCGAAGAAATGCAAATTTATCCTACCAACCAGACAACAAAAATTCGGGGTATCCAGGTACATGCTGAAACGGTAGAGAGCGTCGAAGCAGGGCACCGCACCGCAATAAACCTGCAAGGGATAGATACCGAAGCGATGTCCCGGGGCATGGTTGTGGCCAGCCCTGGTGCTCTCTCTCCCAGCTACATGCTGGATTGCAGATTTGTCTATCTTGCTTCTGCTGCGAAGCCGTTAAAGCACAGGGCCAGAGTCCGGGTGCATCTTGGTACCGCAGAGATCTTTGCCAGAATATCCCTCGTTGATAGAGACACGATACGGCCAGGCGAGGAGGCACCAGTGCAGCTCCTTCTCGAAGAGCCGGTCGCGGTATGGCCCGGCGATAATTATGTGATTCGCAGCTATTCTCCGGTGGCTACCATCGGAGGAGGCACCGTGGTCGGTAATATCTCGCCGAAAAAACGCCGTCGCCTGACCACAAGCGACCGGGAATATAACACCAGGATCTTTTCGGTACTCAGCACCGGAAAGATTGTTGAAAAGATACTCGTGCTACTCGAAGAAGCGGGCCCTGGCGGGTTCACATTTTCCGATCTTGCGCTCAGAACCGGAATTTTTGGCAAACAGCTCAAGAAGGTGTTGACCGAGCCCATCTCGACGAAAAAAATCGTGGTCGTCGATTCTGCCAGCCAACGCTATGTAACAAACGATATTGCCGAAACAACAAAGCAGGACATGCTCAAGGCTCTGGAGAGCTACCATAAAGCATATCCGCTGCAACCCGGTGTGGTTAAAGAAGAATTTCGCGGAACCCTTGGAAAAGCTGTTGATAAAAGAGTTTTCAGCTATTGTCTTAATGAACTGTTACGCAAAAACGCCATTGTCCAGGATGGTTTTGCGATCAGGCTCGCAAGACACAGCATCGCGTTGCAGGCCGACGAAGAAGAACTACAGCAGGAAATACTTGCCTGGTATAACGCCAACGGCGTTTTCACTCCGACACTCAAGGAAACCAAAGAGAAATTTCAGGACTATCCTGAAAAAATGGTTCGCCAAGTTCTTGATTTACTCATCAGAGAAAAACATCTGGCCAAGGTTAACGACGCCCTGTACTACTCGCATACTATTATTGACGATATTGCAGATCGCGTTGTTACTTTCATTGAAAAGGAAGGGGATATAGACGCGCCACGCTTTAAGGAACTTACCGGGCTAACGAGAAAATTCTCGATCCCGATCCTCGAGTATTTTGACAAGATAAAACTTACGATACGAATCGGCGACAAACGGGTTCTGAGAAAGAAACGCTGACACGGTGTTGGCCTTGACAAGACCTTCATGATGTATAATCATAATGTATACATTATGAAGGAGGATGCAAAATGATACGAACTCAAATATATTTGACGGATCAGCAGCGAAATGAATTGGCCCTGCTTTCAGAAATCCAGGGAAAAAAACAAAGCGAACTCATCAGAGAGGCAATTGATATCTTAATTGAACGGGCAAGTCGAAAACGGCGAAAAAAGATATTATCTGAAACTGCTGGAATCTGGAAAGACCGAGCCGATATTCCCGATTTAAAAACAATGCGTTCTGAATGGGACAGGGAATAACAATGGCGCAACTCTTCCTTCCCGATACAGATGTTCTCATTGATTTTTTACGAGGCTATCAGCAAGCTGTTGACTTTATCAACGTCAATGCGTCTCAAATAATTCTGTCCACAATCGTGATTGCTGAACTCTATGCAGGGGTAAGAGGGAAACAGGAAGTAACGATTTTGAATAATTTTGTTTCCCTTTTTGATGTCATTCCAATAAATTCAGAAATTGCCAAAATTGGTGGGCTTTATAAACGTGACTTTGGCAAATCTCATGGCGTAGGGCTGGCAGATGCGATCATCGCTGCTACCTGCTACGCAGAAAATGCGCAATTGAAAACGCTCAATGTCAAACATTACCCTATGATTAAAAATTTAGAACCGGCCTATATAAAAAATTAAGCCAACAAAACGCTTGAGATCGGGTATATTGCACACTTTTTCGAGAGTATGTGGTTGAAGAAACGGAAAACCTTTAACTGAAGTCCCGGGCTTAGACACCCGGCCCCTCAGCTCTGCATTATAACGAGACCTGGAATACCTTGCGTATTCTGTCGTTTCCTGCAATAGAAAAGACAAAAAAAGCTGCGTCTTCAAATAAAACTGATGGCAAGTACTCGTTGGGTTTCGTCGTCCACCTTGACCCGATCAGCGATTCGGGCCCCGACAAGAGCCACCGGCCCTTCGCTATCAGCCAGTACCGGGTAGTATGGTTTTTCAGTTACAGGAATCTTCATATCACTGAGTATCCGGTTTATCTTTTTCCTCCCCGAAGCCCCGAGCGGCCGCATTTTCTCTCCGGCAACGACTGGCCGCAAGATCAACGGAAAGCTCAACTTCGCCACATCAAGATACACAACCGTATTATCAAAAGAATCCTTCTCGAAATGCTGTTTCTCTTCGATAGAAAGGGTTTTACCCAGCTCTTCGATCACGGTTCGTCCCGGCACTGTCAGATAATAGAAAAAAGAAGGCGTGACCTCCACCCTTCTTTTTGAACCATAGCCTTCCGGGTAAGAAAAAACCACCGAGTCCCGCATCATCCGGGCCCGAAGCCCCAGGGAAAAATGGAGCTGGGTACCATGACGGCCATTGCTCATGAGCTGTTGCAGATTCTGGATCGCAACAAAAGTCGCCTTATTTTTCAGTTTCCAGAAAACACGTTCCAGAACTCGTCCCTGCATCGAGGGATGCAATGTCAGAAAAAGTTTACAATCAAGACGCACCGTGCAACAGGCTCTGTCTGTTTCTTTCTCGCTGCTTACAACACAACATTGTTGGAAACATTCCTTGCTCAAAGCGGCAAGGTAATTTTCATCCTGCTGCAAGATAGTCATGGTTTGTCGTACTATAGCAGCAATTTCAGGATTAAAGGCGTTTTTTAACAGGGGCAGCAAATCAAGACGAACCCGGTTTCTCAGATATTTCCGGCTGTCATTCGAGGAATCATGGCAGTATGCTATGTCGTACGCCTGAAGATAATGCACGAGAGCTGCCTTTGGAATATCGAGCAAAGGGCGCACCACCCGATCATGAATCCGGGCCATTCCAGAGAGCCCTTTCAAGCCAGTCCCTCGAACAAGACGCAAAAAAAACTCTTCCACCTGGTCATCGGCGGTGTGAGCCACAGCGATCTTATCGCCATCCTGTTCCTGACGCACCTCCTCCAAGGCCTGATAACGCAGGATCCTGGCCCGTTCTTCAACAGATCCTCGCAATGTTTCGGCACTCCCTGGGACATCAACCTGTTTCCAAACAAAAGGCAGCCCCAACTCGGCTGCAAATTCGGCAACGACACGCCGTTCCAGAGCAGTCTCTGCGGGCCTGAGGCCATGATCAACATAGACAGCAGTCAACGCGAGAGGCAGATCTATCGTGTGGAGAAGATGTAACAGGGCCATCGAATCAGGCCCCCCAGAAACAGCAACTATAACCCGGTCTTTGGCAGAGAGCAGCTTGCATTGCGCAATGGTTCGTGCTACCATGCCGGAAAATTGTTGGGGTCTTATGTTATTGTACCGTTTCATTACACAATGAGACCTGTTTTCTGTTTACCTATCAAAAGCATATATTCCACAAACACAAAGGCCATGCCCGCTTCAACACCAAAAAACGAACAACTCGAACACATCAAGACGTATCTCGGCAATCAATTTCATCTCTCAACACAACAGATTGACGGCATGCTTCCCTCGTTCATCGTCGCCTTGCGTGACCATCTGGAAAGTCTGGAAGCAGCACAACGCAAAGGAACAATTAGCGAAATAGAACATACCAGCCATACCATCAAAGGGGCCTTACTTAATTTG
>PDWJ01005473.1_pt1 | contig 10408 bp, 7 predicted proteins | sample 1430881 | NCBI WGS metagenome assembly PDWJ01 (sample SAMN01162460, study PRJNA174530) | Oral metagenome, whole genome shotgun sequencing project. | biome: Marine environment; feature: Marine mammal; material: Swab sample of the gingival sulcus; isolation source: swab sample of gingival sulcus... | reverse complement strand
ACTTTACATGCATTCTTAAAAGAAGAAGGACTTAAAGAAGTAAATAATATTAAATGGGAATATGCCGGACAAAAAGTCCGTCGGATTTATGATCAAGTTTTGTTTGGACAAAAATAAAAAAGAAAAAATATGAAAACGATTTGCTTTTATTTTCAGATACATCAACCTTTTCGTTTAAGAAGGTATCGTTTTTTTGACATCGGAAACAGTCATTATTATTATGATGATTTTCAGAATGAAGAAATCTTTCGTAGGATTTCCGAAAAATGCTATTTGCCGGCTAACCGGATTATCATGGAAATGATACGTAAGAGCGGCGGTAAGTTTAAAGTGGCTTTTTCGATATCGGGGACTGCATTGGAGCAAATGGAGATATATGCGCCTGAAGTGATCGATAGTTTCCGTGAGTTGGCTCAACTCGGAAGCGTGGAATTCTTAGCCGAGACGTATGCCCATTCTTTATCTTCTTTGGGGGATGCCGAGGAATTCAAGACACAAGTGAAGATGCATAAGGAGAAGATTTATTCGTTGTTCGGCGTTCATCCAAAGATATTCCGAAACACCGAACTGATCTATTCGGACGATATCTCTGAGTTGGTTTATAATCTCGGATTCGAAGGAATGCTGACTGAAGGAGCCAAGCATGTATTGGGATGGAAAAGCCCCAACTTCGTGTATGCTTCGGCTGTTCGTCCGCAATTGAAACTGTTGTTGAAGAACGATCGTTTCAGTGAAGACTTGTCGATTCGTTTCAATGATTATACTTGGAAAGAATATCCTTTGACAGCCGACAAATATATTTCTGCCATTGCTTCGACTGCACAATCGGAAAAGGTGATAAATGCTTTTATGAATTACGAAGTGTTGGGTTCCATGCATGGAGCCGATACCGGAATTTTTGAATTCTTTAAAGCTTTGCCACGGTATGCCGAGAGAAACAATATCTCGTTCTCATTGCCTTCCGAAATATTTGATAAGATGAAAGTGGCAGATGCTATTTCCACTCCTTATCCGATATCATGGGTGGACGAAGAAAAAGACTGTAGTTCATGGCTGGGAAATATCTTGCAATATGAGGCATTCCAAAAGATTAATGAAATAGGCGAACGGGTTCGTTTGTGCGATAATCGTCGTATCAAGCAGGATTGGATCTATTTGCAGAGTAGCGATCATTTCTATTACATGAATACGAAACATTACAATCTTTTCAGCCCTTATGACAATCCGTATGATGCATTTAATAATTATATGAATGTGCTTTCAGATTTTATTTTGCGTGTGGAAGCCGAATTCCCTTCTTCAATTGAAAATGAAGAGTTGAATTCATTGCTGACAACCATTCGAAATCAAGCAAATGAAATCAATCAATTAGAGAAAAAATTGCGAACAATTCAGAAACCGGAAAGTAATAAGAAGAAAATAAAGAAAAATGCATCGGCAAAAAGAATATCTGCAAAAAAAGAAGAATAATCTTACAATACGGAAGTGTGATTATACAAAATAAGGTGTTGTTGGTCTGAAAGGTTATTGTAACAAAAACAACAATTATTGTGGTATAAAGTAAATATGATATCAGTTCGTTATTGGCAGAGAGCTAATACTTGATTTTTGTCTGAAAAAAACATTGTCTTCAATCAGTTGCAATTTGCAAAGAGTAAAGTAAAATAGCTGATTGTCTTTATGGATGAATGCGATAAACAGGCGGGTATAAGATGTTATATCATATGATGATAAACAAGAGGAAAGATTCTAAATTATGATAGATGAACGTAGTTTAATATCAGAAATAAAGAGTGGTTCTGAACGTAGTTACAGAATACTGTACGAACATTGGGTCTCACGTCTTTATTATTTCGTCTATCGTTATGTTAAATCGAAATCTATTACTGATGATATTGTACAGGAGACATTCTTTCGTATTTGGGATAAAAGAAAAACATTGAATCCGGACAGTTCGTTTAAATCATATTTGTTTACGATTTCATACCATCTATTGATTAAAGAGTTGCGCCGTCAGTTGAATAATCCTCTGATGGAAGAGTACATACAGTATAATCAGAAGTTTATATTATCGGAAGATGAATCCGACAGGCAGTTGGAGTTTGAACTTTTTTTGGAGGCTTTGTCGAAAGCCAAGCAAAAACTGCCACCTCGTCAGCGAGAGATTTTCGAGATGAACAAGGAATATAATATGTCTATTCAGGAGATTGCCGAACAACTCTCTATGGGTGTACAAGTCGTTCGTAATCAGTTGTCAGCAGCATTGAAGACACTTCGAGCAGATTTGGGACAATATGCCTCTTTATTTATATTGTTCATACTGAAATTTTAACGGCAGTATAACAGTAAACCATCCATTTTAAAACATTAATTGTTTTTTTTACTTTTAAATAACTGATTATCAATGCTTTTTTTTGATGATGATTTGCAGACGTCGTTAAAAAATGTTTTATAACATATTATTTTGCATGTTATACTTTTAATCTTTCGGGATATGATATATAGTCAGTCAAGCTTTAATTCATAGATATGAAAATAGACATAAAAGACAATAAGATAAAAGATTTGTTACTTAAATATCATTCCGGAGAAATTTCTTCGGAGGAATTTAAGTTTTTGCTTAATCGAATTAATGTATTATCGAGTGAAGAATTGTTTGCTGTCTTATCTGCACATTGGAATGAGTTTGAAAAGATGGAATTATTGTCTTTTAGAAAGAAGGATGAATTGTATAAGGCATTGCAGCGTAAGATTAATATGTCGTTAATTAAACGTGTCAGGTTACATTGGATGCAGATTGCAGCATCTTTGTTGTTCTTGGTAATTAGTGTATGGGCAGTTAGCTTATATACAAAGAATCGGGAAATACAACAATTGGTGAATCAGGATGTGGTAATCCATTCCGGTGATAGCGGCTGTTCGGCAGTTGTTCTTCCGGATGGGACAAATGTCAGATTAAATGCTAAATCGAAGTTGGTTTATCGGCAAAACTTCGGTTTGAATGACAGGGAGGTTTTCCTTTCAGGTGAAGGGTATTTTGAGGTGAAAAATGATAAAGAGAAACTGTTTGTGGTCAAGACTGATTATATAAATGTTGCTGTATTGGGTACAGTTTTCAATATCTATGCTTATGAAAACAAAGATTATGTAGAGATGGCATTGGTGAAAGGAAGTGTGCGGGTATGTACTGAATTACCTCCGTATAAGACCGTTCTTGTAAAGCCGAATGAGAAAGTAACTTTTGATAAACAGACAGGGGAATTGAATCTTAGACATACAGATAATAGGGTTGAAACATCTTGGATGAATAAGGAGTTGGTATTTAGACAGATGCCTTTGAACAACGTGTTTGCATGTTTGGAAAGGAAATTTGATGTAAAAATTGTAGTGGATGATGAGCAGATTTTTTCAGATGTTTATACGGGAGTTTTTGATGATAATAATATAAACAGTATCATGCATGTTCTTCAACTCCACTATGGATTTTCATATACTATTGAAAATGGAATAATAACAATACATTTGAATAAAGAATAATTGAACCTTAAAAATGTTTAAATATGGAGATATAAATAAATTAACACAAAAGATATTCAGAGCAGTCGGTATATTTTCCCACTGAATGAAATTGGTAGAAAGAGAAAAATTATGTAATAACATGCTGAATTAAAATCCTTAATCAAAAAATATTATGATAATTATAAAAAAAATAATTTCTTTGAGAAGCAAAACAAATGGAAGACTTTCGATATTCCGTTTTTTTGCCCTTTCTTTATGTATGTTAATCTTTTTGAGTGCGACGGCACAAACAGGAAAAGTCAGTGTAAGCTTAAAAAATGCTTCATTAAAGCAGTTCTTTAATGCGATTGAAAAGCAGACTTTTTATCGCTTTTCTTATCGTGATATCGAAGTGCAAGGTAAAAGCTCAGTTACCGTAGATGCTGAAAATGACGAATTAAAAAGTTTATTGATAAGTGAGTTGACGAAGTGTGGACTTACTTATGTTGTTTCAGGCAATAAAATTATCGTTACTTCTTCTCAGCAACAAAATAAAGCCGAAAAAATTGCAGGTAAAGTGGTTGATGTAAATGGTGAACCTGTGATAGGTGCTACTGTTATGGAAAAAGGTACGACAAATGGTACCATTACTGATGTTGATGGTAATTTTACTTTGGATGTCGCATCGGATGCAAAGCTGGAAGTTTCTTATATCGGTTATAAGAATCAGGTTATGAATGCAGTTTTTGGAGAGACCATGAATATTATCTTAAAAGAAGATACCAAGGTGTTGGACGAGGTCGTTGTCGTAGGCTATGGAACGCAGAAGAAAGCCAATGTTATCGGTTCTATTACAATGGTAGAGTCAAAGGATTTGGAAAACCGTGCAACTTCATCTGTTGTTTCTTCATTGATCGGTCAGATGCCGGGTGTGACGATTATAACAGCCGGTGGTCGTCCCGGCGTGAATACTGGTACGTTGCGCGTTCGTGGTGTCGGCTCCTTTGGTGCCAGCCCTGAAGCATTGGTTCTGATTGACGGTATTCCCGGTAATATTACCGATGTGAATTCAAACGATATTGAATCCATTTCAGTATTGAAAGATGCAGCAACAGCAGCCATTTATGGTGCTCGTGCAGCAAACGGTGTTGTATTGGTAACGACCAAGATGGGTAAAGAATCAAAGATGCAGGTTGCTTACAATGGTTATATTGGCTTTAATACCCCAACAGCTCTTCCTGAATTTGTGGATTCGTGGGATTATGCACGTTTGCTTAATGAAGCCGAAGGAGTGACTCGTTTTACGGATGAAGATATTCAGGCAATGAAAGATGGAACTATGCCGGATGTCTGGGCGAATGAAAACACAATGGATGCCTTGTTTTCGGGGGATGGATTCCAAACCGGACATACCGTTTCGCTGAATGGTGGTGGTGTAAGAAGTCAATATTTTGCTTCACTGGGTTATTTAAGTCAGGATGGTGTTGTTCCGCATAATAATTATTCCAGATATACGGGGCGTTTAAATTTGACATCCGAATTGGTCAATAATTTGAAATTGACTGTCCGTTTACGTGGTGACAGGTCAAATGTAAAGGAGCCGGGAATAGCAGGTGCTATTGATGGAGTCGGCTTGATGGGAGCAATTATTCAGGGTGTGCGTTTTCCGGGTTTTAGACCATCTCAATTAACAAATGGAAATTGGGGACCGGGAGTTAAGAATGTTGGTACAGCTAAGGCTTGGCTGGCATCCGAATCTTTCTCGGAGAAGCCTGTAATGCGTTTGAATACATCGGCTATTTTGGATTTTACGCCTGTTAAAGGTTTGAAGTTGTCATTGATTGGAGCTTATAACTTTATCAACACAGCGTCTAAGCAGTATCGTGCTACATTACCCATTGAAATAAATGGAACGATTAAGGTTCTAGGTCCCTCAGGATTGAATCAGTCGAGTGAAAATGAGGAGTATAAATCTTTGCAGGCTACAGCAGATTATCAGACTTCTATTGCTGATAAGCATAATTTAAATGTGTTGGTTGGTTATTCTTGGGAGGATTCTAAATCACGTGATATAGGAGCTAGTCGCCAGAATTACCCTAATAACAATTATCCTTATTTAACCGTTGGCTCACCGGATGTTCAAAAGAATTATGGTGGGGGTAATGATTGGGTTATTCAGTCTTTATTGGGCCGTTTGCAATACAATTATGCAGAACGATATTTGTTTGAAACAACCATGCGTTATGATGGATCTTCACGTTTCCCGACAGATTCTCGTTATGCATTCTTTCCTTCTGCAGCTGTCGGTTGGAGAATTTCAGAAGAAAGTTTCTTTAAGAAAAATAAAGATTTAAGTTTTATAAATAATTTAAAATTCAAGGCTTCTGTTGGTATGCTGGGTAACAATAATATCGGCAACTATGCGTATCAGTCAACTTATGTATTGGGTAATGCATATAATTATCCATTTGGTGGTGTTGTTAAACAAGGTGCTCAGTTAGTAACATATACAGATCCGAAGTTAAAATGGGAAACAACACGAACATTTGACATCGGTTTTGAATCGGTATTATGGGATGGTTTACTTACGTCTAATGTGACGTATTTTAATCGTTATACGTATGATATTCTTTATAAGCCAAATGCAAGCGCATCATGTATTTTCGGTTTAGATATGAGTGAAGTGAATACAGGGGAGGCTTCTAACCGCGGTTGGGAGTTTGAACTTGGACACCGTAACTCTATTGGTGATTTCAAGTATGCTATTCATGCTAATTTCTCTATTATTGAAAATAAAGTAGAGTCATTAGGCATTGGTGATGTGTTACAGCCTAATGGTTTAGTCGGAAACGGTTCCTCATTATTTATTGGTTATCCAATGCAGATGTATTATGGTTATAAGACAGACGGTGTATTCTTGAATCAAGAAGATATTGATACATGGTTTGCACATACTGATCAGTCGGCTATGGGAGCTAAACAGGCTGATATACAACCCGGTGATCTTCGTTATGTGGATGTTTCCGGTCCTGATGGCGTACCTGACGGGAAAGTAGATGCTACTTATGACCGTGTATATTTAGGTTCGAGAATCCCAAAGTATACTTATGGTGTCACATTGAATGCCGGCTATAAAGGATTTGATTTCAATTTGTTCTTTCAGGGTGTTGCCGGCGTGAAAGGTGAATTGAGAAATTATGCAGGTTGGGCTTTCTTTAGTGAAGGAAATGTTCAGAAGTGGCAGATGGAAGAGGCGTTCGACCCGAAATACCCTACTAGATATCCCGGCTATCCGAGAATTCAGAATTTGGGTAATACGATAGGTGTTAATAATCAGCAATCGGATTTTTGGGTACGTAATGCGTCTTATCTTCGCGTAAAGAATATTCAATTAGGCTATACACTACCGAAGAGTTTGACAAAGAGTTTTTATATTTCAAGTCTTCGTTTCTATGTGTCTGCTGAAAATGCGATTACATTTAATCATTATCCAACAGGATGGGATCCGGAAATTAATTCAGACGGCTCATTCTATCCGATCTTGGCAAATTATACATTTGGTTTAAATCTTAAATTTTAAAGGAATATGAAATATATAAATAAAACAGGTTTATTTTTGGTGATGTTATTTATCTTTGCTAATTGTGATATGAATCGTTATCCGCTAACGAGTTTCAACGAAAATACTTTTTTTACAGATGAGTCGAATATTGAATTAGCTTTAACGGGATTGTACAGGGGCAATATCATAAATGGTTGTGATTTTGGAGCAAGTGATTGGTGGGCATATAGTGCTGTTATTCTTTTAGATGGTGTTTCTGATATGGGTTATGACCGTCGCGGTTTTAAAAACCATATCGGTAAATTGACTTGTGGAATGATTGATGAAACCAATGCTCGTGTAAAAGATTTGTATCAGAAACCTTATAAACGAATTGGTGCTTGTTGTCGTTTTTTGGAAGGGCTGGATGGAGTCGAGAAAACCTCTGCTATAGAACGTATGAAAGCGGAAGCTCGATTTATTCGTGCCGTACAGTATTTTTATTTGGGTTCATATTATGGAGATGTGCCTTTGGTAACAAAAGTATTGACTTTGGAAGAATCAAATACAGTAAAGAAATCTTCTCGTAGTGAGATTCTTGGTTATGCTGCATCAGAATTAGCGGAAGTGGCTGAAGTGTTACCTCATCAAAAAGATTTACCGGATTCAGAACTGGGTAGAGCAACGGCTCAAGCTGCGTTGGCTTATCTGGTTCGTACTTATATGGTAATGGAAGATTATGCAAATGCAGCAACTGCTTGTAAACAAATTATAGATTGGGGGGAGAACTGTATCGATCCCGATTATCAGGGATTGTTCTATCCTTCAGGCGAAACGAGTAATGAACATATATTTGCTGCTCAATTTGTGGATGACTTGGCCGGTACGGGATTGCCTCAGCATGCTTATCCGATCAAAGACGGCGGATGGTGTTTGGTAAATGCAACGAATCATTTATTTGAGGCATATGATTTTAAAGACGGTTCTCCATTTAGTTATGACGACCCTCGGTTTAATAAAGATAACTTTGGTGAAAATCGAGATCCTCGTTTAGATTATACTATTTATTATCATGGTGCATATTTCAGAGGGACGCAGTTTAATTGCAATCCGGAGTCGACAGATGCGGATAAAATAGGTCCGGGACAAACTACACAGACGGGTTATCTGATGCGTAAGTATTTTGATGAAAGTTGGGCGGGTGATTTGAGTGCTTATGGAGTAAATGTTCCATTAGCTCGTTATGCTGATATTCTGTTGCTTTATTTAGAGGCAAAATTAAAATCGGAGGGGGTTGTAAATCAGGACTTATTAGATGCTACCATCAATCAAGTGAGAGGGCGTGCAAATGTAAATATGCCTCCTGTTACTGAAATAGATCCTGATAAACTGATGAAAATTATTCAGAAGGAACGTATGGTTGAACTCGCTTTTGAAGGATGGCGTCTGTGGGATCTGTTTCGTTGGGGGATTGCTAAAGAGAAGTTGAACGAAGACATCTATGGCTCTCCGTTTTATATTGACGATCAAAGTAAAATGAAAAAGAAAGATGGCAAAAAAGATCCATGGAATCGTTGGTATGTGAGTACTCGTTCATTTGAAAACGGACAAGAGATTTGGCCAATTCCTTTGGCGGAAAAAAATATCAATCCGAATTTGAGGTGATTAATTTTTCCGAACACCAATAAATTACTTATCTTTGCGCAATATAAAAAAGATGACAGCAAAACCTTTTTTAAAGTGGGCTGGAGGAAAAACTCAACTTATCAGTCAAATAAAAAAGCAGTTGCCTGATAGTGTTTATCAAGGTAATTTTACTTATATAGAACCATTTGTGGGAAGTGGTGCGGTTTTGTTTTGGATGCTTGGTGAATTCCCCAATTTGGAGAGAGCAATAATAAACGATATAAATTCAGACCTTACCAATTGTTATTTAACAATCAGAGATGACGTAAACGCACTGATTGAAATGTTAAAAAAATGGGAAACTGAATATTATGCTTTGGGCGAGAGTCAAGAGTCAAAAAAAGAGTATTATTATGAGAAAAGAGCACTTTTCAATACACGACAGTCTAACCAAATTAGACAAAGTGCATTGTTTATTTTTCTAAACAGAACATGCTTTAATGGTCTTTATAGGGTAAACCGTAAGAATGAATTTAATGTACCAATGGGCAGTTATAAAAAACCTCAGATTTGCAATGAACAGAATCTTTTATTAGTATCCGAAGCTTTGCAAAAAGTTGAAATATTGAATGGTGATTTTTCGCAAACGATTAATTATGTCAAAAACAACACCTTTTTTTATTTCGATCCACCTTATAAGCCATTAAGCGAAACCTCAAGCTTTAATTCGTATGCTAAAGATGAGTTTGACGATAACGAACAAATTCGTTTGGCTCAATTTTGCGAACAATTAAATGAATTAAATTATAGTTGGATATTAAGTAATTCAGATGTAAAAGGAAAAGACCACGAGAATAATTTTTTTGATGATTTGTATAATCAATTTAATATTTTGCGTGTAAATGCTCGTAGAAATATTAATGCAAACCCCAATAAAAGAGGACAATTAACCGAACTTTTAATTACAAATTGAAAATAAATATTATGAGTAGATTGGTGAAATTGCTAAGAACAAACAAAGAAGTTATTTTTGATAGAGGAAGTTTTGATGATTGGTGTGTATATGTTGTTAATGAAAATGGAGAGAAAAAAGCACCTTTTGATGTAGAGTATTTTAGAGAGTTACAGCTAATAGCAAAGAAATATAAAGAAAATAAGGTATATGATGATTTTGTTGTAATTTATGAAAATACGACAAAAGAAATAGATGAAAATACTTTAAAAATAATAGATGAAATAATCGATTCTTATGAGGATGAACATAAAGATGTTGTAGAACAGTGGTTTAGTGTTGTTTATGCAGGAATGATTGCTGAAGAAAACAAACAATATGCGATACTAAAAAAAAGAATTAAAAGGTTAGGAATGTATCAAATTCTTGTCTTGGACAAAGATGCTGAATTTGCAGCTAATTTTAGTAAAGGTAAAGGATGGAGAGAACTTGATTCAATTATGGAAAAATTAGGATTTTGATTTAATCTAAAACTAAAAAATCGCATATTTACATTAAAATATTTTAGAGCAATTTTTTTAATGAATTTATAAAAAAGAAAGTTGTCGAAACACTCCGGCAACTTTCTTATAATTTAATTGTGTTTTTGTCCTGTCATTCTGTAATGTTATTTAGGACAAACTGTTTTAGAAACATTAAAGTTTGTTTTCCGATCCCAGCACATTTTTGATTTTGTGCATATAAAGTGCTTTTGCAGCTTCGCGAGCCGGTCCTAAGTACTTGCGAGGGTC
>PDWJ01012662.1_pt1 | contig 10410 bp, 12 predicted proteins | sample 1430881 | NCBI WGS metagenome assembly PDWJ01 (sample SAMN01162460, study PRJNA174530) | Oral metagenome, whole genome shotgun sequencing project. | biome: Marine environment; feature: Marine mammal; material: Swab sample of the gingival sulcus; isolation source: swab sample of gingival sulcus... | reverse complement strand
AATGTACACACTAAGAAAAAGCTGAATAAAATCCGTAAATAATTGATTTTAGGCCAATTATTTCTTATTTTTCATGACAATTTTCCGGAAGATCCGTTGCAACTGCGAAAATGGCGAACACCTCTTCCACAGAGTCAGAAAACAGCTACCTGAATGTCACGGTACAAACAAGAGGATGACAGGACTTAAAAATCGGGATGATCTTCCTTTTCAGGGATGTGGGACATGGCGTATTCGGACATGGCCGTCACCGTGAGGGAGGGGTTGACTCCCAGGTTGGCGGGGATCATGGAACCGTCACAGACATAGAAGTTATCGTAGCCAAAGAGCTTGTTTTCCCTGTCGATCACGCCTTCGTCGGGATTAGCTCCGATGGAAGCTCCCCCCAGGATGTGCGCAGTTACCGGAACATTTAAAAGCACTTCATTTAGGGAACTCTGCGGAATACCGTCCATCTTGTCAGCCAGTTTTTTTGCGACCTCGTTGGCAAGAGGTATGTAGGTGGGAATGGTGTTGTCCTTGTCCATTTCACTGGAGAGGCGAATGTTTTTCCGGCCCCTGGGCTTGAGATGAATGTAACTTTCAAGCGTTTGCATCACAAGCAGGATGTTGCTCTTTTCAGCCCAGCCAAAAGGCCACATCGCGCGGAAGAAATCAATGGGGTGACGGAACATATTACCCAGGAACTTCAAGGGTCTGGTTAACCTGGTGCCCTCGCCTGTCAGGTAAACAGATAGCAAACTGTTGAAATCAGATCCTTTAGGGAATCGAACGATTTCCATGTGTGTGTGATCATCGGGGTGAACACTGGCTGAGATGGCAATGCCTTCACTGTAATCCACACCTTTTTTGCGGGCGGTCGCACCGACGATGGACTCACTGTTGGTACAGACATAACGCCCTATTTGATCCGAGACATTGGGAAGTGAACCTCTTTGCTTGCACGACATGAGTAGTTTCACGGTTCCAATGACACCACCGGATAAGACCACGCCTTTTGTCGTAAACGTTTTCCTGTGCTTGAAGAACAGGGCTCCGGTTTTTTGGGTGTCGATTTCGTAACCTCCGCCCGGAAGAGGGCGAATGTCTGTGACCTGATGTTCAGGGTGAATGACTGCTCCGTTTTTTTCCGCGAAGTACAGGTAATTTTTGTCCAATGTGTTTTTGGAGTTGTTTCGACAGCCAACCATACAGCCGCCGCAAAAATTACAGCCGGTGCGGTCGGGACCTTCTCCGCCAAAATAGGGATCCGGGGCGTCGATACCGGGTTGACCAAAGTAAATCCCCACAGGCGTGTTGACAAAGGTATCGCCCCGCCCCAACTCTTCCGCTATTTCCTTTAATTGAAGGTCGCCTATACCTGTAAAAGGGCTTGGTGTCACGCCCAGCATCTTTTTTGCAGTTTCATAATGCGGAGCCAGCTTGGATTTCCAGTCGGCGAGATGAGCCCAACGCTTGTTGTTGAAATAGGAGTCGGGCGGAACATACAGCGTGTTGCAATAAACAAGGCTGCCGCCACCCACACCCGCTCCTGAAAGGATCATGACATGGGGCAGCAGGGTGTACTTCATGAAGCCCTTCATACCCAGTTTTGGCATGTAGGCGTATTTGCGCAAATTCCAGTTCGTTTTGGGAAAATCCTCCGCCTTGAAACGTTTGCCGGCTTCCAGAACAGCTACTTTGTAACCCTTTTCCGATAAGCGCATGGCCGAGACACTGCCTCCAAAACCAGATCCAATCACTATGAAATCGTAATGCGTATCCATGCTCTACCCCTCTTTGAATTTAGTGAAAAGTGGCATTGAACCCTGTGTTACATGCAAACAGACTCTTCATCGTTGAACAATCGGGTGGGTCGTCCTGGCACTTATTGTAATACAGGCATCCGGCCTGTATAAAGCCTGGAATGGCCAAAGAGTCACTTTTTGTGGATTGTACTGGAAAAAACGCCTCAACTATCGGGCTGATACACCAGCAGTCCTGAACGCCCAGACCGGGGCGCCCTGCTAATCCCGGACTTGTTCTCTATGCCATTCTTGGCTTAACGAGAAAAGTATTTGCAAGGAATATCAATGAAGATATTATAAAAGACAAACTTGACTGGTATAAGGATTGAATTATGGCCTATGATGTTTCAATTTCAGTAATGTTCACAGGAGAAAAGTTTTATCCACGAGACTTTTCGAAATTGACGAAAGTCCATTTTGACTCGTTTTCGGAACCAGGTGACTTAGTTAAGAAAACAACAAGAGTTTATAAGTTTGGTTGTGCTCACAAAATATTTGATGAAGATAAACTTAATCATGCTTCCGAAGCTCTTTCATTTGTCAAGCAATATTACGACAGCTTGAGGAAGAGTGGTGTCGAAGACATTATTTTTTACACACATATTCAATACTATGATCAATGCAACTTTGAATTCGATCCAAAATATTTATCAACACTTGGTGCTTTGGGCATTAGGTTGGCAATAACATGCACAGATGAAACTGATACGGTCCTGGACCAGGTTTAGTCTATTTGGCCTTATCCTGTCCTTCCCAATAACCCATCTGTGAGAAAACTTGAGAAAAAAGATGATGAACTTTTAACGAAAATTCAGAACATTTTTCTGCAAAACCAAGCAGAAAAATGGCAAATGTTGATTGAAAATGAAAGAGAGATAGAGTAAAAAGATGATCGTGGACAGATTGATCCCATGTAAGGAAAATACCATGAATTTTATGATTTTCTGAAGGGGTCAGCTAAATACAAGGCACGGATGTCATAATCTCAACGATATCAATGCTTTTCGGGCAAATTGGTGTCTTCTTCTGGAGCTTCAATCCTCTTGGTTTCTTTCTTGCCTTTTCTGCCGTAAATAAACACAGATACCAATCCAACAACACCACCACTGCCTAAAATAGTTCCAGAAATCTGAGCACCGTGAAGGGCCAGATAAGCGCCTGCTCCGATGGTTAAACTGCCGATACAGAATGCAAGAACTTGTCCCCAGCGGGCTTCCTTCATCTCGGCTCTCATGGCCTCTTGCTCGGCTTCAAGCGCACTTTTTTGAAGGTCAATTTCAGCCTTAAGGGCCAGTTGATTCTGCGCATGGCGCTGGGCTTCTTCGTTTTCCGCCATGGTTACAATACGGTCAGCTAGTCCTGGGAGAACTTGCTCGTATTGCTTTAAAACGCTTGGCGGTGGCAGTGGCCCACTAAAGCTGCCGCCTACAGTAACGATCTGTCCACTGGCATCTTTTTCAACTGGGAGATCATCCTTTTGATTGGCCATACTGTTCTTCTTCTGCCTTGCTGATAGCTGCCTGCAGGGCTTTTCCCACTTGCTCCCAGTCTTTTTGTAGACCACTCTCCTGGTACTTGAGTTCTTCAGCAAAACGGAAATCTTTGAAGCGATTGAAACGCTTTCTCCAGCTTTCATTTCGGTTTGGGATTAATTCCAGAACCGTAGATGCTCCTCGTATTACTGCGGTGGCCATGGTCATCACTCCTTCTAATCTCGTCTATTTTAACCAATTAACTGACGATTTTCAATTAGGAAAAAGATCGAACATCCATACATCTTCTTACATTTAGACACCATTTTTCTGATAGAATGACGTCAGCCTAACCGTTGATTCTCAAAAAGCCCTTGATGGGGCTGTATCAAAATGAAAAACTCGATCGTATTCATTTCTCAATTTAAATTAAAATGAATATAAAGAGTTACGTCTGTCACACAATAGCCATTTAGTTGTGCGATTTCACTACAGAGATCATCCACGCTTTACAGAACATAAACACGATCAAGATACCAGTTTAAATTACATAGAAGGCCGATTTCAGCTGGCATCCTACGCTAAATTCAATCGGCCTGACCCTATGAGGGACTGGGATTGGACTAGACCTCATACTTTGAATTTGTATGAGTATTGTGCAAATGATCCTGTGAATGCTTGGGATCCTGATGGCTACTTTCTAGAAGAGCTAAAAAACTGGATAAATGGGAAAGGTTGGGTTACAGATCAGCAAGTTGCCGAAGCACAAGCAGCAATGGATGAACAAGCAGCGTTACCTCCTATGGAGGCAGATGTGACAGTTACAGTAATTCATGGTAGGCCTAAACATGGCCATTCCAATACATATTGGTCCAACAGTAGGCCAATATTCATTGATGGTGTTTATCAAAATCCCGATCACAGTAGAGTAGGATCGGGTCGCTATAATGAGAATTTCAATCACTATACCTATAATAGTGATGGCACATACACTGGTACTATGAAATTCCCGGCTGGAGCTATCGCTATGGGTACACCTGTTGATTTCCTCTTTGGAGGTGGTTTTGCATTAGGGTTTTTAAAAGGTAGTGTTAGACAAGCAGTGAAGAATGCATGCTTTGGTCAAGGGACACTAGTTGAGACAAAAAATGGTAAACGAAAAATAGAAACTATCAAAATAGGTGATTTTGTTTTATCCTGGGATGAGGAAACGGGAAATACTTCTTATCAAATAGTAACAAACACATTTAGAAGTGAAAAGGAAATCCTCCTAATAGAACTTACTGTAGAAAGTAAAACTGAAAAAGTAGCTGTGACTAGAGAACACCCTGTCCAGGTTAAAGGAAAAGGTTGGTTGAAGGCTGGAGATTTAAAACCACTGGACATTCTTGTTGGTTTAGTTCACTCTGAAGTAACCAATATTCAACCAATTGAAGGCAAGCAGACAGTCTATAATTTCGAGGTTTCTAAGTATCATACGTACTGTGTTGGAGAAGTCGGTTTTTGGGCACACAATAGATGTATTCCTTGGTCAAGTCCATCTATCAGGAGGGCGGCAGAAGCTCTTGCAAGAGGAAGTAAAACTGTTACAGTGAAATCTCGATCAGAAGCTGAAGAACTATTTCTTGGAATCTTCCAGGGCCAAGGATTTAAGAACACAACAGGTTTTAGCGATAAAGGTGCACGTGATTTCTTTGGAGGCAAATTGGGAACCTATCATTGGGATGACGTTTTGGATACTGCTGGAAGTGTTATGGGTCATGGTAGTAAGAACAGCCACGCATCAATGAAGCATCTTCAAATTCATGACTCAGAAGGTAATGTGATTAGAATATTTTTTGAATAAAATAAGGGATATGCCAATGCAAAAAATAATCCTAGCTAGACTAAAAAAAGGCTTGATGGTAGCAGCAGAACTCAATTCTGCCCGCGAAGATTTTCGAACATGGATAGGTATCTATCCATTAAAAGACAATTCAATGAAAGACTATTACCGTGTTCGAGTCTTTTCAGTGGATAAAAAGTTCTTAATTGACGATAACGATGTTTGGGAGGAAACAATGGAAAGCAAAAAGGATTATAAAGTTAAGGGCGAAGAGCTAGTTCAATCATTGAATGGATTAGGGATTGACTCCAATATTCTTGATGTTCCTTGGAAATGTGATTATCCCATTTAAATTGGTTGTTGCCCACTCGCATCCTTTTCAATTGCGTGGTCATCCTTTTGATTCTTGTCCTTCCCAAAAACACATCCGAGTGAAAGCTTGAGAAAAAATGATGAAAATAGGACGAAAATTTAGAACATTTTTAAACTCAATCTTATTCATTTCTTAATTTTAAATAAAACGAATATAAAGAGTTACGCTAGTTATGCGGCAGCCTTGTTTAGAGTGCATAGAAGGCCGATTCCAACTGGCTACCTATGGGAAGTTTAATCGTCCTGATCCTATGAGGGACTGGGATTGGACAAGACCGCATACGCTTAACCTTTATGAGTATGCAGGTAACGACCCGATAAACGTATATGATCCTGATGGATATGGACGGCGTTGGTATAACTTCTGGCATAACACTGATTTAACGGATGAAGAATACGATGCAATGATCGAAGCAAGAAACCAGGAAGAATACACTGGTCAGGTTGATGTGACGATGACTGTGGTGGAAGACTCCACTATGTCAAGAAATCAATATCAGGCTGACAAAACAGGAATTGTGGCCCGATGGAATGTAGATGGCCACATGTTAGGCGCTTATGAGGCTCGGGCTTACAATGCTGGTCTTTCACTGGACTACATCTATCAAGCTAGAAATTATTCGTCCTCGTGGGAGGGCTCTTCTCTAGTTACATACGACGGTCATGGGACAGAAGTTGACAGGTTTAATGTTCCAAAGGAAATCGGGAAAGCAGCACTTATCGCTATAGTCTTAAGAAAAGGAAACAACCTTCTTAGTGGTAGATTTAGAAACTCTATTGGTATACCAAAGAGTTGGACAGCTAAACCCTCCAAAAAGGGAGGCGGTGTTCAGTATGTGGATCCTAAGAATCCACATAACCGTGTAAGAGTGATGCCTGGCAAGCCTAGTAGCCCAAATATAGCTCAAAGAAAACCATATGTGAAGAAACAAATTAACGGTAAATTTTATGATAAAAACGGTAAAGTTGTTCCAGGTGGTAGCAGAGATGCACACATTCCACTTGATGATTTTAAATTTTGAAGAGGGGGAGAAGCATGAAATTCGATGAATGGCAAAATAGCATATTAACTTGCATTAGACATATTGCAGATGAATCATATCAGCAAGCATCTTGGTTTGGAAAAGGAGATGTTGTATCTTCACCGGAAGAAATTTTTTGTGAACTTTTCGATGATTATATGTTTGAAGACTTCCTAGCATCAAATAACCCTGGGATTTCTATAGTGCAAAAACGGCTAGGCCTACAATTACTAGAAGAATTAAATTTATATTCTGACTCTGAACCAGAATACCTAAATCCTAGCAAAGTATTTAATGATCCAGCTAAATTTGAGTCAAAATTCAGAACATTTTTCAGAAAAACCAGGCTAAAAAATGTCAAATGTTGATTGAAAACCAAAGAGAGATAGAGCAAAAAGCTGATCATGGAAACACGGATCCCATATAAGGAAAAATGTAATGAATTTTAAGATTTTCAGAAAGGGATCAGGCAGCTTCTTTCCAAACGTATCTGTGGTGCAAGCCACCTACTCTTGGGAGAGCAATAACCTTGGCAGTTGGAGAAGGAGGAGGAGTGACTTTTCTTTCACCAGGTGTTTGGCCTTTCAATCCTAAATGGGTGCGATCATCGTAATCGTACTTAAGGTACTCTTTCATGAGACGTCGTAAATGATCCTCATCGAAAACAATGACATGGTTCAAAAGATCTGATTACACGATCTTTAAAAACAAATAAAGTCTCATTTTTTAATTTCAAAGAGATGAATGAAAGATGGTTAAAATATTTAATTGCAGTAAATTACTCGTAAATATGGCGACGATGGCCAGCTCTGAGGATGAGGACAGTTGCTTCTTCATCTTCAATTTGGCAGATGATTCGATAATGTCCAACCCTGTATCGCCAGAGCCCTTTCAGCTCATTGGTCAGAGATGCGGCAGCCTTGTTTAGAGTGCATAGAAGGCCGATTTCAGTTGCCTGACAAAGCTAAATTCAACAGACCTGATCCGCAAAGAGATTGGGATTGGTTGAGGCCTCATACTTTGAATTTGTATGAGTATTCATTCAATGACCCTGTGAATAATTGGGATCCGAATGGTTTTGGTGTGAAGAATATATATCTTAAGAATTACGGTAAGAATAAAGTGTATGTCCATCCTGATTCTAACCTCGCAACTTTAGGGACAAACTACTCAAAAAATGGAATGCGGCAAAATGGACCAAGTGAACTTGGTAACAAAAGTGGCCCGTACCATAAAACAGTATTGATAAATGTTGTGGCAGAATTGGATACTGGGGACAATCCAAATGATTTCACCATAAAGCAGTCAGCGATTGCATCAAGCAAAGAAGGAATTCAAGATAATTTGGAAGGAAAAGATAGTCCAATTGAAAGGAATATTTCTTTTGACGCTAGTGATAGTACTCTTTCAATGGTAGATGTACCTGGCTTATCAGGCTATTCACTTGAGGGAGTTGGCGTGGATATTATTGTGGATGATTCCTATTTTGGTGTGTTTGAAACAAGCGTAACTGATTATAATACAGGAACTGGTGAAACTCTTTATTGGCAAGTGATCATTACTGTTGATCAGGATGGAAACGCTCAATATGATGCCAGTACCTTAAGTCAAGAAGAATATGAAATGTATAAGCAAGGGCTTTTATCTTCAAAAAAGATAACTGAAGATGATGAGAAAAGAGCAAAGGAAAAGAAGTGAAACTATGTTAATGATATTGGCCTTCGGTATTCTAACTGTTAAAGAAACAACGATTACTCAACCTTCTTCTCTTGAACAAATCTCTGAAAAGGTTCTTGAAGTGAACCATTTATTACCTGAGGACCTTTTTTGGGAAGAAAGAATTGAATGCAAAACGAAAGTGTATATTGTCAAATTGCATTTAAGACAAATCTATACACTGAATGAAGGATTTTTTGTGATGTTTTTGGAGCAAAAAACACAAGTCACGAGCGGTCAAGATGTTATGAAACTCATACTCTGCAATGAAGATTATGAAATAAAAAATGAGATAACGCTTGACATTAAGTATAAGGTTGCAGGTTTGGGTATCTATTATTCTGAAAAAGGTATCGGAGCGAAACTATTTGATTTTGCCGGTCCCCCATTGGGTGATGAAATATATCCCCTATGGGTTACATATAATGGTAAATCCAGATTATACAAATTGGGATACCAAAATGATAATATTCTCATAGTTTTTAACTCAAAAGGTGAACTAATTATAGAAAGTGAACTAGAAAAACGAGCCAAAACTCAATCTTATTCATTTCTTAATTTTAAATAAAACGAATATAAAGAGTTACGCTAGTTATGCGGCAGCCTTGTTTAGAGTGCATAGAAGGCCGATTTCAGCTGCCCAGCTACGCCAAATTCAATCGTCCTGATCCACAAAGGGATTGGGATTGGTTGAGGCCGCATACTTTGAACTTATATGAGTATGTTGGCAATGATCCTTTGAATGCATGGGATCCTACTGGTTTTGGTGCTGATCAAGCACAGGAAGCTGCACAGGGGATGTGGGCCTGGACTGATGATCCCATTGATCTTACACCAGCTATAGAAGGATTAAAGGGTCTTGCAAATGGGTGGAAAAATTTTGGGGTTGAAGCCATCAAAGGGGTTGTAGAGCATTCTCAGGGTTATGCAGATTCAAATCTCAATGTGCTTGGACCACTTGGACCTGCCGTCTACCAAGGAGTCACTATAGGTAAAAACATAGATGCGATTACAAATTCAATTACTGAAAGAACTAGAACTGTTTTCAATTTTTATACAGGTGAAGGGGTTAGCGACCGAATTTCAAAAACCTTTAACAGTATGTCTTATCAGGAGATGGGTGAATTTGTTTCTAAGGTTTCCATTACTTCCTTTTCTGTTCTGAGTTTGGGGGTTTCAAGGAATTTAGCTACTGTTGATACAAGAAAATTTTCGCATTATATCTTCAAAGAAGGCGCCGATCATGGCAAAGATGCGGTGTATCGAGGTCTTGGCTTTGGAAGAGAGCATTCCAATAAACTGGCTTCAATTTATCAACATCAGGCAAATCGAAAATTTGCTTCAGGCAATTACACCCTAGGCAAATTAGATAAATGGGGTCAAAGGATAGATATTGAGATTAACCTTAAAGGAATAGGTTCTTCTTCCGGAAAGAGTAGTTCTTTACGTTCTGGTTGGATGATTCAAAATGATGGTACAATTAAACTCAGCACACCTTTTAGCGGTTTTATTAAGTAGAGGTATTATGTATTTTCATCAATATTGTCGAGTAAAACTGATCACTGATAAATATATCAATGAGGGAGTTGGTATTGGTTCTGTTGGGTATATTATTGAAATTCATGGTGAAGGCTCATTTGAGTATGAAGTTGAATTCTCTAATCCTACGACAGGAGAGTCCTTAGCGCAGATTGTGGTAACAGGGAAGGAAATTGAGCTTGCTGAGTAGTTGCCAAAGATAAAATAATCCTGTCCTTCCCAAAAACACATCCGAGTGAAAGCTTGAGAAAAAATAATGAAATTTGAACGAAATTTCAGAACAATTTTCAGCAAACCCAAGCATAAAAGTTGAAACTGTTGATTGAAAACCAAAGAGAGATAGAGCAAAAAGCTAATTGTGAATACACGGATCCCATATAAGGAAAAATGTAATGAATTTTAAGGTTTTCTGAAAGGGATTAGGCAGCTTCTTTCCAGACGTATCTGTAGTGCAAGCCTCCTACTCTTGGGAGAGCTATGATCTTGGCAGTTGGAGAAGGAGGAGGAGTGACTTCTCTTTCACCAGGTGTTTTACCGTCCAATCCTAAATGGGTGCGATCATCGTAATCGTATTCAATAAAAAAAATGGACATCCACATATTTTCTTACATTTAGACACCATTTTTCTGATAGAATGACAACAACATAACCGTTGATTCTCAAAAGCCCTTAATGGG
>PDWJ01005472.1_pt1 | contig 10411 bp, 6 predicted proteins | sample 1430881 | NCBI WGS metagenome assembly PDWJ01 (sample SAMN01162460, study PRJNA174530) | Oral metagenome, whole genome shotgun sequencing project. | biome: Marine environment; feature: Marine mammal; material: Swab sample of the gingival sulcus; isolation source: swab sample of gingival sulcus... | reverse complement strand
CTATGCAACGTCTGAAATTTCCGTAGGGTTGGATATGAAATACAATCTGGTTAGGGATTATGACCAGGCGTTGGCTGCTGTTCGCGTAGCGTATCATTTCTGAATTGTATTGTTCTTGCAAGGGGTTATACCCATTGTTTCAATGGGTTTCAGGTATTAATTTACTCAATTTAACCTGTCCCCATATCGGGTTTCAGCCCTTGCAGGCAGGTGTTATTCGGCATGCGCCGAGGGGTTTTTCCACCTCTTTTGGAGGGGTAAAACCCCTTTCCGGAAAGGTTTATTTCATTAAATTAATGGTGAAAACTTGTTTGCACATGGGGTAAAACCCCTCCAAGTATCCCCCTATATCCCTTGATTCAATAGCCTAAACCCTATTGTACATGGGGTGGAACCCCTTCGGGTTAGGGTTTACGGTTGTTTGGGGGGCACTATTCCCAATGTTTTCATAAAAGTATCTGATGTTAAATTAAAAAACAGATATATACTTTTTTATTTGTTATTCAAATAATATATTTTAATTTGTTTTCGTGTAAAATTTATTTTTTATAATGTTTGACTCTATATGATTTTGTAAGCTGATTAGAAAATTCTGTTTGTCGGATTTGGTGAAAATAAATCAATTTGTTTTATATGCAAATTTTTGAAGATCATAAACGTTTATGGGATAGATTTATAGAAGGAGATGAAGAGGCTTTTTCAAAAATATATAAAATAAATATTCAACGTTTATTTCAATTCGGATTATGTTTCACACAAGATGAAGAGTTGATAAAAGATTGCATACATGACGTATTTGTAACCATTTATAAGAAACGTTCTGAAATTAGTTCTGTTGACAATATATCAGGTTATCTTTCAATCGCACTTCGTAATAAACTTTTAAACCATTTTATAAAAAATAATCCCCAAAAAATTACTCGTTTAAATGATTGTGAATTCTTTGAAGAACGTTATGGTTACTATACAAATCCTTTTGAATCAGACATAATAAAAAAAGAAACAGATCGTGGTAATAAAATTAGACTGCAAAGACTATTGGATATATTGACAGTCAGACAACGTGAGATTATATCTTACCGTTATGTTTATGGCATGAAAATACATGAAATAAGCAAGTTGACAAACATGAACACACAATCTGTTTCCAACATTATTCAACGTGCTTTGACTAAAATTCGAAAATATCTGAAAAAAAACATGGAAAAATGAGTATCTTTTTATAAATGCCTGTCTTTATATAAAAAGACAAAAAGATGACTAAATCCAAAAGCATAATAGAATACAGCTCATTTACATTTGAAGATTTTCTCAATGATGATTATTTTATTTTTACAATATCCAATCCAACTAATCCAAGTGATAATTTTTGGAGGGATTTCCGCAAAAGTCAGCCTGCAAATATAGAAGAATTTAATCTTGCCGTTTCCTTTTTGGAACTTTCCGGAGAGAGATTTGATTATTTATCTCAAGCAGAAGTATCTTCGTTATGGTATAAAATATCGAAGAATAAAAACACTTCCAAAAAGAAGATAGAAAGACATTACTTTATTGCAATTACTGTGGCAGCCAGTATACTCTTTATTATCATGTTTTCGCTTAACAATTATTTCAATGCTAAAACTCATGCATCCGATCTGATTAGTTATGTAAATGGTTTACCGGAGATTTCATATACCGATCAAACTCAGTTGGTAATAGCTGATAATAAAGTTCTCGGTATGGATGGCAAAGAGACAACCGTAAACTATGAAACATCTCTTGTAAAAACACAGAATGAAGAAATATCCAAATCAGATATCTCTCAATACAATCAATTAATTACTCCTAAAGGGAAACGCTCTGTTTTGACCCTGCATGACGGAACGAAAGTATGGATTAATGTGGGAACAAGGGTTGTATATCCCAAAGAATTTTCAAATAAGAACAGGGAGATTTATGTAGAAGGTGAAGTTTTTATAGATGTAACAAAAGATGAGAATCGACCTTTTATTGTTCGGACATCGAAAATGAATCTTCGAGTATTGGGAACGACATTTAATCTTTCTGCATATTCCAATGAAACCGTTCATACGGTGGCTTTAGTTAGTGGTAGCATTCAAGTTGAAATAAATCAAGAAAATAAAGTTGTTCTAAAGCCTAACCAGCTGTTGGCTTCTGCCGGAGAGAAATACACAGTAAAAGATGCAGATGTATCTTCGTATATGTTGTGGAAAGACGGTATTTATAAATTTAACGGAGCAAAATTATCGGTGGTTTTTGAACGATTATCCAAATTTTATGGAAAAGAAATTATCTGTAACATTGACTTGAAAGACTTGAAATGTTCCGGATATCTTGATCTTAAAAATGATATAGGAACAGTTCTGGAAAACTTGTCTTTTATTATTCCTTTTGATGTAAAATATGAAAATCAAAAATATATTATTGTAAAATCATCTAAATAAAGCGCCTATGAATAGAACAAACAAAATCGGATAGTGTCACAATACTATCCGATTTTAAAAAACAATGATTAACGTACCAGAGTTAAACAATTAAATTATTTACATATATGAAAAAAAATGGAATCATAAATATTAATAAAACCAATAGACTAAACTTGTTCAAGGGTTTGAAAATTTCAATTTTGTTTTTATTGATAAGTTTTAATTATTTCCCGGTGAATACCGGTTATTCCCAATCCGGAAACGAAAACAGACCGATTAAAACTAAAATGCTCAACGAAGTTATAAATGAGATTCAAGCCAACAGCGGTTACTATTTTTTATACCTCGATTCGACATTGAATCTTAATAAAAAAGTAAATATAGATATTCGAAATAAATCAATTACGCAAATACTCAATGAACTTTTTACTGATGAATATCAATATAAAATTTCAGGACGCCAAATTATGATTTCCAAGAATAAAGCCACTGAAAATAAACAAGCGCCTGCCAAGAGAAAAAAAGTGACAGGTTATGTTTCAGACGAAACCGGCAATCCTTTACCCGGAGTAACTATAATCGTACTGAAAAGTACACGTGGAGTAATAACGGATAACAATGGTTATTTTGAACTTGCTAATCTAGCAGATACCGATAAACTGAAATTTTCTTTTATCGGATATGGCGAAGAGATTATTGACGTTGGAAATCAAACAAATATTTCTCTTCAAATGAAACCGAAAGTTGATGAGTTGGATGAAGTTACTGTTATTGCGTATGGAAAACAAAAGAAAGAAAGTGTTATAGGAGCCATTTCTTCAATATCTCCATCCAATATAAAAATACCTGTTGGAAAAATCAGTACGAGTTTGGCCGGTCAAGTGGCAGGTATTGTCTCTTTACAAAGATCGGGTGAACCCGGAGCAGGTTCGGATTTTTGGATTAGAGGCATTAGCACCTTTGGTGCAAATAACAAACCGCTTGTTTTAGTCGATGGGATCGAACGTTCCATAGACTTGGTTGATTCGGAAGATATCGAGACTTTTTCAATTTTAAAAGATGCAACCGCTACAGCCGTATATGGTGTTCGCGGTGCAAACGGAATAGTTTTGATAACCACAAAACGCGGTAGGGAAGGCAAAATGCTTATTAATGCTAAAGTAGATTATGGAATTTCGAGTCCTATTCTTAAACCTAAAATGGCTGATGCTGAAAGTTGGATTGATTATTATAATGATATAACATTTGATGCAACAGGGCATTATGCATATAGTAAGGAGCAAAGAGATCATTATGTAAATAAAAAAGACCTTGATTTATATCCTAATGTAAACTGGATGGATGAATTGTTTAAAAACAGTTCGACAAATCAACGTATTAACCTAAATATAAGTGGCGGCTCAAAAAGAATTAGATATTATGTTTCAGGGGCATTTTATTCGGAAAACAGTATTTACAACTCTATGGTTGGAAGCGATTATAATCCCGAATTGAATTATAAAAGATATAATTTTCGGTCTAATGTAGATATTGATATAACGGGTTCGACAGTTGTAAATGTGAGTTTATCCAATTTATATGAAAAAAGAAATAAACCGGGTACCGATCTTAATCTATGGAGATATGCCATGATGACTCCACCTATTGCCACTCCTACGATATACTCTGATGGGACATTGGCGTCTCCACATAACGGGAGAAATCCATGGAATATTTTGAATAAAACGGGATATGCTCAAGATACATGGAATAATGCACAATCTTTAGTAGGAATAACACAAGATTTTTCAGATATAATAACAAAGGGTCTTGAAGCGAATGTGAAGTTTTCTTGGGATGCTCGTAATGTGAGTACAATTAATCGTTATAAAAATCCTGCGAATTATTATGCGACCGGTCGTAACGAGAATGGCGAGTTAATATTTCATAAAAATCAAGACGGCAGTGATTATCTTTCTCTCAAACACTCAAATTCCGGCAGCACAAGCATAAATCTTGAATCATCAATTGTTTATAACAATGTTTTTAATGATAATCATCGAACCGGAGCTTTATTCTTATTCAGTATGAGACAACATTCTACAAATTTTCCGAACACTTTCATCGACGCTTTCCCTTATCGAAATATAGGTATTGCAGGCCGTGTTACTTATTCATTCAAGGATGTTTATTTTATAGAAGGAAACTTTGGTTATAACGGCTCCGAAAACTTTGCACCCAAAAAGCGTTTTGGCTTTTTCCCCTCTTTGGCTATAGGATATTTAGTTTCGAATGAAAGTTTTTTCAGCAACCTTAAAGAGACGGTTTCTCTTTTAAAACTGAAAGGTTCGTATGGTGAAATCGGTAATGATCAAATTGGAGGAGATCGTAGGTTTGCTTTCAATTCGGAAATGTCGAAAGGTAATGATTATATCTTTGGCTCAAGCGGTCAAACAAATATTGCCGGAATTACAACCGGTCATCCCGGTAACCCAAATGTATCGTGGGAAACAGCAAAAAAATTAAATATCGGTATTGAATTAGGTTTTCTGAACAATTTGAAATTTCAAGTTGACTATTTTCATGAAAAGCGTGATGGAATCTATATTCAACAACGAAGTATTCCATCAATTGTGGGTTTGAATAAAACGCGATATGTTAATTTGGGAAAAATGAAGAATGAAGGAGTTGATGCATCAATGGAGTTTGATCATCATTTTTCCAACGGATTGTTTTTTTCCGCACGAGCCAATTATACTTTTAACAGAAATAAGAGATTATATGATGATCACCCAACTCCTGTTTGGGGTTATCAAGAATTGGCAGGATATCCCAATAATCAGCAGTTTGGAATGATTGCTTTAGGTTTGTTTAAAGATCAAATGGATATTGATAATAGTCCGAAGCAAATGTTTGGAGCTGTTAAGCCGGGTGACATTAAATATAAAGATGTAAATGGAGATGGATTTATTGATAAAAATGATGAAGTAGCCATTGGTTATACCGATATTCCTGAAATAAATTATGGCTTTGGAGTAAGTTTGGCATGGAAAGGAATTGATTTATCCTTGTTTTTTCAAGGAGTTGATAATGTTACACATATAATTGGAGGCTCTCCTATAATGGGAAGGTTTGAAAATTTACTTGTGTTTGGTGGTATTTATGATGATGTAGCTGGAAATAGATGGACAAAAGAAAATCAAAATGCTAAATATCCACGTATGCATCTGGCAATGAGTAATAATAATGCAAGACCTTCAACATTGTATCAAAGAGATATGTCTTTCTTGCGATTGAAAAATGCTGAAATCGGATATACATTGCCTAAAAAAATAATGAAAAAATTAGCTTTTTCAACTGTTCGCTTTTATGTTCAAGGTTTAAATCTGCTGACATTTAGTAAATTTAAATTATGGGATCCTGAACAGGCTGCCAGAACAAGTGCCGATTCAGCGGTGGACAGTAGTATTGATAATCTTGATTTTGGTGCACTTTACCCGCAAATGAGAGTTATAAGTTGTGGTTTGAATTTAAACTTTTAATATTTGAATTATGAAAAATAAATTATTATATGTAATTACGTTGATTTTATCTTTAAGTATGGTTTCTTGCAATGACTATCTTGAGGTTGATTTACAAGATCAAATGACATTAGAAGAAGTTTTTAGTAAAAGAGTAACCACTGAACGATATTTGGCAAATATATATGGATATATTCCTGATATCTATAATTTAATTAGAAGTGAAGAAGCCAGTGTTGTACCCCGAAGTGATGAAGCCTCATTCTCTTGGCTTTCTATATTTTATATGCCTTTTAATAACGGCTCATGGGGACCGTCAAACGAGCATTATCAATCATGGAGTCGAAACTATGAAGGAATAGCCCAAGCTACGATATTTATGGACAATGTCGATTTGAACAAAGAGATAAAAAAAGAAGAAAAAGAAGTAATGAAAGCCGAAGCTCGTTTTATACGGGCATATCTTTATTTTTCGTTACTTAAAAAATATGGTCCTGTATATATATGGGGAGATAATAAGGCGGATGTATTAATTAAACCGGAGGAGATTGATCGTCATTCATTAGATAAAAATGTTGATTTTATTGTAAGCGAATACAATAAAGCCATTGATGTGCTTCCCGAAGTAATTACGGATAATAAATGGTATGGACGAGTTACCAAAGGTGCTGCTTTAGCTGCTAAATCAAGATTATTAATATATATGGCTCGCCCTCTTTTTAATGGAAATCCTTTGTACAAAGGGATGAAGAATAAATACGGCGATTTCTTGTTTCCTCAATCTTATGATGCGAAAAAATGGGATTTAGCAGCTCAAGCAGCCAAAGATGTGATAGCGAGTAATCAATATGAATTATATGTGGATAACACCGAAGCAGATAGTTTCAAGAAGGCAATTAAATCATATATGGGTGTTATTTTTAAGGCTTGGAATAAAGAAATAATTTGGGGTAGATATATTACAGATGCTTCTTATTATAATGTGCGTTGTGCTCCTCCTCGTGTGGTAAAAGAAGGCTTTGGCGGATTTTGTCCCTCGATTAAGTTGGTCGACACTTATCCTATGGCTGCCACGGGACGTTTTCCCATTGTCGGTTATAAGGATGACGGCTCACCTATTATAGACGATTTGTCGGGTTATAGTGATACCGGATTTACCGATGATTGGTTGCATCCATTAGATGATTTTGCGCCTGTTAAAGCTCATAACAGCACGGTTGGCAGAGATGCACGTTTTTATGCTTCCATTTTAGCTAATGGCATGAATTGGATTAACACTTACAAAGGCATTAAAAATGTTACCTTCTTCAAAGGAGGTACTTCTTCTTATGTCGAAGCAGGAGATTGTGTTAAAGTCGGATATCTTTGGCGAAGAATGAGTGACCCCTCGAATAATATTGAAGAAGATAGTTGGGGACAATTGTGTATGCCTGTTTTCAGGCTTGCCGAAATTTATTTGAATTATGCAGAGGCGTGTAATGAAAAAGAAAATAGAGATGAAACGGAAGCTTTAAAGTATCTTAATATGATACGTAAAAGAAGCGGTTTAAATAAATTGGAAACAGCATATCCGGAGGTTATAGGCAATCAAAAATTATTACGTGAACTTATTCAAAAAGAGAGAATGGTTGAACTGGCTTTTGAATGTCATCGCTATTATGATATTCGTACATGGATGATAGCTCCTGAAGAATTTAACGGTAAACGCTATGCAAGGAACGTATTGGCAGATAATTATGAAGATTCATGGGAAAGAACGGATAAGGTGTTTCTGGAAAAAATGGTTTTTCAAGATAAGCATTATTTTTTTCCAATTCATCAGAATCAATTGAAAGAAATGAAAAATATAACACAAAATTATGGTTGGTAATACAGTAATATAAACATTATGAATAAAATGATGATAATAATAATTGATTTTATTTTCGCTTTACTCTTTCTGAATGCATGTGAAAATAATTTGGAACACAATATTGTTCCTGATAAAATATATGTGGTTAATAATGGATTAACACATGTAATTGTCAAAGATGTTGAAATGTTTAATTATGAAATGAATGTGGTTAAAAGCGGATTTAATAAAACAAGTTCAAAAGTAAATTTAACCATAAACAGTTCTTTGCTTGTTGATTATAATATTTCACATAAATCAGCCTATAAAGTTCTTCCTGAGGATTGTTATAAAATAGTACAGGATGAAATTGAAGTATCAAAAAGTCAATATCAGACTTTTTTCCCTATTACATTTAATATAACTAAAATAAAAGAGCTACAAGGAGTTGGAAACATACAATATGTACTTCCTTGTGCAATAAATGTTGTGAAAGATGAATTGAAACCCAGTAATGAAAATCAATTAACAACTTTAATTGCAATAGAGATTAGTTCCAATGATGGAAATATAGGAAAAACTACTGTTTGGAATTTCGATTCTTCGCCCAAGGATTGGGAACATAATAACGTGAGCGATTCGCCAGACTTGATTGTTTATAAAGATGGTATGTTGCGTATATCCACTCAAGCCGGAACAGAACAACGTAAAAAAGCTTATACGAAATCGTGGGAGCATGCTCAAGGTAAATATCAATGGAGAATTTTTGTGTCTGACTTGGGTATCGGAGAAAAATGCAGTATAGGAGCTTTTCTTTATAAGGATGATCAACATGAATTAGACTTTGAAATTGCGTCAGGAAATACTGCTGCTCGCGCAGAATATGATGCAAAAGATGATGAACTGTTAGTTTATATGACAAGTCAAGGAAATCCTTGGTTTCAGAAAATAGTAAAAATTAAAAAAAATAAATGGTATACTTTTGAAATCGATTTAAAACTTATAAATGGTTCTTATCAAGCTAAATGGAGCATAGATGGTGAAAATAAAGCGGAAAAACAATTGGATTTCGGAAATAAAACAATGTTCAGAGTGTTTTGTAGCTTGGAAAACCTGAATCCTTTCGGAGATTTTTTACCTAAAAAGGATAATTACACTCTCTTTGATTATGTCAAATATACAGAATATAAATAACCCGTAAAAAAAATGAAAATGAAAAAAAAGTACAAAAATTTTCTGGCATTGTTTTTATTAATCACATTGTCAGGTTGTTCATCAAAAGATGAGGAATTTAAACTTATGGAGAATGATGAAATCGTTAATTTCACAAAAGATCAAGATCTTCCTTCTGTTCGGAATGGATCAACAGATGATGAGTCATTTCTTACAGGAGGAAACAAAAAAACATGGATATGGGATACGGGGGTTCAAGGTCATTTTGGTTGTGGACCTGTTACATCATATTCGCCTGATTGGTGGCCTGCAGCACCTAACGAAATGGAAAGTTTTGAAATATATGATGATGAATTAGTTTTTTGTTCCAATGATAATAGTTACATATTAAATGCTCATGGTTATATATATGTCGATCCGTCAGCAAAAGAAGTTATGGGAGCAAATGAAAGAGATATTGCACCGTATACTCAACCGGAAGGCCAAAAATGGACATTGGTTTATGAAGATGACAAAAAATATATTCAGTTTAGTGACAAAGCATTCCCCAGTTTTGTAGGAGGTCCTGAAGCTTTAGGTGATAAATATGAAATAATAGAATTGACCGAAGAGATATTGCATCTTAGATGGGTTGATGTAGATAATTGTCAAGCTTGGTATTATCGCTTTAAAGTAAAAGATAATGAGCCAAATATTGGAGAAGCCACTGTTTGGAATTTCGATTATCCACCGGAGGATTGGTCTCATAATAATGTGAGCGATTCGCCTGACTTGATTGTTTATAAAGATGGTATGTTGCGTATATCTACTCAAGCCGGAACAGAACAACGCAAAAAAACATTTACAAATTCGTGGGAGTATGCTCAAGGTAAATATCAATGGAGAATTTTTGTGTCTGACTTGGGTATCGGAGAAAAATGCAGTATCGGGGCTTTCCTCTACCATGACGATGAACATGAATTAGATTTTGAAATTGCATCAGGAAAAGAATCTCTTCGCAATAGTCTTGGAGCAGGAGAAGATGAACTGTTAGTTTATATGACAAGTCAAGGAAATCCTTGGTTTCAGAAAATAGTAAAAATTAAAAAAAATAAATGGCATACTTTTGAAATTGATTTAAAACTTATAAATGGTTCTTATAAAGCTATATGGAGCATAGATGGTAAAATTAAAGCGGAAAAACAATTGGATTTCGGAAATAAAACAACGTTCAGAGTGTTTTGCAGCTTGGAAAACCTGAATTTTTGCGGAGATTTCTTGCCTCTAAAGGATAATTATACTCTCTTTGATTATGTTAAATATACAGAATATAAATAATCCGTAAAAAAAATGAAATGAAAACAATATATACATATTTTCTGGCATTGTTTTTATTAATGACATTATCCGCTTGTTCGTCAAAAGACGAAGAACCGATAGAGGAACCTGAAATTACGGTAAACGATATAAAGGTAAATATCGTTATTGACGAAAATGAT
>PDWJ01007628.1_pt1 | contig 10414 bp, 3 predicted proteins | sample 1430881 | NCBI WGS metagenome assembly PDWJ01 (sample SAMN01162460, study PRJNA174530) | Oral metagenome, whole genome shotgun sequencing project. | biome: Marine environment; feature: Marine mammal; material: Swab sample of the gingival sulcus; isolation source: swab sample of gingival sulcus... | reverse complement strand
TAAGTGAATACTGGCCGGTTCGGCCACAACGACTGCCGCTGGCACATCGGTTTCATAAGTAGCGGACAGAATAATTTGATAACTGTCTTCTATCGTAAGCGGAACAACTTCCCACTCCACACTGATGAGATCGGCATCCAAATGAATTTGTTCGGATTGCGTGTAGCCAGGCTTGATCCAGACTCTGCCGGAATAGGTATTGCGCTCCGAAGCGGAAACGCGAACTTGGTAACGACCCACGGGAAGGTCTTCAAATAATGCCTCACCTACACCATCGCTATAAAGCTGCGTTTCAAATAAAGAACCCTGTTCCTTAACCAACTTGATCCGGGCCCCATCCAATCCCTGGATAGGTTGATCGTTTTCATCCAGGGTGCCGGTATACATATCGGTCACCTTAAACAGAATATTGCCATGCCCGGACTGGTCCACATAACAGTAAAGCGGGACATCGTGATCCTGGCCATTGGCCGATTCGATATGCAGGTAGAATTCATAGGGTGTAGTGAGTTGCGCATTCACCGTCTCATCGGGTGCGAACGTGATACTGACTTCCATCTTTTCGCCAGAAGCAAGCGCTTCAAGATGAGGTTCCGAGTTCAAGACCACCCAGGCAGGAGCCTGTGAACCATCGCTCTGGTTTGTAAGTGACAATTTAATGCCTTCCAAATCGGCCAGACCCTTATTTTCGAGCGTCAGGTATTCCATCACCTGGTCTTCAAGCGCGACCCCGGTTTCCAAAAAGCCAGGTTCAACAAATAAAGAGGGTTCCACTCCGACGAACGTCAAGTTCAGGAAGGCTTTGCCCCATTGACCTTCATCGCTGACCAGACGCAACACGCAGGTCAGGCTGTCGGGAACGCGATTATCCCCGGCAATCGATATTTTCAAGGTGGAATGTTGTCCGGCTTGCACTTCAGCCCGTGTTTCTGATTGGAAGGAAATACCATCGGTCAATGCCCCTCCATCTTGGTCTTCCGCACGATACTCGAAGCGCAAATTGCTGGCCTGAGTACCGCCCCATGCTTTGACCCGAATCGCTTTCTCGAAGTGATAATTCTTGGGAATTCGCAGGTTGAGGGTGGAAGGATCCATGCCCAATTTAGTGATCGTAAATTCTTGTTGATCTGACATATCAACGAGATCGGGATGGGTGGCCCAAACCTGGTACATACCGCCTTCGTTGTCACTTGGTTCAAAGGTGAATGCAAATTGGCCTGCTTCATCGCTGAACACCTCAAATCGACGTTCAAACCCGTCGTGGGAAATCACAATTTTCACCGGCACAACGGCCATGGGCATACTGGTGCCCCGTTCATAGGCCATGCCTGTGATTTGAATCGATTCGGATCCATCTGAAATGGAGGGTTCGACAGTGTTTACAACCGCCGCATAAGTTGTTTCAACCAGGCGCACTTCTCTTCGGCTGGATACACCGGGAAGATCAACTTCTTCGGTTGCCCCTTTGTGATAGTAGAAATGATCACAGGCCACTTCGACATAAACGGTCTCTGGAGCCGCATTGGGCACCAGCAGTTCAACGGGTTGGGAGACCCATTGAACGCCTGAGGGGATCCGTGCCACGGTTTCCCCGGAGGCAAGTGTTCGAACACCTTCACCAAGGGCTTGAGTGAAACTGGATTCAGCGAGAACCAGTCCATCCTGGTCAATCAGTTTAAATCGAATGTCAGATGAAGGTTTGTTGCCATTTTGGGTCGCGGTCAACAGATCGACTTCCACCGCAGATTGGTTGGTGAAGCCCAAGCTTACCTTGCCATGTCCACCACGAATAAACTCTTCTAATTGCAGGTCTAAGGTCAGCACGTCCTCTTGAACGGAAAAGGGCTCCGTTCGTGATAACTCGACATGGTCACCTAAAGAAGGACGGTAATGAATCGACAAGATTCCCTCTGCCTGGTTGGGTAGTTCGATATACCCGCCCAAGATCACGGCAATATCCTTTGCCTCATTGAGATCCAGATCAAACACTTTCGAAAGATGGTGGCGTCCAGCCAGGAACAGGTCAAGCTGCAAATGGCTTAGTTGGTTCGCAGACGCATTCTGAACCGTGTAGACGATTTGATTCATGCGACCGCGTTTAAGGGCATCTTGATTGGTTCGAGTGATCGACAAATTGGGCAACAACAGGGACCGAGCAACGCTTTGCTGTCCTTCCTGATCAATAGCGATCACAGAGTACGTTCTTGAACCTGACTCGAAGCTGAAGTCTGTAAAGTTTGTTTCGGAGATGACACCACTACCAAGCTGATTTGATGGTGAAACCTGCCCCTTGTAGAGATTGTAGCCCGTAATCGTCGACGAGCTGTGGGTCCACGATATTATGGGGAATTGACCGTCTTCTTTAGATATGGCAAGTGTCTCAACCGGCAAGAGTTCAAAATTTAAATAAACCGAATTAGATAGTTCGGATTCATTACCAGCCTCATCAACCGCAACCACGGCATAGGCATGTTCCTCAATCGAAGGTTGCGGGTCAAGGGCTTCGCTGGCAGGCAGCTTCGCAAGAATAGGTGTGAGTCCAGTTGTGTCGAGGATTTCGGTTGAGCTACTGCGGTAAACAGAGTAGGTAATGGGCTCCTGATTCCCTGCTGGTGGAAGCCAAATGGCGTGAATCCCATTGCCAGCCAGATTGAGCTGTAAGTATTGAGGTACACCCGGAGGCGTGGCATCCGCAGTTACCGATACGGGTAATGCTTGAGGACTCAATGATTCCTGGCTGTTTTCCTGTCGAATAGAGGCAACGCTATAACTGTAAAGCCCGTCTTGCGGTGTTGTTTCTTCAAATGAAGTTTCGCCGATTACACGCTGAAGTTCGCTCAACTGGCTTTCGCCGGGCGCTTGTCGGAAGACTTGGTAGGAGGGAGCATCAGGGATATCGTTCCAACTGAGGGCGACTCTTCCACCAGGCAGTGCCACAGCTTTTAATCCCGTGGGGGTTCCCAGCGGAGGGAGGTTCCCCTGGTAAATTTCAAACTGGTTGCTTACTTGAATGTCACCACTGGTGTTTCCGAGGTCATCCTCTGCGAAATAGGTGAATTGAAGAAATTCAGGCGTTGAACCAGCCAAGAGAGGCAAGGTGAAATGGACACGCCACTGCGTGGGTGAAATGGGTTCCGGGGTAAGTGGGAGCGGTTCAGGTTGTGAAACACTAAGTGTGTAACCCAACACCGGTACATCCTGATTGGGAAGGGATTCACTCAGCGTTAAAATTGCTTCAATTTGGGTTGTTTGATCATTATTGACAGGTATTTCTGGACTGAATGCGATGTCAACAATAGATGGTGCTGTGGTATCCAAAAGAACCGATTGACCAGAGAGAACAGTCGTTCCTCGGTTGCCAACCTGGTCTCGAGCCGAGAAGGTCATTTGGGCGGTTCCACTGGCCATCGCTTCGGTGATCTCAAGGGAGCCTGAATAGGAGACTGCCCCGCTGGAAACGAGGGAAACAGGGTTTGGCGTGCCGTTCTGATCCACCAGACTTAGAAACGGAGTGGTCAACAACTCTTCAGACACTTCGAGTTGAATGTTGATCGGACCCTGCCCATAGCGACCAGAAGTCTCATCAAATGCCCCTTGAGGTTCAAAGGTGATCTGAACCGCATTGGGCGGTTGTCGATCGGAGATCGCCGAGACCAACAGGGAACAGTCACTTTCGGTTCCAGCTGTATTTAGCGTGGTGATCCGGTAGAAGTATTCCCGATCAGAGGGTGTTTGATCCGAATATTGGAATTGGGTGATCGGTGACGTAGTAAGGCGGGCTGCCTCTCCTTTCGTTTCAAAGTAAGAGGTAGATCGATAAACATGAAACCCCCGCAGATTGTCACTGTGTTGAAGGCTCCAGGTTAATTTCAGAACCCCGTTTTCCCTCGCATGAACCGACACACCAGTCGGGGTGGGTGGAATTGAGGAATCGATTGTGACAGAAATGGAGTTGGACTTGGGGCTCTCTCCTCCTCGGTTTTGAGCTGATACCTGAAGCGCATGAGTCCCTTCGGTCAATGTAACGGGTAGACTGAACAGTCCACTAACCGTAGCTTGACTGCTGGAGGAGGATGCGATGCCATCGATATAGAGGCGCATGGTGGCGTTCCTTTCAGCGGTTCCCGTAACAAACAAGTTGGTTGTATTCATTTCAGCTCCATGTTCGGGAGACTGAATAACCGGAGCTGCAGGAGGTGCCAGGTCGATGATCATGGAACGTTCCATTTGGGTCAGGTTGTCCAGCGAATCGTAGGCAAAGACCGTTATGGTGTGCGCCCCATCGGAATAGGCTGTGATATCAAGAGGGAAGAGGTAACTTGGGCCTTGACCGTACTTGTTTCCAAATGTCTGTCCATCAACGGCTACCGATACCCGCGACATTTGAGAGGGATCGGATGCAGATACAACAACGGTGCCCGGTTCATCTAAAGTCATGCCGTCATTAAGCGGCATGGTATTCCATAAGATCTGGCTGATCTGGGGGCCCGAGTTATCGGCTATTGGCAGTGCCGTAAGGGTGGTCACATCTTTCAGTTCTCCACCAGAAATATTCACGGCGGTGACCGCCATGTAATAGGTCTGACCGTTTTGAAGTCCGGTCAGTCTGGTGTGGGTTGCGGATGTGGATGTCTGAACCGTCATGCCTTCTACAGTTGTGAAATCGCTTTGGGAAGCATAAACCCGGTAGGTTTGAAGGGAGGCAGAAGGCTCAACACCGTCCCAGGAGAGATCGACAAAGCTATCGCCGGCAATGGCTTGCAGATTGCCGGGATTGTTCAACAAGGTTGCAGCCTGACGTTCAATTCCAGCACTCTCATTGCCAGAACCATCCAAAGTGGCAAGTTTGAACGTGTAAGTAGTCGCAGAAGTGAGGTCGGTCCAGACGTAGGCCTGAGTAGCCAAGTCCAATTCGACGGGCGTTTCAGAGCCGTTCAAATAGAGTCGATGGCCGATACAGTCAGGTGTGGTTGGAGCAACCCAGTTGATTTCGAGCCGATCATTGTAGGAATGGACAACCAAATCGGTAGCTTCAGCGGGTGGTTCAATGTCCACAGTCGCTGCACTCTGCACGGTGACGTCTGGGTTGAAATTGCCCTGATCGTCCAGGGCGATTACAGCAAAATAGTATGTCATATCGCGTTCCAGGCCAGTTGCAAGATATGCCTTTTGACCGCTTTGGGTGATTCCGATTTGAGTGGCCTCGTTTACTTCCGAGAAATCCGAATGACTTTGGTAAATCTGATACTCGGAAATGTCCCCTCCATTGGCCTGTTCATCGTAGGCAGTCCAGTCCAGGGCAATGGAGACACCATCCCCTTCGCCATTCAAGGTAAGCGGAACTGCACCAGGAGCCTGGTCATCAAAAACAATCTGGACAACGGTTGGCGTACTGGAATTTCCGGCGCGGTCGCGTGCCGTAAAGGCCAGTTCATTGGTACCATTGGACAGACTGACATCAATGGACCATGTTGTTGCTGTATTTACACCAAGTGCCAGCTCTCCGTTGAGGTAAATGGAGGTTTCTGTATCTTTGGTTCCTGTAAGGGTTTGCACGGCGACGGAGGTCGGGCTGGTTACCGGATCCACGGTCGGCGGACTTGGAGCGGTTTCATCGTAGGTGAAGGTTGACTCAAAGGGGACTGCGACATTGCCAAGTTGGTCGAGCAGATTAATGTGAACGTGATAGGTTCCTTCAATAAGTGCCGCAGCTGGCGTGAAGATAATTTGATCGAATTGAACATCCCAAGAGCCCGAAACAGCTTGATCATCCAGCCTGATTTCAGTGGTGGAAGCCTCTTGATCCAAACCACTGGTGGCTTCTGTATAGTGTACTGTGATCGTGGCAGGCGCTGTGGCGACATAACTTTGATTGACGGGATCCACTCCGTTGACAGTTGGTGCAACGGAATCGACATAAAAGTTTACATATGCAATAGCCGATTCCTGGCCGAGATTATCTCGTGAAACCAAGGCGAGCTGATTGTCACCCTGAGCCAGGTTCTGTTCAAACTGCCAAGCGCCCGAACCCATGGCAACTACCATGACGTTATTTATCCAGACCGAAGTATTCTCATCACGGGTTCCTTCCAGAAGAACGGAATCCGTAGTGAGAGACGTCGTCTCCGGGGGTGCTGGGTAATTGGTAACCAAGGGTGGTGATGGTGGTTCCTGACCAACGCTTCCTGATCCATCTTGTTCCAGAAGCAACAGACTGGAAACCACTGCCCGATCGCCGCTCTGTCCCTGAACCACGAGCTGAAGATTACCTTCAGGTGAAAGAGAATCATGAGGAATAGCATAGGCATAGGTTGTCGGTGTGTTTTGTGTTTCAAGGGTAGGATGGATGACTCGATCCTGGTCATCGGTCATCATTTGGGTGCTGTTATTCGTGTCCTGATTCAAATAGGTGACCAACACATGGTACACCTTGTTGGGGTCTGTCTCCAAACCTTGAAAATCAAAGGTCATGCGTTTGTCGACATCGTTAAACAAAATTGAATAGGGCGCTTCGTCACCCCATTCTGTTGATGTTGTTCCCCCAGAAACAACAGGCTCGTTAATTTGATAGTTTCGGTGGTCTGTACCGCCTGCATCATAAAAATTGAATGATGGGCCTGTAGTCAGGATGGGTTCAAACGCCACTCTCGGATCCAAAGATTCTCCAGATCCATAGGCGGATGCATGAACCCATTGACCTTGCCCAGAAACCGTCACGTCAGCCGGGAATTGCTCATCCACCCATATGGTTTCCTGGAGTGAGGTGTCAATTTTACCAACCGCATCCCAAATCACCTGTCCTCCGTAGAAACGAACCCCAAAACCGTTGAGGACTGTGTTCTGGACTCCTACTAGACTCGCAGGAACCTCCAGTTGAACCCATGAATCTGGTTCGGGCAGCTCTCCCATGTAGTACCGTGACTCCGTTCCATCGGTTCCGATGTTTAACAGGTTTTCACCCCAATATGCACGGTGTTCCCATGACCCATCGTACCAAATGACCATTAGTTCTCTCGGCATGCGATCAGCATGCAAATATACCGACAGGATGAGTGTATCATCGCTGCTAATACTTAAGGTTTCTGTTGCATTGTAGAAGGAGTCTACGGTATTCTCCGACGTGTAAAGACTCAAGAAGGCCTGCTGACCCGATGGGGGATCCTGAACGCGTGACGAGGGGCCGTCCTCAGATCCCCACCAGTTGTTGGCAGCATGCGTGGTTTGTGTGGATCCGGCAGTCTGATAGATAGCATCGCCCTGATTGGCGAAAAAGCGGCTCTGGCTCACCTCGATCACCGCTGAACCATTGGAGACATGGATTCCGTGGCCGAGATTGCCATAGATCATCGAGTTCGTAACCGTCGAGTTAGTGTCATAGAGCAAACAAATACCGTGTTCGCGGTTGGCAAATAGCTTGACATGATCAAACTGAATGTCCGAACTTCTTATGGCCACTGCACTGCTTGCAGAATTTGAAATATAAGTGTTCTGCAAGGCCATATTCGTATGGTAGAACCACACCGAGCCATGAGTATTCTTACCACCATAACAGATACGAATATGGTCAATTAAAGATTGATTGGCCGGTGCATTTTCAAAACGAATGGCACTCCAATCGCCATTCTGTGGGTGGCCCTGGTCTCCGTCGACATCTACTCCGTTTGAATCGTCACGGTAGGATGTAAATAAAATCGGCTCGTCTTTGGTTCCGACGGCATTCAATGTGCCATTAACATAAAGGCTTCGACTGGTTCCAAACTTCCAAACGGTACCCGGCTCCAGGGACAAAACGGCTCCTGCACCAATTCGTGCATCATAACCATTCACTAAATAATAGGTAGTTTGATTCGCAAGTGTTAAATTACTGTCCCGCGTATTCCCTAGAATTTCCCACGTGGTGTTTTGATTGTTTAGAATTGTATTTCCATCAGCCTGATTGGGAAGCATGCTAAAAGGAAGACGGAATACATTTCCGTTCGAGTCAATGGTGTTCCCAGTGGGAATCGGGGAGGAACTGGCCGTACTGAAATAAGGGTGACCGTTCCTGTCGTATTACGGAATTCAATTCCATTGTCTTGCATAAACGCAATTTCACAATTTGTAATTGACAATTCTGCTCTGGAAAAGACCTCGTTACCGTAAAAGATTTTCGTATGGGCAATCACACTTTCACCCTCTCCAACCAAGGCATTCGATTCAAACATTATGGACCGCCAATCATAAGGAGCACCCGAGCTTGCTCCATCACCATTGGTGTCACCCAAAATACTGTCGTCCCTGGAAGAGGTGATGATAATTGGGGACGCCTCTTCACCTACCATGCGTAATATCGCATTATTGGAACACCTAAACCCAGTATTCGGGTCCATCTTGAACACGGCCCCTGGGTGAACTATCATGGCAGCCTCGGAAATGACAGCTTCACCGGATACCACACGAATGAGGTCGACATCTTCGATGGGAAAATCTACCGCGCTGGAACGCAGGTTTCCAACAACCTCGACAATTTGCTTGGTGTTTCCTGAAAATGTATTATTGCCTCCAGCAGGTTCTGGTAACCCTGAAAAGGGCAGGCGGGCTGGCAGACCATTTCCCGACAAAGTGTTGCCGGATACCGGTTCAATGGCTGGACCCGAATGGAAATAAATCCCGTAGGCCTCATTGTTTTTAATCACATTATTCTGAATCAGGGTCAGCTTGTTCATCCAAATGCCATTTTCAGTATGGTCGGGTGACCGTTCCTGTCGTATTACGGAATTCAATTCCATTGTCTTGCATAAACGCAATTTCACAATTTGTAATTGACAATTCTGCTCTGGAAAAGACCTGGTTTCCGTAAAGGATTTTAGTATGAATCAAGGTACTTTGATTGGAACCCGTCAGCGCATCCGCTTCAAACAATAGGTTACCCCAGTCGTTGGCCACTCCGTTACTCGCCCCATCGCCGTTGGTATCACCACCATACTGATCATCCTTAATTGACGTGATGATTACAGGAGCCTCTATTGTTCCGACCGAATTCCAAATCCCATGGATGGAAATGGACCGATTCGCCTGAATTTTGATGATGGTTCCAGGATCGATAGTTACTGACCCTGTGGATGAAATGGTGAGGTTATCAGAAATGACATGGACACTTGAAGAATGCCATTGCTCTGATATTTCAATGGTGCCTGCATGAATAATTGGGTCTTGCCCTTTCGCCGAAGCACTGCCAATCCAGAGCACCACGATGCCAATGAAAAATGTTTTCCATAGATAAAGTGCACCGCAAGCAGTCACTTTTTTTGGGGCTTGATCCTGGTCTGTCAATGAAGTCCATAAGTGATTCATGGATTCACCTCACTAAAGCCAATAATCAGGCCATATATTTCTGAATTCCTCATAATTTACACCGTTATTTGAATTTTCTTTTAAATGTGACAGAGATCTTCTAGGATGAACCCGATGCGGTGGATTTCATTCTTAGATATCTCACTAAGTCCTTCAAAATGATTAATTTAGACCGTTTAAAACAGGCGCAAGTGTTGTCACCTACTTTAAGTCAGGTTTTAATTAACTAAAAGGAAGTTTCACTTTCCGATTAAGCAAGAATACAGCAAACAAACAATTTAATCCAGCCGAAAACTTCAAAATATCACACGGAAACAATAAAGTTTCTTCTCAAGCAGGCCTGATTCCAGCCGCACAGTTTTTAAATCGCATCTGGTTTCATCAATTCCTTAATGGTTAGATAGGATATTAACCTGGCTGTAACGCAAGTTCAGACCTCCTGATCTCTAGCCTGATCGACAGAATTGATAATTAGATCTTATTGCGTGATAATAAACAATATATTCACAATCAGGAAATTTAACGTCAAAAAAGTAAGCGTTTATTAAAAGCCGCCTGATATTTTTAAATCAATTTGTTTAATCTACACTCCTGAACTCATTCAGGAGGTGATACGTTGACAGCGTCCAAAAAGAAATACGGTCCAAAAGGCTCCGAGACAAAGAAATGGGAAGATCTTATAAAGCAATGGAAAGAGTCTGGAAAAAGCCAAAATGCGTTCTGTAAAGAAAAGCAAATCAAGCCTTCAACCTTTTCATGGTGGGTCAGGAAAGACAGAAAGGAGTCCTGCCAGTTGCCCGCATCAGCCCCAACAGCGTCATTTGTGCAAATTGAACGACTCAATTTACCTGGTACATCCATGAGCCCAGGCATGGGTTCAGTCGCCACAGACCTTGCTCTTAAGCTCGATGATATGGACACTGACGTTCAATGACCGGTTGCAACCGGAGAAATTGAAAGCCTTTCTAACGGTTATAAGGAGCTAGTGTCATGTCACGTATTAAATGTTGGATAGAGCCGTTTTAGTTTTATTCTGGCATCTTCAGTAGTGAATTGCCAGTTAACCCCGGCTTGCATTTCG
>PDWJ01005471.1_pt1 | contig 10414 bp, 7 predicted proteins | sample 1430881 | NCBI WGS metagenome assembly PDWJ01 (sample SAMN01162460, study PRJNA174530) | Oral metagenome, whole genome shotgun sequencing project. | biome: Marine environment; feature: Marine mammal; material: Swab sample of the gingival sulcus; isolation source: swab sample of gingival sulcus... | reverse complement strand
GTCAGAACCATCCACTCAGGCACAAAGCCCGACAGCCCCGGCAGGGCGATGGAGGCCAGGCCCGACACCAAGAAGGTGCCTGCCAGGACCGGGGTGACGCGGGCCAGCCCACCAAGCTCGCTGATGCGGGTGGTGCCGGTGCGGCGCACCATGAAACCGGTGGCCAGGTACAGCCCCGCGATGGACAGGCCGTGGGCCACCATGTAGAGCATCGCGCCGGTGGCCGCGACCTGGGAGCCGATGAACACTCCCATCACGATGAAGCCGAAGTGGCTTACTGAGGTGTAGGAGATCAGCCGGTACAGGTCGTCCTGGCCGATGGCCAGCAGCGCGCCCCAGATGATGGACACGGCCGCCAGCACCAGCACCACCGGGGCGGCCCAGCGGGAGGCCTCCGGAAACAGGGGCAGGCACAGGGTGATCATCCCGTAGGTGCCGATCTTGTCCAGCACGCCGATAAGCAGCACGGAGGTGCCGGGGGTGGCCTGCTCAGCGGTGTCGGGCAACCAGGTGTGCACGGGGAACATGGGCGCCTTGATGGCGAAAGCGACCATGAAGGTCACGAACATGCCCCGGGCCATGCCGGTGGGGGCGGTAAGCTGCCCGGCCAGGTCCTCGATCAGGAAGGTGGTGGTGCCCTGGGGCCCGTAGAAGGCCACGGACACCACGCCCACCAGCATGACCAGCCCGCCTGCCAGTGAGTACAGCAGGAACTTCAGGGCGGCGCGCTAGCGCCCCGGCCCTCCGAAACGGCCGATCAGGAAGTAGACCGGAACCAGCATCGCCTCAAAGCAGACGTAGAACAGGAAGATGTCGCGGGCCGCGAAGATCACGACCATGAAGGCCTCCAGCGCCAGCACCAGGGAGGAGAACCCTCGCTGGCGGTCTGCTGGAACCTCCCCCCAGGAGGCCAGCAGCACCAGCGGCACCAGGAGCGCGGCCAGCAGCAGCATCGCCAGGGAAAGGGCGTTGACCCCCAAGGCCCAGGACACCCCCAGCGCGGGGATCCACGGGTAGGACTCAACCAGCTGGACTGAGCCTGCCTGGCCCAGGTCAAAGCGGGCCAGGGCCCACAGGCCCACAGCCAAGGTGGTCAGGGAGAACAGCAGGCCCCCCTCACGCGCGTGTCTGTGCAGAAGTGGCAGCACGGCGGCGCCCAGCAGCGGCACCAGAGCCATGATGGTAAGTACGGGAGCATTCATCAGCTGCATACCTCTCAGATCCTGGTGGCCAGGACGGCGGCGAGCGCCAGGACCGTGCCCACAAGCATGTAACTGGCGTAGGAACGGACGTAGCCCGACTCGGTGCGGCGCACGCCTTCGCCCAGAGCGGCGGTGGCGGCGCCCAGCCCCTCCACCGCGCCGTCCACGCCCAGGTCCTCGGCGGCGGCGGTAGCCGCCACCAGCCCCTGGCCGGGACGCATGACCAGGCCCTCGTTGACGGTGTCCTGGTACATGTCCTTGCGGGCTGCCCGTACCAGGGCGTTGGCGGGCTGGAGCACTGTGGGCACCGGGCGCTTGGCGTACATCCAGTAGGCCAGGGCGGCACCGAGCGCCACCAGCGCCAGGGTCGCGGCCATGATCGCGGGCACAGGCAGCACCGGCTCGCCGTGCTCAGCGTGGCCGGTCACGGGCTCAAGCCAGTGGGTGAAGGCGTCACCGACGCTGAGCAGACCTCCTAGGCCCACTGAGAACACCGAGAGCACCACTAGGGGCACGGTCATCATCCAGCCGGACTCATGGGGGTGGACGGCGCCCTCGATGTCGTCCTTGGTGGTCCAGCGCTTCTTGCCGTGGAAGATCATGAAGAACAGGCGGGACATGTAGAAGGCGGTCAGGCCCGCGCCCACCAGGGCCACTGTGCCCAGCACCCAGGGCTGCCAGCCGTGGCCCACGAAAGCGGTCTCGATGATCTTGTCCTTGGACCAGAATCCGGAGAAGGGCGGCACCCCCAGGATCGCCAGCCAGCCGATACCCATGGTGACCCAGGTGACCTGCATGACCTTGGCCAGGCCGCCAAAGCGGCGCATGTCTACCTGGTCGCCCATGGCGTGCATGACCGACCCGGCCCCCAGGAAGAGCTGGGCCTTGAAGAAGCCATGGGTGAGCAGGTGGAAGATGGCGAAGGCGTAGCCGGCCGGGCCCAGCCCAGCACCAAGCATCATGTAGCCGATCTGGCTCATGGTGGAGGCGGCCAGCACCTTCTTCATGTCGTCCTTGGCCGCCCCGATCACAGCGCCCAGCAGCAGGGTGATGGCGCCCACGACGGCAACGGCCAGCTGGGCCTGGGGCGCACCCTGGAAGATGGCCCCGGAGCGCACCATCAGGTACACCCCAGCGGTGACCATGGTGGCGGCGTGGATCAGGGCCGAGACGGGGGTGGGCCCGGCCATGGCGTCGCCCAGCCAGGCCTGCAGCGGGAACTGGGCGGATTTCCCACAGGCGGCCAGCAGCAGGAAGAAGCCGATGGCGGTCAACCAGCCGGTGGACAGCTCTCCGGCCTGGGCCGCGGGCAGCACCTGTGAGAATGCCACCGAGTGGACCTGGGAGACCAGGGCCATCATGGCCAGCAGCAGACCCAGGTCACCCACACGGTTCATCAGGAAGGCCTTCTTGGCGGCGGCAGCGTTCTCCCGGCTGGTGACCTGCACCCGCTGGGGGGCGTCGGCGTCGGCGGTGTTCCAAAAGCCGATGAGCAGGTATGAGGCCAGGCCCACGCCCTCCCAGCCAACGAACAGCACGATGTAGGACGAGCCCAGCACCAGTGTGAGCATCGCGGCCACGAACAGGTTCAGGTAGGCGAAGAAGCGTCGCCGGTCACGGTCGTGGGACATGTATGCCACCGAGTACAGGTGGATCAACGAGCCCACGAAGGTCACCAGGGCCACGAAGGTCAGCGACAGCGGGTCCACGCGCAGGCCGATGTCAATGCTGAGGTCCCCGGCGGAGAACCAGCGCCACAGCACGGCCTCCATGACGCGCTCGGTGGCGGGCAGGGTCAGTGCCTGGCCCAGGACGACCAGGCCCAGCACAGCGCTGAGCACGGAGGCGGCCAGGCCCAGCCAGTGCCCCCAGGCGTCCACGCGCCGCCCCGCCAACAGCAGGAAGGCGGCCGAGAGCGCGGGGACCGCGATCAGCAGCCAGGCCAGGCTGGCCGCCCCGGTGGCCGGGTGGACGGCGTGCGGGCTGGCGGCCAGGGCTGGTGCCAGGGGGGCCAGAGGCGCGAGCAAGGATGTGGTCATCACGTGGCCTCTCAGTGCTTGAGCAGGTTCTGGTCGTCAACCGACGTGGACCTGCGGGTACGGAAGATGGACACGATGATCGCCAGCCCCACCACGACCTCAGCGGCAGCCACCACCATCACGAAGAAAGCAAAGACCTGCCCGCCCAGGTCACCGTGGACGCGGGAGAAGGTGACCAGCACGAGGTTGACGGCGTTGAGCATCAGCTCAACCCCCATAAGCTCGATGACCGCGTTGCGACGCAGGAGCACGGTCAGTGCCCCCAGGGAGAACAGCACCCCGGCCAGGACAATGTAGGCGTTGATGGGGACACTCACTTGGTCTCCTCCTTGCTGTCTGGCTCAGCCGGGGCGAGGTCTAGCTGGGGCGCGGCCCCAGGCACGTAGAGCTGGGTGGCGCTGGGGGCTGGGGCCCCGGGCATGGAGTCCATGCCGGACTGGTCCACGCCAGGGGCCAGGTCTTGGTGCTCGCGCAAGGTGGTGGCCAGGCCGGGGGCGACGTCGGTCAGGTCCAGGTCCTGCCCACGCGCCACCAGGGGGCGGGGCACTGAGTCGGCAAGGGTCTTGCCGTCGGCCGCCAGGGCGGGGGCGGCCGCGGTGTTGGTGCGGGCGTACACACCGGGCATGGGCTTTTGGCCCGGGTGGGCACCGTCCTTGGCGTAGGCGCGCATACGCGCCTCCATGAGGTCACGTTGGGTGGCCTTGGGGCGGATGCGGTCGCGGTGGGTGAGGGTCAGGGCGCCCAGGGCCGCCACCACCAGCAGCAGCCCGGTGACCTCCATGAGGACCACGTGGTTGGTGTAGAGGATGGTAGCCAGCTCGGCTGGCTCAGCAGCCTCACTGTCCCTGAGCCCCTTGACCGTGCTCAGGTCCTGGGCCAGGGCGGCGCCACCGACTCCAACGGCCAGGCCCAGGCCGACAAGGGCCAGCGCAGGGGTCTGGAAGCGTGAGCCGGGCCCAGCAGTGGGCTCGTCCCCGCCCAGGCCCACGAGCATGATGACGAACATGACCAGGGTCATCACGGCGCCGGTGTAGACCACCACCTGGGTGACGCCCAGGAAAGGCGCCTCGTTGGCGACGTAGAGGACAGCCAGGCAGATCATGATGGCGATCATGTTGATCGCGGCGTTCACAGCCCGTTTGGCGGTGAGCACGCCCACGCCGCAGGCGGTGGTGGCAAGCGCGACCACGATGAACAAGATGGTCTCCCCCGTGGTCAGCCTGCCCAGGCCGGCGGGGTCGGCCGCCAGCAGGGCCACGGGGACCGGGAACGCGCTCACAGGTGGCCCTCCTTCACGGGGCTGGGTGCCGGCACCGTCTTGGCGCCAGCCAGGGTGGGGTCGTCGGGACGGTGCTGGCGTACCCATCTGGCCTGTGCCTCAGTGGGGCCGGTGACAGCCCCTCGGTAGTAGTCGCCGTCCTCAGTGCCCTCCACCATGGGGTGGGGGGCGGCCAGGGCGCCGTCTGGCACGGGGGCGAGCAGGCTGTGCTTCTCGTAGATAAGGCCGTTGCGGTTGGGGCCCACCAGCTCGTCGATCTCGTGGGTCATGGTCAGGGCCCGGGTGGGGCACGCCTCTATGCAAAGGCCGCAGAAGATGCAGCGCAGGTAGTTGATCTGGTAGACGCGCCCGTAACGCTCCCCCGGGGAGTACTGCTCCTGGGGGGTGTTGGCACCAGCCTCTACGTAGATGGCGTCAGCGGGGCAGGCCCAGGCGCACAGCTCGCAGCCGATGCACTTCTCCAGCCCGTCGTCATAGCGGTTGAGCTGGTGGCGCCCGTGGTAGCGCGGCATGAGGTGGGGGGCCTCAAAGGGGTACTGCTCGGTCACCGTGGGGCGGAAGATCGAGGAGATGGTCACGCCGTAGCCGGCCACCGGGGCGAAGACGCGCCCCAGGAGGCCAGGCTCGTCACGCAGCCACTGGTCGTGGTCGGTGGGGGCCTGCGTGTCAGGCTTGGGGTCAGTCATGGGTTCCCTCCTGGACGGTGGCCTCGGGGGTGATGTCCGCCAAGGCGTCTACCTCGGCCTCACGGCGCTTGGAGCGGTCAGAGGCGTGCAGGGTCTGGCCGGGAAGTGGGGGCACAGGATAACCCCCCTCGAAGGCGTCCACCTCCTCGCCAGGGACGATGAGAGTGCCGTCCCCAGCCAGCACCGGCTCTCTGGGCTCGTCCTCCTCGTTGACCGGCAGCAGGAACAAGACGATCAGCGCCACCAGGAACACCCCTGCCAGGACCGCCAGGACCGCCTGGATGGAGGCACCGGTGAAGGAGCGGTAGCCCTGCACCACGGCGACCATCACGAACCAGGCCAGGGACACGGGGATTAGGACCTTCCAGCCGAAGGCCATGAAGTGGTCGTAGCGGAAGCGCACCAGGGTCCCACGGGTGACGATCATGAGCAGCATCAGGCACCACACCTTGGCGATGAACCAAAGCATGGGCCACCAGCCCTCGTTGGCGCCGGGCCAGAAGGAGGCCAGGACGAAGGAGCGCCAGCCTCCCAGGAACAAGGTCACGCAGACGGCTGAGACGTTGAACATGTTGATGTACTCGCCCAGGTAGTACCAGGCGAACTTCATGGAGGAGTACTCCACCATGTGCCCCGCGACCAGCTCTCCCTCAGCCTCAGGCAGGTCGAAGGGAAGGCGGTTTACCTCCCCGACCATAGAGATGACGTAGACGATGAAGCTGGGGGCGATGCCGATGGCCCACCACAGGCTCGTCTGGGCCTCCACGATCCCGGAGGTGGACATGGTGCGCGAGACCAGGAACACCGCCAGGATCGACAGGCTCATGCTCAGCTCGTAGGAGATGACCTGCGCGGCCGAGCGCACCGCGCCCAGCAACGGGTAGGTGGAGTGGGAGGACCAGCCGCCCAGGATGATGCCGTAGATGCCAAATGAGCTGATGGCCAGCACGTAGAGCACAGCCACCGGGAAGTCGGTCATCTGCAGGGGCGTGGAGCGTCCGAAGATGGACACGTTGGGGCCAAAGGGGATTATGGCGAAGACCATGAAGGCGCTGAAGGCGGCGATCAGGGGGGCCAGCATGTAGGAGACCTTCTCCGCGCCCGCCAGCCAGAAGTCCTCCTTCATGATGAGCTTGGCGGCGTCTGCCACAAGCTGGGGCAGGCCCAGGGGGCCGTTGACGTTGGGGCCAGGGCGGGTCTGGACACGGCCCAGCACACGCCGCTCGGCCCAGATGGCCACTATGACGCTCAGGATCAGGAAGACCAGGATGAAGACGGCCTTGATGACGCTGAGCCACCAGGTCTCCTGGGAGAAGTCGGCGGCGACACCGCCGACTGTGGGCACTAGGGTCGCGGGGCTCACCGGACCACCTCCTGGGGGGTCGAGATCGATACGACGTCGCCGTGTCCAGCGCCCAGGCTCTGGCGCACGGTGGAGCCTGGAGAGCACTCAGGCAACCACACTGTGCCCTCAGCCACCACCCCGACCCTCACGGGCAGGGTGATGGAACCGGTCTCGGTGGTCACGGTGACCTCCTCACCGTCAGCCACCAGCAGCAGCGCCGCCAGCTCGGCCCCGACCCGGATGCTGGGAGCCAGCGCCGTGGCGGCCAGGAAGGGCTCACCGTCCTGGAGGCGGCCAGCGTCCAGCAGGGGCTTGTGGGTGGCCAGCACGGCGGTGAAGCCTGCGGGGCGGTCAGGGTCTGGGGCAGGCAGGCTCTCCGCGTTGAAGGCGACCTCCTCGCGCCGTCCGTCCCACAGGCCCAGGGCTGCGAGCTGGTCGTGCAGCGTCTCCAGGGAGCCGACCCCCAGGTCGGTGCCCATCTCAGCGGCGAGCATGTCCAGCACCTGGCGGTCGGTGCGGGCCCGGGAGACGTGGGCCTGGCCGAAGGGGCGCACCCGCCCCTCCCAGTTGACGAAGGTGCCGTTCTTCTCGGCTGGTGGGGCGACGGGCAGCACCACGTCAGCGTGCTCGCTCACCTCGGAGCGACGCACCTCTAGCTGGACCAGGAACCCGGCGGCGGACATGGCGGCGCGCGCCAGCCCCGGGTCGGGGAAGTCGCGCAGGTCCACGCCTCCCACGACGACACCGTCAAGCACCCCGTCTAGCAGGCCGCTGAGGATCCCGGTGGTGTCCCGGCCGGGGGCCCAGGGCAAGCGGGAGCCGTCAGCGCTGTCCTCGGGGGCCAGGCCCCAGGCGGCCTCCACCTGGGCGCGGGCCTGGACGTCGGCCACGGGGCGGCCTCCGGGCAGCAGGTGGGGCAGCAGGCCCGCCTCGATGCCAGTGCGCTCACCCGCGCGGCGCGGCACCCAGGCCAGGTGCGCGCCGGTGGCCTGGGCCAGGGCGTCAACCGTCTTTAGCAGACCGGGAACGGCGGCGGCTCGCTCACCCACGAGGATCACCGCGCCCTCAGCCTTGAGGGCCTCGGTCAGGGCCGGGTGGGTCTTGCCCAGGGTGGCGACCACCCGGGCCTCCTGGCCAGGGGTGGCAAGCACCAGCTCAGCGTCAAGCTTGGTGGTGCCTCGGGAGGCCAGGGGCGCGATGGTGGCGACCTTGGTGCCTCCGGCAAGCACGGCCTTGCGCAGGCGCAGGAACAGGGAGCCGCACTCGTCCTCGGGCTCCAGCGCCACCAGCAGCACCTGCCCGGCGCGCTCCAGGCTCTGGTAGGTCACGGGGCCTAGGCCGGTGCCTGCCACACGGGCGGCCAGGAACGAGTCCTCCTCCAGGCTGTGGCTGCGCACGCGCTGGTCGATGCTGTTGGTGCCCAGCACGGTGCGGGCGAAACGCGACCAGGCTACGGCGTCCTCCAGGGTCAGACGGCCTCCAGGCAGCAGGCCCACTCCCCCTTGGTCCTTGGCGGCAGCCAGTCCCCGGGCGGCGGTGTCCAGGGCGTCGGACCAGGAGGTGGGCACCAGCTCGCCGTTGCCGTCACGCACAAGGGGTGTGTCAAGGCGGTCAGGAGCGCTGGCCCAGGTGAAGGCGAAGCGGTCCTTGTCGGTGATCCACTCCTCGTTGACCTCGGGGTCGTTGCCTGCCAGGCGGCGCAGCACGGCGCCCCGGCGCATGTCCACCCGCAGGGCGGATCCGGAGGCGTCGTGCTCGGTGACTGAGTCCACGCAGACCAGGTCCATGGGCCGGGAGCGGAAGCGGTAGCGTGCGCTGGTCAGGGCACCCACAGGGCAGATCTGGATGATGTTGCCTGAGAAGTAAGAGGCGAAGGGCCGCCCGGAGACGTCCAGCTCCTCCCCGGCGGGCCCGTAAGCGGTGCCGCAGGCGGCGGCTGCCTGGCCCCCGGGACCGGACAGGCTGTCTGCGGGCTCCAGGCCCTCCTGGCCCCGGATGGCGGTGTCCTGGGGCTCCTCAGGGGTGGTGTAGTCCAGGACCTTGGCGTCAAAACGCCCGATCTGCTCGGAGTACAGGCCTCCGGTGAGGTGCCCTCCGGGGTGGCCGGCCCCGCGCCCTTGGAGGGTGATGAAGCGGTCCCCGGGGATCTGGTCGACGAAGCGCACGCAACGTTGGCACAAGATGCAGCGGTCGCGGTCCAGCAGCACGTTGCTGGTCAGGCGCAGCGGCTTGGGGAAAGCCCGTTTGACTCCGGTGAAGCGGGTGGAGGACTGGCCCCCGGAGGCCATCAGCTCCAGGGCGGTGTTCTGCAGGGGGCACTCACCTCCCTTGTCGCACACGGGGCAGTCCAGGGGGTGGTTGATGAGCAGGAGCTCCATGGTCCCGGCCTGTGCCTTGGCGGCGACGGGGCTGGTGGCCTGGGTGGAGACCTCCATGCCCTCCATGGCGGTCATGGCGCAGGAGGGCTGGGGCTTGGGCATAGGCCGCACCACGCCGTCGCGCCCGGGCATGGCCACCTCCACCAGGCACTGGCGGCAGCTGGCTGAGGGAGACAGCAGCGGGTGGTCGCAGAAGCGTGGGATGCGCACGCCGATCTTCTCGGCGGCGCGGATCAACAACGTGCCCTTGGCAACCTCGACGGGCACACCGTCGATCGTCATGTTGACCATGTCACTCATGTGTCACCGTGCGCTTTCAAGGATGGAGGAGGCCGCGTAGGGGAACAGGGTGCGGGCGGGGGTGGTGTAGCCCGCCTCGAACTCGGAGCGGAACCGTTTGATCCCCGACAGCACCGGGGAGGCAGAGGCGTCGCCCAGGGCGCAGAAGGAGCGTCCGGCGATGTTGGAGGCGATCGACTCCAGCCTCTCGACGTCCCCGGCCTGGCCCTTGCCCCGCTCCAGGCGGTCCATGATCTGGCGCATCCAGTAGGTGCCCTCACGGCAGGGGGTGCACTTGCCGCAGGACTCGTGCTGGTAGAACTCGGTCCAGCGGGCCACCACCCGCACCACGGAGACGGTCTCGTCAAAGACCTGCAGGGCGCGGGTGCCCAGCATGGAGCCGGCCTCACCCACGGCCTCGTAGTCCAGGGGCACGTCGAGCTCTTCTGGGCCGAAGATGGGGGTGGAGGAGCCACCGGGGACCCAGAACTTGAGCCTGTGCCCGGCGCGGACGCCTCCGGCCATGTCGATCAGCTCACGCATGGTGATGCCGAAGGGGGCCTCGAACTGGCCGGGGTTGGTGACGTGGCCTGAGACGGAGAAGATGCCGTGGCCCTTGGACTTCTCGGTGCCCATGGCGCAGTACCACTGGGCGCCGCGCCGCAGGATTCCGGGCAGGGAGGCGATGGTCTCCACGTTGTTGATGACTGTGGGGCGCGAGTACAGGCCCTGGACGGCGGGGAAGGGTGGCTTGAGGCGGGGGTGTCCGCGCCGCCCCTCCAGGGAGTCGAGCAGGGCGGTCTCCTCACCACAGATGTAGGCCCCGGCCCCGGCGTGCGCGGTGATGGTCAGGTCGCTGGCGCCGTCCAGGCCGAAGCCGCCTTTGAGCACGCCCACGCTCTTGGCCTCACGGATCGCGCCCAGCAGGCGGCGGTAGGCGTGGGCCACCTCGCCGCGCAGGTAGATGAAGGCGTGGTCGCAGCCAATAGCGCGTGAGCAGATCGCCACCCCCTCGATCAGGGCGTGGGGGTTGGCCAGGATGGTGGGGATGTCCTTGCAGGTGCCCGGTTCGGACTCGTCGGCGTTGACCACCAGGTAGCGGGGGCCGCCGTCGGGGGCGGGCAGGAAGGACCACTTCAGCCCTGTGGGGAAGCCCGCTCCTCCCCGGCCGCGCAGGTTGGAGGCCTTGACCAGCTCGAGCACGTC